>Ga0105240_10001369_pt1 | contig 41902 bp, 36 predicted proteins | sample KBSC54metaG_FD_80426 | JGI IMG/M metagenome (GOLD analysis project Ga0105240, IMG submission 80426) | Corn rhizosphere microbial communities from Kellogg Biological Station, Michigan, USA - KBS C5-4 metaG | ecosystem: Host-associated > Plants > Roots > Rhizosphere > Soil | place: Michigan, USA... | reverse complement strand
TCGAGGAGGTGGCCGAGGAGCGGCTTGGTCCGGCTCTCGGCGAGGAGGCCGCCTGATGGCGCAGGAGCCCGGCCAGTACCTCGTCGGCTATCGCAGACCGCCAGCGGAGCACCGCTTCCGCAAGGGACAGTCGGGCAACCCGGGCGGTCGCCCCAAAGGCAGCAAGAGCAAGGCGATCGACACGGGCCACGGGATGAAAGCAGCGGAAGAGTTCCTGCGGCTCGAGGCCTATCGCCCCGTGACCATCCGAGAGGGTGAGAAGTTGCTGGAGCTGCCAGCCATTCAGGCGGTGTTCCGCGCCATGGGAGTGGCTGCCCTCAAAGGCAACCGGTTCGTCCAGAAGCAGCTCGTGGACATGCTTGCCCGGGTAGAGGCCGAACATCATCAGACGCGCATGGAGCTCTTCGGCAAAGCCATCGATTACAAGATGGCGTGGGACAAAGAGTTGGAGCGCTGCCGCACGCTGGGCCTGCCCGATCCAAACCCTGTTCCGCATCCTGACGACATAGTCCTTGATCCCAACACGGGCGGTGTCCAGATCAAGGCGCCGTCCACCAAGGAGCAGAAGGCCCGTCTCGACGAGGCGATCCGCCGTCGCACTGAAGCTCAGGAGGATGTTTCCTACTTCGCCGAGAAGTACCGCAAGGCGCGCGACGAAAAGAAGAAAGCTCGCTGGCTCGAGGAATGGCACTTCGAACAGCGCATGTTTGATATCATCAACGATATCCTGCCCGAGCGGTACAAAGCCAAGCTCGAGTACCGGTCGTATCGCGAGGGGGCCTCGCGTGTCGGTACGGCGCTGGGTGAGCTCAAGGAAAATCCTGCCCTGAGAGCAGAATATCTGGAGTGAGTCGGTGTAACCGAGGCCACGGGGTGGCAGGCTCACACCGGCTCGCCGCGATGGCCGGGCCGCGCAAACGCGGTTCCCGGATCAACATCTAGACACACCCGATCATCCCGCGCGGCGCTAATGGAGAGAAAACTGAGCTTGCCTCCCTTACAGGAAGCCTAGTTTAGTGGAGAGGCAAAACTCGATCACGCCTTGGATTCGCCGCTGCGCCACCTGGTGGACGTACCGATCCTGCACTGGCACGACGACACCTTCATCCGGCCCGAGGGGGTAGACCTCATCGCCTCGAGCCACCTGTACGATCACCAGCCCTTCAGGCGCGGCTCGAATCTGCTGGCAGTGCAGTTCCATGCCGAGATGGGCGAGGATGAACGGTTCAATGCTTGGATCGAGGAATGGCCGGAAATCGGTGATCGAGGCGGGCGGCGACGAAGAGGCGCCGGGTGCCGCCCATGATGAGCTGGGCCCCGGCGCGGTAGCCGCCGGGCAAGCCATAATCGCGGAGTGGCTGGCCAACCTGGCGTGATTGCTCCGGCAACGGTTCCCGGATAGAATTTTAGGGGAACAGGACAGTCAGGTTGACCGAGCCGTAGAGAACGTTGCCGGGACGTCCATTTGGTGCCGTTTCCAGGAAGTGACCGCGCCTGAGCCAGACGCCATTGACCTCGAGCCGCAGGTTGGCAGGGACCAGCCAGTATCTCATGCGCGTATCCACCTGATGCCCGCTAAAGGTACCCGATTGCCCGCTGGCGTCGCGCACGCCGGTGGTGGAAAAGGCATCACGGCGATCAGCAAGCCACAAGGCGCGGTACCCTAGGAAGGCGTCGAACCGCTTGGACGGAGTGACTTCAAGGCGAACGCCGGGTGACATGATGTTGGCACGGCCGATGGCATTGTAAAGCCCGGCGGGGCCAAGGTCGGCGCGGCGCATGCCGAACAGCGGGTCGAACCGGCCATAGGTGCGGCCGGGGCCGTCGCCGCTGGCGCGATCGAACTCGAGCAGCAGGCGTGGCTTCCACCGACCGGCAAAACTGTAGCCCGCATGAGCCCGCACGAAGGTGGCGCTGACCGGCACGAGCGGGGCACCGGACGTGAGCGAGGTTGCAGTCTGGCCCCACTGATAGATGACCTCGAGCCCTCCGTCGAAGTGCAGCGGACGAGGGTCGACCACGACCCGCGCGCCGAGATTGTTGAGCGAACGGTCGCGGGTCAGGCGGCCCGGCGTGTCGCGCTCGCCGAAGTGAACGAAACTGGCTTCGGCCAGCAGCGGGCTGCCCTTACGCTGCCGTGCGAGGAGGCCACCCCAGAGTACGGCGGCGAAACTTTCCTTGTCGAGCGCAGCCACATTGGTGCGCAGTGACGAGGCATCGTCGGGGAGCCTCGTTTGCGGCAGGACGTAAATTCCCGTCGCCTTCACCCCGCCCCGAAGGACGAAGTCCGCGCGCATGCCGGTATAGCCATTGGTTGTGTTGCGATAATCGTCGCTGGCGACGATCCGGCGCGATCCGAAATCGAGCGTGAAGCGACCGGCCTGGAGCCTGGTCGTGGTGCCGGGCCCGAGCAGACTGCCGAGGTCGGCCTGGATATGGGCTTGGACCGGTTCGAAAGTATTCACTTCCCCGGTGCTCAGGGGGGTGCCCGCGTTCGCGCCCCAGGCGCGGCTGTCGTAGAGTTCTGTCACGAACTGGATGCCGTCGCGTTTCCACACGGCTTTCACGATGGTGCGCAGTTCGGCCAGTTCGTCGGAGGAGTTGAACCCGGCGCGGGCTTGGTTGTCGATGGCCTCGTAACGCAGGCGCATCGACCCCGAAACCGACAAGCCGTCGGGCGTAGTTTGCGCCATGGCCGGCGTGGCAAAAAGTAGCAGGGGGGCAGGCAAGAGGGAGGCATATCGGCAAGTCATGCGGCGTCCTTGAACCAGTAATGGACGCGATGCTTGGGCCGGAAGGCCTGGAGGGGAGATCGCTTTCCCCACGCGGGCTTTCTTACGTCCGGCGATCCGGGTGTCAACCGCTGGCGCAGGCAATCGCGGAGCTGTTGGCCTAAGCGCTTGCACTGGCAATGTGACGTTGTGGAGAAACGCCTTCGACGCGATCGTCATTGGCGTGGCGATAGGCCTCGTATAGCCCGGCATAGGCGCCCCCGCGCGCCAGCAGCTCGGCATGGGTGCCGAGTTCGACCAGCGCGCCTTCGCGGATGACGGCGATCCGGTCGGCCTCCCGAATGGTCGCGAGACGGTGGGCGATGATGACGCTGGTCCGTCCTTGCGTGATGCGGCGCAAGGCCTGCTGGATCCGGCGCTCGGTGGCGACGTCCACCGCGCTGGTCGCCTCGTCCAGCACCAGCACGGCGGGATCGGCAAGGTAGGCGCGCACCAGGCAGACCAGTTGTCGCTGGCCCTGGCTCAGCTGCGCACCCAGGGGCCCCACCAGCGTGTGGTATCCATGCGGCAGGGATTCGAGGACCTCGTCTGCGCCGAGGTCGCGCGCGGCCGCGATCAGCTCGGCATCGCTCGCATCGGGCCGGGCGAGGCGCAGGTTCTCCAGCACGGTGCCGCCGAACAGGACATTGTCTTGAAGCACGATCCCCACCTGACGCCGTAGGCTGCTTTCGGAAATCTCCCGGATGTCGTGCCCATCGACCAGGATCGCGCCGTCGCCCACGTCGTAGAAGCGGGTGAGCAGTTGCACGAGCGTACTCTTGCCGTGGCCGGTGGGCCCGACGATGGCGAGGCGCTCGCCCGGGGCGATCTCGAGGTCGAGCCCGTGGATCACGGGCCGCCCCGGCACATAGCCGAAGCGCACGTCGCGGAAGCTTATGGCGCCGGTAAGGCGCGGCAGGTCGCGGGCGTCGGCGGCGTCGACGATCTCCGGGTCGGTATCGAGCAGCAGGAAGATCCGCTGGGCGCAGGCGGTGCCATTGGCGAAGCGCTCGAACAGATCAGAGAATTCCTGCAACGGGGCGAGGAACAGGAAGACGTAGAACAGGCTCTGGGTCAGCTGGCCGAGCGTGAGCGTACCGTCGGCGATGCCCTGCCCCCCGATCACCAGGGTCAGCGCGAGGCCGGCGGTGGTGAGCAGGCCGGTGAAGGGCGCAAACCAGCCGGAGCGGCGATTGCCCCGGATCAGAGCCACGTTGAAATCGCGAAGTAGGCCCTGGTAGGTTGCGAGGTTTTCCGCCTCGCGGCCCGATTGCTGGATCAACCGGACGCCGTTTACCGTCTCGACCAGATGGGCGGTGAAGCGGCTGCGACACTCGGCCACACGGGCCCAGGTGACCTGCGAGAGGCGCTTGAACAGCACGGTCGCCAGCACGAGCACCGGGACGACGCCAGCCAGGCCGAGCAGGAGGGGCGGCGCCAAGTGCCACAGCAGCACCCCCGCGACGATCAGGCGCAGCACGGCCGAGAGGAATTCCGGCGGCCCCTGGATCAGCAGCGGCTCCAGCGTATCGACGTCGCGGTCCGCGCGCGAAATGATCCGGCCCGTCTTGGTGCGGTCGAAATAGCCGACCGACAGCTTCTGGACATGCGCAAAGACCTGCGCACGCAGGTCGTTGAGCACCCGGATCGCGGCGAGCCCGGCACAGTATTGCGACAGGCCGCCAAGGCCGAACCGAGCCCCCCAGCCGAGCGCGAGGCCGAGGCAGGCCAGCGCCACGATCCGCACATCGACCCCGTGGCGCAGCCCCCGGTCGATCACCAGCCCGATCAGCACCGGCCGGGCGAAGATCACCCCGACCTGGACGAGTTCGATCGCGACCACCGCGGCGATCAGCCGGCGCACCGGGCGGACCAGCGGCAGCAGGCGCCAGGTCATGCCCCGGTTGAGCGCCTTGGCGGCGAGCAATTCCTCCAGCTCGATATCGGACAGTGCGCTGTCGCCGCGAAAGCCGTTCATTTCAGATTCCCATCAGTTCGCAGTAGGCGGTGCTGCTTGCGGCCAGTTCCTCGTGCGTGCCCTCGGCTTCGATGCGGCCCTGGACGAGGACGACCACCCGGTCGGCCGCGAGCACGGTCGACAGGCGGCTGGAGACGACCAGCATGGTGGGCGGCAGGCCCTGTTCGCCGCGCAGGGCGCGGATGTTGGCAAGTGCGGTGCGTTCGGTCACCGCATCGAGCGCACTGGTGGCATCGTCGAGCACCAGGACATCGGCCTCGGAGAGGAGCGCGCGGGCCAGGCAGATGCGCTGGCGCTGGCCGCCGGAAAGGGTGACCCCGCGATCGCCCAGCCGGGTCGCGAAGCCTTCGGGCAGGCGGGCAAGAACGTCTCTCGCCGCGGCCTGCTCGAGCGTGGCAGCGAGCCGGGCCTCGTCGGCCTGTGGCGCGCACAGCCGCAGGTTGGCGGCGAGGCTATCGGAGAACAGGAAGCTCTCCTGCGGCAGGACGTGGACCCGGCGGCGCAGGGCCGACAAGTCGAGCCGGGTAACGTCGCGCCAGCCGGTCGCGTCGCTCCCGACGAGCACCCGGCCGGAATCGGCGTCGAGCAGGCGCGGCAGGAGCGCGGTGAGGATCGACTTGCCGGACCCGGTCGGACCGACGAGAGCAATGATCTCCCCGGGGCGCACCGTGAACGAAACGTCGTGGAGCACAAGCCCGCCGTCGCCAAGCGGGGAAACCGAGACCCGATCGAGCCGGATGCCGAGGCGGCCCGGCGGCACCGGCTCGCGGCCGCTGGCGATTGCGGGCCGCGCATCCAGCACTTCCCAGATTCGCGCCGCGCTGGCCCGGGCATCGGCTACCACCTGGAGCAGCCGGCCGATCCCCTCGACCCTCAGGACTAGGGTGTTGACCACGAGCATCGCCGCCACCAGCCCGCCGATGCCTAGCGTGCCGCGCGATACGGCCCATGCGCCGTAGCCCAGCACCCAGGCATGGCTTAGCGCGATGATCGTCTGCGGCAGGGGCACGCGGGCGCTGGCATGGGCAATGCCGGCCCGAGCTTCGGCCCGGAAGGTATCCACGTAATGCGCGAAACGGGCGGTCCGGGCTCGCGCGAGGCCGAAGGCCTTGATCACGCGCACGCCATTGACCCCCTCGGAAAGATCCTGAGTTACCGCATCGTAGGCCGCGCCGATCCGGTGGTCGAGCCGGACCAGTCCGTCCGCCTGGCGCCACAGCAGGCCGATCCCCAGCCCGACCAGCGCCAGCGGCACCAGGCCCAGCCACGGCGACCAGGCGAACAGCACCGCGACCGAAATCAGCACGACAAGGCCCGTCTCGAACATCTGGCGCCAGAAGTTGATCAGGGCATCGCGTAGTTTGTCGGCATCGCGGGTCATCCGCGTGACCATCTCGCCAACCCCGTGGCCCCAATGCCAGGCCAGTTCCAGGCTCTGAATATGGGCAAGGATCCGTCGGCGCAGGGTCGTGAGGAGTTCCTGCCCGATCGTCAACGAGAGCAGTTGCGCGCCATACTGGACCAGGGCCCGCAGCGCCGAGAGGCCGAGCAGGAGCGCGACCCAGAACCACGCGCGGTGATAGTCGAAGCCACCATCGGCCAGTCGCCGCACCAGCTGACCGTGGCCCGCCTCCTGCACCGCATGGCCCACCAGCACCTGCTGCGCCACGAGCGCAACATTGACCCCGGCCAGCAGCAGCGCCGTCAGCACGAAGCGGCCCGGCATCTCCCGGTAGATCGCCAAGCAGCGCAGCAGCGGGCTGTCCGCCAGCGGCGAGCGTTTCACGTCGGCTTTCACGATTGTCCCCCCGGTTCCCGCGGCTTCCGTCAGCGCACGACCTCAAGCCGCGCCGGCGCTTCCCACCCGGCGATCCGCTCGCCCGCCTGCTGCAGCGGGCGGGCGTCGATCCACTCTGTCACACGGAAGGTCTGCGGGATGAAGTTCCAACGGTGGAGGAAATCGGTGAAGTCCTGCAGCGCCGTCACCGAGGTCGAGACAAGGTCGGTATTGAGATTCAGGTGAGCCTCTTCGCCATAGGCTGTCTGGACCCAGAACTCGCTCGCATTGGTTTCACGGCCGAGATAACGGCGCACTTCCGACGGCTGGCCATGTGCCCAGCGTTCGGCGCGCAGCACCTGCTCGGCAATGGTCACGGCGGCATCGAAATGATTGTCGATCAGATGGCCGTCCACCGCCAGCGTGCGCGGGGTGCCGTTGTTGGCGCGGACCAGCGGGTCGGGGTGAGCGCCGGTGTCGATCACGGTGACGAGGCCGAACTGGTTGGCAGCCTGCGCCCCGTGTGCGCCCTTGAGGAAGATTGCATCGACCTCACCCCGCAGCAGCGCGATCAGTTCGAGGTTGTTTGCCCGGGCGCGCCCCGCGGTGCGGCCGGCCCAGTTGACGGTGCCCCCCACATTGCGGGCCTGCCCGTCGGAATAGTGGCTCTCGATGTCCTGATCGACCAGTTCGACATCGGCCACCTCCAACGCTTCGAGCCGCAACGCGTTCTCGAGACCGCGGATTGCTTGGGCCCGCGAAAAATCGATCTCCACGCTCTTCCAGTTCGGCAGGCCAAAACGGCGGCCCTTGAGGTCCTTGACCGAGGTGATCCCGCTGTCGGGCAACGTCAGGATCAGCTGGGTCTCGTCGGCCCATGAAAGGCCGATCAGCCGGGTATCGCGGCCGCGGCTGCGGGCGCTGATCGCGGGAATGCTGCCGCCATGGCGCACCGAGTTCCTCAGGGTATGGCTGAAGTGCGATTCGCGGATGGCGAAGTCATCGGACTCGAGCAGCGATTCCACGGTCGTGCCTTGGGCGGCGAAGGCCTGGCGCAGCCAGCCCTGCTGGATGGCAATGCCAAGGCCGGTCGGCACCGGGCAGCGCGTGTACCACAGGGTTTCGAGATGATTGGCGCTCATGGGAAAATCCTTCCGGCGGTTCAGGAGACGGTATCGAGCACGCCCACGCGGGCGGCGTTCGGATTGGCGGGGCGCGGCAGGCGCAGGCGTTCGCGCAGGGTCTTGCCTTCGTATTCGGTGCGGAACAGGCCGCGCCGCTGTAGCTCGGGGACGACCTGGTCGACGAACTGGTCAAGCGCAGTTGGCAGGATTGGCGGGATCAGGTTGAAACCGTCAGCAGCGCCGTTCTCGAACCAGTCTTGGATCGCGTCGGCCACGTCGATCGCGGTGCCCAGCACCACGCGGTGACCGCGCACGGCGTTGAAGCGCAGGAACAGTTGGCGGATGGTCAGGTTCTCGCGCCGGGCGAGCGCGGTCAACTGGCGCCAGCGGCCCTTGCCATTTTCCGGCTCGGGCAGGTCGGGCAGCGGGCCGTCGAGCGGATAGGCCGAGACGTCATGCCCCATCAGGTTAAGCTCGCCCGAGAAGTCGACTGCCTCCTCAAGCGCGCCGAACCGGTCCTGCGCTTCCTGCCGGCTGGAGCCGATCGTGAACGACAGGCCCGGCATGACCTTGAGGTGATCGGGATCGCGGCCATACTTGGCCATCCGGCCCTTCACATCCGTGTAGAACGCCTGGGCATCTTCGATGAACTGGGCCGCGGCGTAGATCATCTCGGCGTGCTTGGCCGCGAACTCGCGCCCGGTCTCAGAATTGCCCGCCTGGACGAATACCGGGTAGCCTTGGATCGGGCGCGGGGTGTCGAGGATGGAGTCGACCGCGTAGTAGGGCCCGCGGTGGTGCACCGGATGAACGGCATCGCCGCGCAGGTAGATTCCGCTCGCCTTGTCGGAGACGTCGAAGGCATCGTCCTCCCACGAGTTCCACAGTTCCTTGGCGGTCTCGACGAAATCGTCGGCCCGCGCATAGCGTTCGGCATGACTGGCCGGCTGGTCGACCCCGAAGCTGCGGGCCGCGCCGTCGGCCAGCGAAGAGACGATATTCCAGCCGATTCGGCCCTTACTCACATGATCGAGCGAGGCGAACCGCCGGGCCAGCGCATAGGGCTGCTCGAAATTGGTGTTCACCGTGGCGACCAGCCCGATCCGGCTGGTGATCGTGGCAAGGGCTGCGGTGGCGATGAGCGGGTCGAAGTCGAGAAAGGCGTGCCGGCGCTCGATCCCCTTGGTCCGATCGCCGGCGACGCCGACGAAATCGGCGAAGAAGGCCGCGTCCAGCTTGCCGCGCTCGGCCGTCTGCACGGCGCGCGCCCAGTGGGAGAAGTCGGGCAGGCCGGCAGGATTGCTATCCGGCTGGCGCCAGGCGCCGGGGTGATGGCCGTGGCGGGTGAGGAATACGGCGAGGGCGACCTGGCGGCGGGGCTGGCTCATAATCGGAATTCCGTTGCTGCGGGTAGAAAAGGGTGGACCGGCGGCTGCGCCGGTCCGCCCGGCAGGGATCATTCGGCGGCTTCGGGGAGGATGATCTGGCCGTCGTCGGTCACGTGGGCATCGGCCGGGACCAGCTTGCCCATCTTCCACTGCTGTTCGAGCACGCCCGGGCCGAAGGCCTGCGACCCGCCGATTGCCTGGGCGAGGATCTGGAAGCGGGCGCCTTCCTCGAGCAGGATGATCGTGTTGACGAGATGGCGCAGGCCCTTCCAGCTCCACACCGTGGCGCCGCCATTGGCCTCGACGATGCCGGGCACCTCGCGGTCCGCCGCGATCGCCTCGAGGATGAAGTCGGCCTCGGTCTGGCGGCGGTTGATGTAGACCGGCAGGTGGGTTGAGAAGCGGAAGCGGCGGTTCGGCACGTAGAGCAGCGGCAGCTCGGCGTGGGCCTGCGAATAGGCGCCGAGGTGCGGCGCATGGACGTGGCTGATCGCCTGGAACTCGCGGTGCGCCTTGAAGATCTTGAGGTAGCGCGCCTCGCCGCCGGTCGGACCGCCATCGAGGTAGGTGTTGCCGGCGAAATCGATCACCTGGGCGGTCGCGTCATCAGGGTTTTCGGACCACAGGCCGGCGTGGGCCAGGGTCACGATCTTGTCCTCGCCCGGCACGCGCACGGCGAAGCCGATGGTGGAGGAGGGCGAGGTCGTGCCGGTCTCGCGCAGCCAGCGGAAAGCCTTGCTGGCGTCGGCCGCGCTCTCGCGCACGAAATCGAGGGTTTGCTGGGACAGTTTTGTGGTCATGTGTAATACTCCTTCAGGCGGCGACAGGGGTGCGTTCGGGCGCGGGTTGGCTGGCGTTGAGGGCAAGCGCGGCGGCCAGCGGGCGCGGATCAACCCAATCGGCGAGCGGGAAGTCCGCATCGAGGAATCCGTGGGTGAACAGGAAGGTCTTCTGCTGGTCGAACAGCGCCAGCCGCTCTTCGTCGAGCGTGGGCTTCAGGCCTTCATGCAGGCGGGCGTAGGCCTTGTTCACGGCCTCGGGGCTGGCATCGGTCTCGAACTCGAGGATCTCGCGCAAGCGGTCGGGCTGCTGCGCCACCCAGTCGGCGGCGCGCAGGGTCACCGCGAGGAAGCGGACCAGATGGTCGAAGTGGTTGTCGATCAGGTCTTGGTGGACGGTGATCGGGCGCGGTGTGCCGTTGTTGACCCGGAAACGGCGATCGGGGATCGCGTCAATATCGACCGCGACGACCAGGCCCGCTTCGCGCGCGGCGTCGATGGCGCTGGCGCCCTTGACGTAGATCGCATCGACCCGGCCATCGATCAGAGCATCGACCGGCCAGAGCCGACCCGCCAGACGGCGCTCGCCTTCGGCGCGCCGCAGGTCGCGCCCGGCGCCTGACACCTCGCGGGTATGATCCGGCGTTTCGACCAGGGTCACGTCGTCAAGCGTCAGCCCGACAGAGTTCAGCACGCCCTTGTAGCCGGCCAGGCTCATACCCCGGGCGATCGAGGTGCCGCGCACATGTTCGGGGATCGGGTTGCGGTTCCAGCCCGGCAGGGCCAGCCGCTTGCCTTTGAGATTCTCGGCGCGGGCAATGCCGCTGTCCGGCCGCGCAAGGATCAGCTGGCTCTCCTCGATCCAGGTCAGCCCGATCAGCCGGGTCGGCTCACCCTGCGCGCGGGCGCCGAAGGCCAGCATATTGCCGCCCTCGCGGATCAGCGTGGGCAGGCGATGGTCGTAGTGATGGCGGCCAAGCTCGCTGCCCGATTCCTGCAGGGTGCGCAGGGCAATGCCATCGGCAGCAAAGGCCTCGGTCAGCCAGCCGAGCTTGTAGGCGATGCCGGTGGCGGTCGGGACGGGACAGCGGGTGAACCAGATTTCGTCCGGCTTGGGAGAGGGTCTCGGCATTGGCGATTTGCTCCGTGCGAAAGGTTGTCCCCCTCCCGTCGCAACGGTCATGCCAATTCCATAAAGTGAGGAAATCCGGCGTTTTAGTGCCTGAGGCCAGGGTTCTCCTGTGCGATAATCACCAGCTGGCCTGCTGGATTTTCACCGCCCTGCAGCTCAGATCAGGCCGAGGTTCTTGAGGTAGGTGCGCACGACGTTGCGCGTCACGCCGAGCGCTTCGGCGGTGCGGATCTGGTTGCCGCCAGCCTGGGAAAATGCCTCGCTCACCGCCGTGCCGATCAGGCGATCGAGCAGCTCCTGGTGGTCGCTGTCGAGCAGGCGGGACACGAACGGGCGGACGAGATCCTCCAGCGTGGCGTGGGGGTCCTCGTCGGGCGCCAGCACGAAGCGCGAGCCAAGGCCGAGGTCATCCGGGCCGATCTGCCCCTCCTCGCAGATCAGGATCGCGCGGTGGATCGCGTTTTCCAGCTCGCGGATGTTGCCGGGCCAGCCGTGCTGCAACAAGGCCGCCTCGGCGTCGGCGGTCAGCTGCGTGGCCCCGGTCGGAGCGTCTGCTGCGTAAACGCCAAGGAAATGCCGCGCGAGCGGCAGGATGTCGGCCCGCCTTTCGCGCAAGGGCAGTAGCGGAAGGGTAACGACCTGGAGCCGGTAATAAAGATCGGCGCGGAATCGCCCCTCCTCGACCGCCTGGGCTAGATCGACGTTGGTCCCGGCGACCACCCGCACGTCGAGCTTCACCGGCGTCCGGGCACCGACCCGCACGACCTCGTGCTCCTGCAGGACGCGCAGCAGCTTGACCTGGGCCGACAGGGGCATCTCGCCGATCTCGTCGAGGAACAGCGTGCCCCCGTTGGCCGCCTCAAACCAGCCGGCCCGGGCGGCGTGGGCGCCGGTGAAGGCGCCGCGCTCGTGGCCAAACAGCTCACCCTCGATCAACGTCTCGGAGAATGCCCCGCAGTTGACGGCCACGAACGGTCCAGCCGCGCGGCGGCTGCGAGCGTGGACATAGCGGGCGATCAGCTCCTTGCCCGTGCCGGTCTCACCGATCACCAGCACGCTGGCCTCGCTCGGAGCGATCTTGGCGATCAGCGGCAGCAGCGCCTTGGACCGCGGATCGTTGAACACCAGCGCACGGGCCCGCGGGCCTACATTGTAGGCCTGTTCGGTGTCGTAGTGGAGCAGGGGGCGACCGCCCGGTCCCTTCTGGGAGACGAGGCCGATTTCCACGGTCTGCGGGTCGGAATTGTGCGCCAAGGCGGGAATCCATGTTCGTCAGTGCGGGTTCGCGCTTTCCTACTCGCATACTCAACTAAATCGGTAGAGAAAATCTCGCCCCCCTGAAAACAGGGCTTTCCTGGTCGCCGTGGGGTTGGGTTTTGCGCAATCTTGCGAGCCCTGCCTGCTGATTTCTGCGCAGCCGCTCGCCGTGCTCCGCGTAAAACTCCCGGCGAAGTGCGGCCGGCCGGGTTTGGCACGAGTGATGCGTAGAGGCCGACATGTTCTCTCCGCATGTTTCAGGACCGACCGTGGACCCCACCTTCGATCGCGCGCCGCGCATCACCCTCTCTCGCCGCGGCGCGACCGGCGCGATCGCCTCCTTTCTCGCTGGCGGCCTTGCCGCCTGCAGCCGCGCCGGGTCCGCCGGCGGGGCGCCCATCGTCAATCTTGCCTCGATCGCCTACCCGTCCGAGGGCAAGCAGATCTTCAACGGGCTGACCGGGATCATCCAGCGTGACGGGTGGCTCAAAGGCGAACTGGCCAAGCGCGGCGCCGGCCTTGCCTTCACGCCGATTCCCACCGCCGTCGGCGCCCCCCTGATCAACGAGGGCTTTTCCGGCAAGCGGATCGACTTTGCCTCCTACGGCGATTTCCCCGCGATCATCGCTGTGGCTGGGGGGGTTCCGCTGAAGCTGGTCGCCCCGCTCGGCCAGGGCCAGGACGTTTACCTGCTCGTGGGCAAAGGCAGTACGGCGGGCTCTATTCACGATCTCAAGGGCAAACGCATCGCGCTTCACCGCGGCCGTCCGTGGGAGCTGCCCTTCGCCAAGCTGCTCGACGCCAATAGTCTCAGCTTTGACGATTTCTCGATCGTCAACATTAACCCCTCGGCCACTCCCGCCGCACTGGCCTCGGGTGCGGTCGACGCCACGGTCCTCCTGTCCGACGCAGTGTTGCTTGAACAGAAGGGCGTCGGCCGGATCATCTGGTCGACCCGGCAGGCCCCGGCCGACTGGAAGATGCGCGCCGAGCTGTTCGCCCGGGGCGGCTTCATCGATGATCACCCTGATCTCGCGCAGCTGGTGGTCAACGCCTATGTCCGCGCGGCCTACTGGTCGGCGCAGGATGCCAACCGCGAGCAGGTCACCCGCGATGCCGCCCGCGGCCTGACCCCGGAAGATATCGTTCGCAAGGAATATGCTGCGGCGACCTACCCATGGAAGGAACGCTTCTCGCCGCTGTTCCGTCCCGAGGTGCGTAGTCACTACCGCTCCGTGGCCGAATATGCCGCGGCCCGAGGCTTGGTGCGGGGCAAGGTCGATTCCGACAGCCTGCTGGATGACCGCTTCGTTCGCCAGGCGCTGAAGGACCAGCATCTAGATGGGTTCTGGGCAAGCGGGGAGCCGGCCTGATGGCCACCTTCCCCCTTCCCTCCCGGCCGCCAGCCGCGCACCTTGCACTCGACCTTCAGCGCCGGCTGGCACCCGCCGCGCCCTTTCTTGTCCTGCTCGCGGCATGGCAAGCGCTGTCCCTGTCGGGCCTTTTCCCTGCGCAGGTGCTGGTCCCGCCGACCGGGGTGGCACATGCCTTGTGGCAGCTGGCCGAAAGCGGAGAACTCACCCGCCACCTCGGCGAAAGCCTGTCGCGCCTGCTGCTCGGCTTCACCGCCGGAGCGCTTGCGGGACTGGCCTTCGGCACGACCATAGCCCTGTCGCGAGTAGCCGAGGCCGTGGCTTCGCCGCTGTTCCTCACACTCTGGCAGGTTCCGGTGATCGCCTTCGTACCGGTGCTGATCCTGTTCCTGGGGATCGACAACCCGTTCAAGATCACGGTCGTCGCCGTGGCAGCCTTCTTCCCGGTTGCCCTCGCGACCTTCGATGCCGTCCGCTCGGTTCCGCGCGGCCACTTTGAAGTGGCGCGGGTCTACCGCGTCCCGCTGACCGCACTTGTTCGGCGCGTCCTCGTCCCGGCGACTCTCCCCGCCGTACTCGTCGGCCTGCGCATCGCTCTGACCCGGGCCTGGGTCGTGCTCGTCGCAGCCGAACTCCTCGCGGCCGACAGCGGGGTTGGGCAGATGATGGAAATGGGCCGGCAGATGTTCCAGATCGGCGTGGTCATGGCCGGGGTGCTGGTCAGCGGACTGGTCGGCTTCGTGCTCGACCGCGCTGCCCGGGCCGCCGAAGCGCGCGCCACCCGGTGGAGGCGGGCATGAGCGGTCGCCGCCCCCTATCCCGCCCCGCGCGTTTCGCCCTCGGCGTAGTGCCCATGCTCGCCGTGCTGGCTTGGTGGCAGCGCCAGGCAGCGGCAGGCGGCTCCGGCGGGATCGCCTTCGCCTCGCTTGGCGATATCGCCCGCGCCGCCGGGGAACAGATCGCCAACGGTGCGCTTCAGACCGACGCTGTCGCCACCCTGTCGCACGCACTGATCGGCCTCGCCATCGGCGCCACGCTCGGCCTTGCGACCGGGATTGCCATGGCACTTTCGGCCTGGGCCGAGCGCCTGCTCGGGCCCTTGCTTCAGGCGCTGCGACAGGTTCCGATGATCGGCTGGTTGCCGCTGATCGCCCTGTGGTTCGGCACGGGCGAACAATCCCAGATCATCGTCGTCGTTATGGCCGCCTTCTTCCCGGCCATGCTCAATGCCCACGCCGGCGTAGGCCAGGTGGAGAAACGCCTGATCGAGGTCGGCCATGTCTTCGGGCTCACCTGGGGCCAGCGCCTGCGTCTGATCCTGCTGCCCGCCGCCCTGCCGATGCTGCTGACGGGCCTGACCCAGGCACTCGCCTTCGCGTGGATAGCGGCGATCGGCACCGAGATCCTGATGGGCTCCGGCGCCGGACTCGGCGTGACCCTGCAGGTCGCCCAGACCCAGCAGCGGCTCGATCTCGTCTTCGTCTCGGTCGCCGCGACCGCCGTTCTCGGCTTCCTCCTCAACCATTCCATCCGCCGCCTGCGGGCGTGGCTGCTCCACTGGCAGCCCGCCGGCATCTGATCGTGAGGCCCGAAATGTCCATCGAAGCCCAGCTGCACCACCCCGCCCCGTCGGCCGCAGAGCCGGTCCGCGGCGCTCTCGCCATCTCGGGCCTGAACAAGAGCTTTGCCATCGGCGGCCAGCCGCGCCCGGTGCTGGAGAACATCGACCTCGTCGTGAGGCCGGGCGAATTCGTCAGCATCGTCGGCGCCTCGGGCTGCGGCAAGTCCACGCTTCTGCGCCTGATCGTCGGCCTCGACGATGACTATGCCGGAGAGATCCGGCTCGACGGCGACCGGGTGACAGGCACCAGCCTGGACCGCGGGATCGTCTTCCAGGACCACCGCCTGTTCCCGTGGATGACGCTGGAGGAGAACGTTGGCCTCGCGCTCATCAACACCGGAGTGCCCAAGGCGCAGCGGGCGCGGATCGTCGCCGAACACATCGCCCTGGTGAACCTCAAAGGCTTCGAGAAGGCCTATCCCCACCAGCTGTCGGGCGGCATGGCCCAGCGCGCCGCCATTGCCCGCGCCCTCGTCACCGAACCGCGTCTACTGCTGCTCGACGAACCGCTCGGCGCGCTGGACGCGCTGACCCGGGTCCACGTCCAGAACGAGCTCCAGCGCATCTGGATGGCCCAGCGCTCGACCATGGTCATGGTCACTCACGACGTCGAGGAGGCGCTCTACCTTGGTGACCGGGTCATCGTCATGTCCCCCAACCCCGGCCGGATCCGCCGTATCGTCGAGGTGGACCTGCCCCACCCGCGCGACCGCCGCAGCCCACTTCTGCACCGCCTCAAGGACGAGATCCTGGCCGAACTGACCGCCGGCCCAGAGGCCGATCGCGCCCCGGGTGAAACCAGCAACCTCGTCCGCCTGCCCGCCCGCGAGGAGCGCTGAGATGACCGCCACCCTCGCCCGCCAGCCCGATCACCCGATCGATCCCCTGTTCGTGAACCGCTGGAGCCCGCGCAGCTTCACTGCTGAGCCGGTGCCCGACGCAGTCCTCGCCGCAGCCTTCGAGGCCGCGCGCTGGGCGCCCTCGGCGATGAACGCGCAGCCCTGGCGGTTCATCCTCGCCCGTCCCGGTGAGCCCGCCTGGCCGACCTTCACCTCTCTGCTTGGCGACCGCAATGCGCGGTGGGCGCCGCAGGCCTCAGCACTAGTCCTCATCGTTTCAGCCCGGAGGATCGACTTCCGGGGTGAGCCTGCCGACAATCCCTCGCACAGCTTTGATGCCGGCGCTGCCTGGGCCAACTTCGCCCATCAGGCGCTGCTGCTCGGCTGGCACACCCACGGCATCGGTGGGTTCAACCGCGACGCCGCCCGGCGCGAGCTCGCCATTCCCGATGCTTTCGCGATCGAGGCGCTCATCGCGCTCGGTCGCCGAAGCGGGCTGGAAAGCCTCCACGTCGATTTCCACGCCGGGGAAGTGCCCAATGGCCGCCGCCCCCTTGCGGAGAGCATCTTCTCCGGATCGTTCAACGGGTCGCCGCCCACTTTCGCCACCCCAACCGCCTCGCGCGAAATCGAAAGGACCGCGACATGATCGACGTCTATTGGCAACTCGACCCGGCAGCCGAACCGTGGCGGGGAGAGCCTGCGCTCCGCCCCAGCCTGCCCGAGCTCGTGCGCGATCTGCGCCGGCCCACCCAGAACCGCTATGATTTCTACGCCCAGGTCGCCACGGCAGCCGAGCAGACCGGCTTCGACGGGCTGTTTGTGGCACACCGCCGCCAGTCCGATGACAGCCGGATCATCGCCGCGGCCCTTGCCCGCGAGGTGCCGCGCCTGCGCCTGCTGGCGGAATTCCCCGCATCGGTCGGCTCGGCGGTCTATGCCGCCAAACAAGCGACGACCTTCCAGCGCGGGGCGCAGGGCCGGCTGGAATGGGCCATCGCGCCGGACGCCGATGCCCCCACCCGTGCCGCCGAGGGCGATTTCGTGGCGGACGAGGACCTCGCCGAACGCAAGGCCGAGTTCCTGACCGTCGCCCGCGGAGTTCACGGCACCCCGGGCTTTACCTTCAAGGGTAAGCACTTCGAAGTGGAGAACGGCGGCTTTACCGATCCGCTGACCCGCGGAGCCTTCCCGCTCGTCGTGCTGCAAGGCTCTAGCGAGGAAGATCTCGAGGTGTCGGCGCGCCTTGCCCATTTGCACCTGTTCGACACCCGCTCGTCTGCTCAGCTCGCCAGCCTGATCGAAGGGCTCGATGCACTAGCCAATGCTGCCGGTCGCAGGGTTGGATTCGGACTGCACCAGCCGGTTCTCGCCCGTCAGACCTCGGCCGAAGCGGAGCGGGACTTCGCCCGCAGCACCTTGCCTGAAACCACGCTGGTCGGCTCCTTCGATGAAGTCGCCGAAAGCCTCGCCCAGCTCGTCAGCCTCGGGCTCGACCGGCTGGTCCTGTCAGCCGACCAGCAGCTGGAGGGCGCCTATGCGCTCGGCCAGCACCTCCTGCCGCGGCTGCGCGCCCGGCTTTCCGTCACCCCCCGGGCCGCCGCCTGACCGGAGAAAGACCGATGAGCACCGAGTTCTACTGGCGCCTGCCCACGCACGGTTGCCATTCCAGCATCCGCCGTCACTCGATCGACCGGGGTGACTGGTCGGCCACGGACGCCCACCATATCGCCCCCGGCCTTGATGCCGCGGGCCAGAGTGACGGCCATTCCTACATCGATCACCTGGCCCAGATCGCCAAGGCGGCCGAGAGCGTCGGCTTCCTCGGCGGGCTGATCCCGTCCTTCCCCAACACCGACGATCCGTGGGTAATCTCGCCGCTGCTCGCGCGGGAGACCAAGGCTTTCCGCTTCATGATCGCCTACCAGCCCGGCTTCGGCAATCCGGTCCACTTTGCCCGGGCCTCCGCCAGCCTGCAGCGCGCGACCGGCGGTCGCAGCCTGTTCAACATCATCACCGGCGGCGGGGGCCACGCCCAGCTGTGGTGGGGCGACAGCTTCGATCACGACGACCGCTACGGCCGCACCAGCGAATGGCTCGATGTCTTCCGCGGGGTCTGGCAGAACGAGGACTTCAGCTACAACGGCCGCTTCTACCAAGTCGAGAACGGCGGCCTCCCCGCGCATTTCCGTACCGAGGAGTTCCCCGACCTGTGGTTTTCCGGCTCGTCGGAAGCCGCCCTCCAGGTCGCGGCGCGCCACGCCGACTATTATCTGTCGTGGCTCGAACCCTTCGACCAGCTGGCGGACAAGTTCGCCCGCGTGAAGGCGCGCACCGCCGCCCTCGGCGGCGAGCAGAAGGTCTCGGTCCGCGTCGATCTCGTCGCCCGCAAGACCGAGGAGGAGGCCTGGGCCGACGTCCGCCAGGGCTTCGAGAACGTGGCCGAACGCACCCGCGAACAGTGGCGCGGCAACCGCGGCGATTCCGTCGGCGCGGCCCGCCTCGCCTCGCTCAAGCCGACCGAAGCGCGCCACTGGGAGGACCTGATCATCGCCCCCAACCTGTGGAGCGGGTTCAGCCTGCTGCGCGGCGGCCCGGCGATCGGCATCGTCGGCTCCTACGAACAGTGCGCCGAACGGCTCGATGATCTGATCCGGCTCGGTGCTAACGGCTTCATCCTCGCCGGCACGCCGCATCTCGAGGAAGCGTGGCGCGTTGGCGAGGAGGTCCTGCCGCTGCTGGGCCACCAGGCCGGGGCATTGCTCGAGGCCGCCGAATAGACCTGCACCACAGCTTTGAGGGAGAAAGCCGCCGGGGATCGTTTTCCGGCGGCTTTTCCGTGCCCGCTTTCCGGGCCGTGCCTGGCTCGGTCTAACCAAAAGAAAAGGGGCGCCGCAGCGCCCCTTTTCCGTCCGGTTTTCCGGTCGCCCTCAGAACCGGTAGACCAGCGACGCTCCCCAGGTGCGGGGATCTCCGTACTGGACGATATCGCCGAGCACCGCCGTCGCCGGGGCGGAGTTCACCGCCGCGACCGAGCTGGCCGTGAACCCGGGCAGCGCGTGGTTGATGTAGCGCGTGTTCAGCAGGTTGTTGACGAAGAAGGTCGCGCTCAGGTGGTCGTCTGGCGCGGTCCAGGTGATCCGCGCATTGGCCAAGGTATAGCCATTCTGGCCAAGGTAGGAGCGCCCCGGATCCTGCGCTGCCTGCACGTTGACGTAGTAGTACTGGTGCGACTGGTAGCGCGCGTCGGCCGCCAGCTCGAGCGTGCCAGCCCGTCCGAGCGGCGCGGTGTAGCTCGCCCCTGCGTTCAGGGTGAAGTGGGGCGAACGGACGAACTCGTTGCCCGAGAAGTTCGCCCCGCCGTTGATCACTTGGAAGCTATCGAACTTGGTGTAGAGGAACCCCGCTGAGGCATTGAGCTTGAGGTTCTCCACCGGCTGGGCGGTAAAGTCGATCTCGCCGCCATTGACGTGGGCCTTGGCAACGTTCTGGAGATAGCTGGTCGAGGCACCGGCGACGGCCGGGTTGGGTCCGACCACGTTCACCTGCACGTTGCGGTAATCGTAGTGGAACAGGCCAAGGTTGAGCGTGGCCTTGCCATCGAACCAGGTCGACTTGTAGCCGATCTCGTAGGAGTTCAGCCGCTCCGGCGCGACCACGATCAGCGCGGCGGCGGCGGCCGCAGCGGTATTGAACCCACCCGATTTCACCCCGTGGGCGAACTTGAAGAAGACCAGGTTGTTGCGGTCCAGCTTGAGGCTCGGAGTCACGTCATAGGTCAGCGCATCCCAGGTCGGACGGTAGTGGGTGAGCGGGATCGTCCCGCCGCCGCCGAAGGTGCCGGTGTAGCTGTTCCACCACTGGCCAAGGTTGCTCCAGCTGACCCCAACGCCGGTCGGCAACGAGGCATTGCGGAAAAAGTCCAGCGTCTTGGTCTCGCGCGTCCAACGCAGGCCCGCGGTCAACTTCAACGCGTCGGTGATCGCGTAGGTCGCGCTGCCGAACACGGCGCCACTTTCAGCCTTGTGGCCATAGTCGATCGCCGAATAGGCCAGCGTCGGTGCGGTGGGGAGCCGGACTCCGGGTACGCTCGCCTGAGGCAAGGCGGCGGTATAGCTGTCCGAGTGGATCTTCTCGTTGAAGTAGAAAGCTCCGGCGATCCAGGTCAGCCGGCCCTGCTGCGGCGAGGTCAGCCGCAGTTCCTGACTCCACTGGCTGGCATAGGCCTTGGTGTAATTGGTCGAGATGCTGAACGGCGTATAGTCGCTGTCGCCGGTCGAGGTCTGGTCATACCGCTCGTAACCGGTGATCGAGGTCAGGGTGACCCAGCCCAGATCGTAGTCCAGCGTCAGGTTGCCGCCGATCTGGCGGTTGTTGGTGTACGCAGGGCTGTTCTCATTGATCAGGTTGATATCGGTCGAGGGCACGTAGCCGCTGCGGTAGACCCCGCTCGCGGCATAGCTCGCCGTGGTCCACAGGTCGCCGTCCGTATCATATTTGCGGTAGTGGAAGCTCAATTGCGCGGTCAGCGCATCGCTCGGACGGGCCAAAAGCTGAAGTCGGACCACGTCGTCCGAGATACGGTTGGCCTTTTGCCCGGTGAACAGGTTGGCAAACCGCCCGCCCCGGTTGTCCAGCCGGAACGACACGCGGGCGGCGAGCTTGTCGGGCACGATCACCGTACCCAGGCCGCCCTCGGCGATCTTGTCGTCGTAGCTGCCGTATTCCAGTTTGATGTAGTTGTTCTGGTCGCCGCTGGTCTTCGGCTTGGCGCTGATCACGTTGATCGCGCCGCCGGTGGTGTTCTTGCCCCACAGCGTCCCTTGCGGCCCGCGAAGGACTTCCACGCGCTCAACGTCGAACAGCGGCAGGCCGGTCGCACTGGCGTTGGAGATATAGACGCCGTCGAGATAGAAGCCGACCGGATTGGCAAGGTCGAGCTGTTGCTGGCCAGCGCCGACGCCGCGGATCCACCAGCGCGGGCGGCTGTGCTGGGTATTGCCGGCCGAAGCATTCGGTACCTGGAGCAGGACATCGCTGGCCGACCGGCCGACACCGGCCGTGATGAACAGGCCCTTCTCGAGTGCGGTCACTGCGGCCGGAACATCCTGCAGACGTTCCTCGCGACGCTGGGCCGTGACGACAATGTCCGCGACTCCCTCGTCGGAGGCAGCCTCTGCGTCAGAAGCGGAGGAATCGGCGGCGCGCGCCGGTGCCGAGGCCACAAGTGAAAGGGCGATGGCCAGCGCCGCGGCACTGGTCTGGGCGATGGCAGGCTTGTACTTGGACAAAGGATTTCCCCCCTGTAGGTTGGACGTGCCGCATGAGTGCGGGCTGCAGGGGGATGGTTAGCAAAGGCCATGCCAAACCAACTAAGGACTGTATTTCAATAGTATGCGTGACATCTGCGCAGGAAATTGCGGCAATTGCACCATTCACGTCGGAAGCCGTTGTTGCGTTTGCAGCATCGCTCGGCGATGGGTCGGCGCGCCGAGTGGGAGCTATTCGAACGGGTCGCCAAGCTCGATCGAAACGTTCGGCTGCGGCTGGCGGACGCGGCTGCCGGCGGGGACCGACCGGGTCAGCCACACATTGCCGCCGATAATCGAGCCCGCGCCGATCGTGATGCGCCCCAGCACGGTCGCCCCGGCATAGATCGTCACGTCATCCTCGACGATCGGATGGCGGGGTTCGTCCTTGACGAGCTTCCCTTCAGCGTCAGAGCTGAAGCTGCGCGCGCCGAGGGTCACCGCCTGATAGATCCGCACCCTCCGCCCGATGATCGCCGTCTGGCCGAGGACCACGCCGGTGCCGTGATCAATGAAGAAGGCTGCGCCGATTGTGGCGCCGGGGTGGATGTCGATCCCGGTACGCGAATGGGCGATCTCGGCAATGATCCGCGCCACCAACGGAGCGCCGAGGCGGTGAAGCTCGTGAGCGATCCGGCCGACGGCAAGCTCGTCCGCATCGCCGTGCTCATAGAACAGTTCCATCCGCACCTGCGCTGCCAGCAGCGGCAAGGCGGACTGGAGCGAGGCGAGGATGAAGGCGTCCTCGGTCTGCGGCGTCAGTTCGGGGGGACCAAGACGGATCGGAAACAGCGTCGCCGCAAGCATGTCGATGATCCGGGCTACCGCATGGCGCGAGGGGAAGCCGTGCGCGCCGTATTCCGCGTGCCGTTCGTTCGAGCCGCGCCAATCCTCGCGCGCCGCGCGCAGGCCGCGAACGGCGTCCACCAGTGCGCTCTCCTCGGCAATCCACTCCCCGGCCGTCCCCGTGGCCGGCGCCTGCGCCCTCTCCCCCTGAGGCATCTTACTGCTCCGGCAGGAAGTCCGGCACGGACAGATAGCGCTCGCCAGTATCGTAGTTGAAGCCGAGGACGCGGGCCTTGCCCGGCAGGTCCGGCAGCTTCTGGGCGATCGCCGCAAGTGTCGCGCCGGAGGAAATCCCCACGAGCAGGCCTTCGCGCTGTGCCGATTGCCGCGCCCATTCCTTCGCATCGTCCGGCGCGACCTGGATCACGCCGTCAAGCAACTCGGTCCTGAGATTGGCGGGAATGAACCCGGCGCCGATCCCCTGGATCGGATGCGGCGCCGGCGACCCGCCACTGATTACTGGCGAGAGGGTGGGCTCCACCGCATAGACCTTGAGCTTCGGCCAAGCCTGTTTGAGCACCTGCGCCACGCCGCTGATATGCCCGCCGGTCCCGACCCCGGTGATGAGGACGTCGATCGGCGCATCGGCGAAGTCGGCCAGGATCTCTCGTGCGGTGGTGGTCGCGTGAACCGCGATGTTGGCCGGGTTCTCGAACTGCTGGGGCACAAATGCACCGGGGATCTCGGCCGACAGCTCGAATGCCTTCTCAACCGCCCCCGCCATGCCTTTTTCGCGCGGGGTCAGGACGAACTGCGCCCCATAGGCCAGCATCAGCCGGCGGCGCTCCAGCGACATCGATTCGGGCATGACCAGGATCAGCCGGTAACCCTTCACGGCCGCCACCAGGGCGAGCCCGACGCCGGTGTTGCCACTGGTCGGCTCGACGATCGTCCCGCCCGGCTTGAGCGAGCCATCCGCTTCCGCCGCCTCAATCAGGGCCAGCGCGATCCGGTCCTTGATCGATCCGCCCGGGTTGGACCGCTCTGACTTTACCCAGACCTCGGCCTCATGGAACAGCCGGGACAGGCGGATGTGCGGGGTTTTCCCGATGGTCTCGAGAACAGACGCGGCGGTCATGCGCGGTACTCCTGCTGGAAGGAACTGGATCGTGTGGGAGCCGCCGTACCCGCCGGTGCGGGATGGACGACGTGATCGGCGCCGGGCCGCTCGGCGATCCGGAGCAACTGGCCAAGGAGGAACCGGCCGAACGGCCAGTCGCCCAGAGCGGACTCGGCGTTGATGTGGCCGGCTTCACCCGCATCAGCAAAACCGCAGCCCCAGATGCGGGCGAGGCGCCGCGCAGCCGAGCGCTTCATGTAGGGATCGTTGCGGCTGCCCACGACGATTGCCGGGAAGGGCAGTCGAACCGCCGGGGTCGGCGCGAAGGTCGCAATGCGCGGATCGAGCGGGTCACGATCGACCTCCGGCGGCGCTACGAGCAGCGCTCCGCGCACCGGTCCACCCGGCGCCGGCTGCTCAAGCTGCGCCCACCAGGCGACGGCCAGGCAGCCGAGCGAGTGGGCAACAAGGATCGCCGGCCGACCAGCCTCGCGGATCGCATGGTCAAGCTTGTTTACCCAGGTGTTGCGGTGCGGCCGCTCCCACATGCCGAACTCGACCCGGTGGCAATCGGGTAGCCGCTCCTCCCAAACTGTCTGCCAGTGGCCCGGCCCGCTGTTGTTGAGGCCCGGGACGGTGAGCAGCACGGGGCAGGAGGCGCTTTCCTGTTCGCAGTTTTCGGTCATGACTGGCTCCATCTTCATGAACTGCCGGTCGACTCGGACTACGTCCCGACGCTGTCATTTATATCTCAACCGATTTGATAGACATTAAACGAATGCTGCACCCACCTCAAGCTGAGCTTGAGCGCAGGGTGATTTGCTGGACTTCCGCCTTCACCTGAGCATTGCTGTTCCTCGTGAATCGCGGCGCACAAGTAACGTGCCGCAGCCCGGCCGCTGATGGTCCGGGCTTGTGGTGGTGGGAGCTGGCACTGGTGCCGTACCCAATGGAGAACCGCCATGAGCAAGGAAAATGCATCCGCGTCGCCTGACGCAACCGGCGCAATTGCCTCCCGCCCTCACACCAAGGCCAAACGCCTGCTTGAGCTACTGCGCACCGGATCAGGCGCCAGCCTCGAGGAGATGACGGATGCCACCGGGTGGCAGGCCCATACCGTGCGCGCGGCGATGACCGGGCTGCGCAGGAAAGGCCATGTCATCACGCGCCACGTCGAGGGCAACACCACGGTCTGGTCGATCGCCCCGGCTGGCAGCGATGCGGTGACCGAGGCGTCGGCATGAGCCGCTTGCACAGCAAGGTCGCGCGCGAGGTGGCCACCCTCGTCGATATGCCCTTGGCTGAGCTGCGCAAGGAATGGGAGCGGCGCTACGGCGCCGCTCCCCGCCACCGCTCGGCCGACCTGCTCCGCCGGGTGCTGGCGTGGCGCATCCAGGCCGATGTGTTTGGCGGGTTCGATGCCGCCACCCGGCGGATGATCGAGCGCGATGGGCCGGTTCAGCTGACGCCGGTGCCGGGCATGCGGCTCGCCCGCGAGTGGGCGGGGGCTCGCCATGAGGTCGTGGTGATCGAAAGCGGCGTGGTTTATGAGGGTGTGACCTACCGCAGCCTCTCGGCGGTCGCCAGGCACATCACCGGGATGAACTGGAACGGCCCGCGCTTCTTCGGCCTCAGGCAGGAGAACGAGCGGTGAGCTCCCGGCTGCGCTGTGCGATCTACACCCGCAAGTCGACCGACGAAGGGCTCGAGCAGGCGTTCAACTCATTGGATGCCCAGCGTGAAGCCTGCGAGGCCTATGTCTTGAGCCAGGCAGGCGAGGGTTGGGAATGCCTGCGCGAGCTCTATGACGATGGCGGCTGGTCGGGCGGCAACATGGACCGACCGGCGCTCAAGCGCCTGCTGGAGGACATTGCAAGAGGGCGGATCGACATCGTCGTGGTCTACAAGGTCGACCGGCTGACCCGCAGCCTGATGGACTTCGCCCGGATCGTCGAGGTTTTCGACGCACAGAAGGTCAGCTTCGTCTCGGTGACCCAGGCCTTCAATACCACCAGCAGCATGGGCCGGCTCACTCTCAACGTGCTGCTTTCGTTCGCCCAGTTCGAGCGCGAGGTCACGGGCGAGCGGATCCGCGACAAGATCGCCCAATCCAAGGCCCGCGGGATCTGGATGGGCGGGCATGTCCCGCTCGGCTATGATCTCGGAGACCGGATATTGATCCCCAGCCCGACCGAAGCCGAAACCGTACACCACATCTTCCGTCGCTATCTGGAGCTGAAATCCCTGCCCGCCCTGGTCCAGGACCTCACCGCCCAGGGCATCCTGACCAAACGGCGGGAAGCAAGGTCGGGCAACGTCCATGGCGGCATTCCATTCAACTGCTCCGGGCTGTCGCATATTCTCAGGAACCGGATTTACCGCGGCGAAATCGTTCACCGCGGCAAGGCCCATGCTGGCGAGCACGAGGCTATTGTCGATCGCGCGCTGTTCAAGGCCGTCCAGGACCAGCTTGCCGCCAACCATCATCGCCACCGCACCCGCAAGACCCGGGCAGCCGGCTGCCCACTCACCGGCAAGATCGTCGATGGCGAGGGCCAACCAATGCGGCCGAGTTTCAGTTACGGCCGGGGGAGCAGGACCTATCGCTACTATGTTAGCGTATGCCTCCTGCCGACCGGCAAGACGATCAGCGGCGGCAACCTCAAGGGCATCCGCCTTGCGGCATCGCGGGTCGAGCAGCTGCTCGTCACGTCCATCGCCGAACTGCTGCCAGCGCTGATCGGACCCGATGCGATCCTTGCCGCCGTTGTCCACGTCATTGCGAATGCGACACAGCTACGCGTCACCCTCGATGCTGGCCAGCTTGCCGGTGAAGGTCTCACGGTCGACGTCCTTTTCGACCGCATCCGTGATGAGATTGATCCCGACGCCCGGATAACCGATGGTCGGGTGGACCTCGTGCTGGCAGTCCCGACGAGCCGCAAGGGTCGGACTGTGACGCCCGGAATCCGGCGCAAGCGCGACAGCGCCGGCACTGATGGCTTGGCGGAGCTCATCCGGGCGGCGCATAAGAAACTCCGAGACCACCACGGTTCGCCGCTGGCACCAGACGAGCACGAGCAGATGCGCGCGCCGGCCGATGCCTGGACCCGCGACAGGATTACATTGGGACTACTGGCGCCAGACATCCAGAAGGCGCTGCTCCAAGGCACTCTGGCGAGCCCACCCAATCCCGATGCGCTGCTCGCCACGGGTCTGCCGCTCGATTGGCACGAGCAGCGGCGCATGTTCGGGATGGTCCAGTAACCCAGCCGGCTGGCCATTTGGGCCCGCCTGCTCGTACCTAATCCTGATTGGCCAACGCCGGCTTAGGCGCACACTCCGGAATGTCGAATTCCAGATTGAGATCGATGGAAGCGGTCATTAATCCACTGCAACCCTTCGTAACTAGAGCGAATCGACGATTCGTGCACCACCTCTTGGGACACGAACTATGCATAAGGAAATTCGTTGCGACTGGACCATGATTTCTGATGTGCTAGGCCTACTTCATCACTTACCGTTACCCCGTGAGAGTTGCGGCTGGACCACGATTTCTGATGTGCTAGGCCATCAAGCATCTGCGCGAAGCGGGTCTGTTGGTTGCGGCTAGACCACGATTTCTGATGTGCTAGGCCCTTCACCGCGGCGATGCAGTTGTCCCGGTCGTTGCGGCTGGACCACGATTTCTGATGTGCTAGGCCTTATGTGGCCTACAATCCGCAGGAGTTCGTGTTGCGGCTGGACCACGATTTCTGATGTGCTAGGCCCGTCGGAACGGTGACCAGCATCGACGTGTCGTTGCGGCTGGACCACGATTTCTGATGTGCTAGGCCGCCAGGCAGCTCGTAGAGCGAGACGCAGTAGTTGCGGCTGGACCACGATTTCTGATGTGCTAGGCCATGTGCCATCACAACGTCTCCTCTGCATGGGTTGCGGCTGGACCACGATTTCTGATGTGCTAGGCCCCGGGCCGCGCGGTTCAGCGGCATAGAAGAGTTGCGGCTGGACCACGATTTCTGATGTGCTAGGCCAAGCGCAGGGGCGGTAACTGTCTCATTCGTGTTGCGGCTGGACCACGATTTCTGATGTGCTAGGCCCGAAACCGCCAAGGAAGCGGCAGAGGCCATGTTGCGGCTGGACCACGATTTCTGATGTGCTAGGCCAAACCGAACCACCGGCTGGTTGAAATCCTAGTTGCGGCTGGACCACGATTTCTGATGTGCTAGGCCCCTCCTCCATCTTGGCCTTGAGGTCGGCTAGTTGCGGCTGGACCACGATTTCTGATGTGCTAGGCCCCCTCGTCTGCGAAGCCCTGCTCACCACACGTTGCGGCTGGACCACGATTTCTGATGTGCTAGGCCTTAGCGAAGCCGCGTTTCTCCGGAAATCTTGTTGCGGCTGGACCACGATTTCTGATGTGCTAGGCCGATCAGCACCAACGCCAACGATGCCGTGCAGTTGCGGCTGGACCACGATTTCTGATGTGCTAGGCCCGATGCGGGATTAACTGGTTGAAATAGAACTGCAAGTTACCCGATTCGGTCCAGCAAAAAACCGACCGGTGATTAGAACATGACAAGCTGTTCCGGATTTTTCCGCTGCCTCTGCCGAGTCTGGCTGCTGAACCGGACGATGTTCTCGTACTGCTTGTCGGTGAACGAGAGGACGTGAATCTCTCCGCGTTCGGGCAGGTTGCGTTCGATCCGGCGCAGGTATGTTTCATATTGTTCCTTGCCGTTGCAGAACCGAGCATAGATTGAAAACTGGCTCATTTCGAAACCTTCGTCGAGCAGAAATTCGCGGAATTTCGTTGCCTCTCGGGCGTGTTCCCGCGTGTCAACGGGCAGGTCGAACATGACGAAAATCCACATGAGGCGGTATCCACTCAAATACATGTTCAATCGCTTTCTGCGTCTCTGCCCAGCGCATTCCAGCCAAGGGGATCGGGTGGATCGAACAGGGTGAGAGAGGGCGTTCCGGTTTCAAAGCTGCGCGCCAGCGATCCGGCGAGACGCTGAGCTGCAACCGAGACCGGGGAGACTGCCCCACGAAGGCGCAGATCGGCTCCGATCAGATGGGCGAGCGGCCGCTTGCTGGCGGGGGTCACGACATCGACGCCCTCTGCGCCCATGCGCCGAACTACGGCGTCAACGAGCGGTCGGAACGGCTCGACCAAATCATCCGCCAGGGCAAAGCTGTTGACCCCGCTCTTGTGGTGCAGGCCAATGCTTGGGTGAAGGCCGGCGGCGATGATCGAACGCGTTACCGTTGCTCTCATCACCGCATAGCCGTAGTTGAGCAGGGCGTTGGCGCCGCTTGCATCGCGATCGCGGCGGAAGTCCAGTCCGAACAGCGCCGACCAATAGCGGCGCGCGGCCTGCGCTTCCTGATTGTCAGGATCGCCGGAGCGGACCCGCCGTACCATAAAACGCAGCGCATCGCCTCCGTCCGCGCCCGTCGCGTCGAGCAGGCTGGCCTGCATGGCGATCTTGGCCTGGACGATTTTCCGCCAGAGCTGCTTCCGCAAGGGCTCCCCCGCCTCCCACTGGGCTCGCATCCGCCCGCCTTGGGCATGATGGCGGTCGATTGGCGTCATCAGGGCAATCGGTGCATGGTTCGGCCCGCACAGCACCATAATCGCCCCACGCTCCGCCAGGGCGACGACAAGGTTGGTGCTCCAGGTCACGCCATGGGCATGAACGATCAGCGCATGGACATCGTCGAGCGCCACCCGGCCCTGCTCCTCGCGGTCTCGCGCGACGATCAGGAACCCGCGGTGGGCGGAAAGGTGAAGTCCATCCGTCGCGATATCGACGATGCGATCCATGGTCCGATCCATAATGTTTCGGATCGAACATAATAAAGCGCGAAGAAAACCTCGTTAACGCCAGCCCGGGTCGAGAATATGCCCCACGGGATCGATCCGAATCTGGCGGGCCTTGTCACGCTTCAGACCCGACGCCGAGGTGTTTATGTACTTGAAGGGATCGCCGGGATCGGCATCCCTCGCCTTGAGGGCGCCTGCTTCATTGTGCAGTGCAAGAACCAGATCGCCCTTGCTGGCAAACTTGACCACGCGCACAATCTCGCGAGGGCCACCATTCCGTTCGATCGCCAGTAGATCATTTTGGCGAAGGCTCAAGACTCTCTTGGCTGCAGGATGCGGTTTTGATGAAACTGCCGTTCGATCATGGGCTTCAAACATCGAAACGATCGACGAGTGATCTTTTCCCGACCGGTCCTTCCATTTGGTAACCCACTTGCCGTCCGGCATTGCCCACACGTCGTAGCGGGCATTGGCATCGCCTTTGTAGCCCTTGTAGGCCCGCCCGGACGCATCGTGGATCGGGATAATGTTGAGCGGTTCGCGCACGCGCACCCGGCGAATGCCCCTGAACAGGGGGGCGCCGTTGCGATCGCGCTTCCGGCTGCCTTCGCTAGAGAAGCGTCGCAGCGCGGATTCAAAGTCCTTGCCCGATAGTCCCTCGGTAGCGTCATATAGCGCGGCCTGTAGCTCGCGATCGGCCACAGCCCCGATGTCCTCTGGCTTGAGACCGAGCAGCATCTTGCGCCGCACGACGATTGGGATGCCTTTGTCGTTTATCTTCCCGGTCAGGCCATAGGCGGTGTCATTGTGGAGGCGGCCGGAGGTGATGTCGTGGTCCTTGCGGGGCAGCCGGGTGCGGCCGTGGTCGGGCTTGTGGGAGATGGTAATGGGTTGCAAGGCGTCGCGCAGATCGTCGCGGAAGCCCTGCCAGGGCTGGTCGAGATCGGCAAACAGCCGGTCAAGGTCCTGATCCTCGGCAAGTCCCGCAGCGCGGGCGATCCGCTGCATCAATCCGCGATCCGTCACGCCGACGACGGCGGCGTCGATGGCGTGGTGACGGTGATCGAGCCGATTCTTGGGCGCGTCGCTGTGCCGGTTCTCCACATAGTTGTGATCGGGCAGCAGGTCATTTAAGCCCCAGATGCGGCGCAGCATGGCAGTCATTCGCCCGGGAATGACATAAACGCCTCCACCTACCGGGTAGAGCGCGGCCAGATAGCTCCGCGTCATCCGAGCCAGATACTGGGTGTCGGTAAGCTGCCGGGCAATGAAGCCCTCGTCCTTCTCGAACTTCTCCATTGCATCGGGGCCAAAGCGCCATTGCTTGCTTTTGTGGAGCCGCGTCACCTGATCGGTGATCACCGGCCAGCGGGGGGTCTCGCCCCACTTCTCCCACGGGGTTTTGTTGCCCTTCTCGCGGTTGCAGGCACGGTGTGCGATCACCTTGTTGGCGGCGCCGTCATCGAGGCTGCGCGAATAGGGGATGATATGCTCGACCTCGGCCTCGCCGTTGAACAGCATATGCACGGCGATCACCCCGCCGCAAAATGGGCAGCGCCGGTCGAGCGGGTTGGCGGGATTCAGTTCCTCCCAGATGCGCAGCAGCATCCGGTTCCCGCCGTTGTCTAGCTGGCCGAGCTCGCGCAACTTGTCGCCGCGCGACTGCGCGGCTTTGGTATTCGCGACCAGTTCTTTGTTGCGTTCGGCCTTTTGCTTTTCGTTGAGCTTGAGTTCGCGCGCCAGTTCGACGACGATTTCGTCAGGGCGGCCATATTTGGCGATTACGGCGTTGACCAATTTCCGCAACTGGTTGAGCCCGATGTGCACCGTGGGATTGGTGATCTTGCCCCAGCGCAACTCGTCGGGATCGTCGGGATTGAGCGTACCGGGCGGGATCTCGCGGCTGAGCAGTTCACCGTAATACGGCAGCCGGTCGAGGATTTCGCCAGTGCGGAAATCGCTGTGGTGCCGGTCGATCGCCTTGGCAACGGCCAGGTCATAGGTGATCACTTCGGCCTTGAGCGCGGCGAGGATAGCCCGGCTCGCTGTTTCGCCCAAGCGGCCGTGGCCGTCGGGCAAGCGTATCTTGCCGATGGTGTGGGCCTGTTCCTCCGAAACGCCATGGGTGACCATCAACCAGTCGTAGAGCACCTTGGGATCGGGCTCGCTCTCGACCATTTCGATGATCGCGACCTTGGTGCGATCATCGAAATGTGCCCAGCGGGTACCGAATGACTTCTTGTCAGAAAAGGCGACAAAGATTTCATCACCCGCCAGATCGCTGCGGTTCTCTCGATCCTTGTTGAAGCTTTCACCGTCCTTCAGCTTGATCGCCTTGGCCAGTGTCTTGAAGCTGACCTTCCGCTTGCTCTTGAGCAGCAGTATCAGCGCATCGCGTTCGTCCAGCGTCAGCGAGCGCGCCACTTCTCCTGCTCGCTCGATCTTGAGGTGGTTGACCTCTTGGTAGAGCCGCAGTTCCTGGAACAGCTGCGAGTTCTTGGGAAGGCGTTCCTCCTGGTTGAAGAAGGTGCAGCCGCCGACCTTGGGCTTCTTCAACTCGCGCTGGAAAAACACGATTCGCCGCAGCCGGTTGCGTACTATATCGGTCAGCAGCGCCGGATTGGAATCCGCCTGCCTAGCCCAGATGCGGTCGAACTCGTCTTCCAGATGGGCGCGTTCAGGATAGAAATCATAGCCATCGCCCTCTGGCCGCATCCGCACCCGCTTGCGGTCGTTCGCGGCGAGAAATTGGCCATACGTGCGCCCATCAAGCGCCGCATTGAGCGCCTTGGCGCCGTCGGCGATCTTGCCACTTTCATTGGGGTCGCGGTCGGTCTTGCGGTTCGACTTGAAGCCGCGTCGCTGGTTGAGGTGGAACAGCACGCGGCCCAGCTCGTGTGGAGCAAGCGGCTCGGAAACCCCCTTGGCGCGCAGCGGATAGGGATCGAGCGCGGCCACCCGCTGCGCCGCTGCCTTGTCTGCTGGCATCAGCCCCGTATCGATAAGCGCCCGCAGCAAGGCCGAACGCCGACCCAGATAGCGATCGCGCCGCCGTCTCATCGCCCGGGCCGCTCGCCGGTCCACCGCCAGCGACGCCCCGGTCTTGGCGTCGCGACCATCGGAGAAGATGCGAACGCCGATGTCGCGAATGGTGTCGCCGTCATAAAGGCACCACCCGATCGAATTGGTGCCGACATCGAGGCCAAGGCGGGTTGTCATTGGTTACGCTCCTGATTCAGGAGAATATGAAGCCTGGATTGTCATTGACAATCAACACTTTTCAGATAATCATCATTACTTCAGAAATCGTGGTCTGGTTGTTAACAAGCAACTTGATTGCACCAAATCGAAGCGGGGGCTGCGGCCCCCGCTTTCATATCTAGGCCGTAAACTCATAAACCGCGCCGCCGAGGTTTGAGTCAAAACGGCCAGGTGCAAGGAAGGAAAGCGCGGGAATATGTCGATATTTCAAGCTTTCCTGACGCGGCAGATGGCCATTTTGGCCAAATCCCTGCGGGACGCCCAAACGGCGAACATATCGGGCCAACGTGCCCTTGGAAGGACAACCAGCCCTCCCTGCGGGCACCTTGACCCGATATGTTCGCCGTTTGGGCGCCTCGGCGGCGCGGTTTATGAGTTTACGGCCTAATCGCAATTTTGAATTGCAGCCCATTCGATTGCATTGCGGCATCTAGGCTGGGCGCGGCGGGCCAGCCCCCCTTGCTCGATCAGAGCCATTCGGCTCAATGAATGTCCGGTTTCGGTATGCAGACTGACCTTTGTCACTGGCCGCTATGTCGGCGGAGTGCGTGGTTGATGCTCATGAGGCAGCTGGTGGCGTTTTCCAATTGGCCATTGCGGCCATCGGAGAAGTGCCATGGGACATTCAGACCTTGATCCAGCCGTTCACGAGCTGCGCCCCTGGAATGCTGGGCAAAATGTGGGACCCAAACGCCCCCTGAAGCCGAGGGACATTTGGGCCATTCGCTTCTATCTTGATGAACACAAGCGCATTCGAGATCGAGCCCTGTTCGATCTGGCGATCGACAGCAAGTTGCCATAGAGCCGCACCAGCGTATCGAGTTCACGCGCCACCCTGACGCCCGAGATGCTGGTGTCGCCCACCAGGCAAAGGTTCTCGCGGCAGGCGTCATCGTTGATCGCCAGGATGCGCAGCCGACGGGAGGCGCCAAAGGTGTCGGCCACGAAGTCCATCGACCAGCGGTCGTTTGGACGCAACGGCACGGGCATCGGCGTCCGACTGCCGCGAGCCCGCTTGCGGCCGCGTCGCCGACGTACCGACAGCCCCTCCTCCCGGTACAGCCGGTAGAGCTTCTTGTGGTTCATGATATGCCCCTTGCGCTCGAGCATGACACCGACCCGCCGGTAGCCGAACCGACGGCGCTGAGCTGCGATCTCACGCATCTCCTGGCGGATCTCGGCATGGTCGGGCGGACGTTCTCGCCGGACCGTCTTGGGGTCGACGCCGATCAGCACGCAGGCACGGCGCTGCGAGACCTGGTAATCCCGCATCACGCCGAGCGCCGCGTCCCGTCGCTGGCCTGGCGTCGTCAGACTTTTCCCAGCAGGTCCTTCAGGATCGCGTTGTCCAGAACGCTCTCGGCCAACAGCCGCTTGAGCTTGCCATTCTCATCCTCGAGCTGCCGCAGCCGTCGGGCATCAGAAACCTCCAGCCCGCCGTACTTGGCCTTCAGCTTGTAGAATGTCGCCGGGCTAAGCCCGTGCTTGCGGCACACCTCCACCGTCGGGAGGCCTGCCTCCTGCTCCTTGATCATCCCGATGATCTGTTCCTCGGAAAAACGGCTCTTCCTCATTCGTCTGCTCCTTCGTTGGGCAGACTCTACATCAGATCGAGGGACCAAGCGGGGGGCAGGTCACTTCAAAGGAGGCTCAAGCTGCCGCGCTGCGGCTCTACAGAGAAGTCAGACGCCTGAATGCTCAATGTGTGGCTATAGGTGGTGGGGTCAGCGGAGCACCCGAGTGTGATGAAGGCTCCGCGCGGGAAGCCATGTTAGAGCATCTTGGCTACTGTATCGATTATCCTCATGGGGAAAAGCTTGTCCGCTGCGCCAAAGCAAGGCGCTAAATCAACTCTTGATCTCGGTCTGCTCCCCCCAACTAAGCAGACCTCCACGACACCCTCTGCGCCCCCTGAAACTGGTCGTCCGGCCGGAAAACTGGAAGGCTGAACCTACGGCTGCTTTCGAGGAGCTGCTCAGAGTTGGACAACGGCAGCTTTGTTGGCGATAAGTGCTGCCCGAGAGTTCTGCCCCCAGGTGCCTGCCGCTTCAACCACCTCAGCAAGCAAAACGGCAGAGACGCCGGTTTCCACGAAACCATAGATGCAGAATTCGCCACAGAGACTCTGGCGAATTCAGGCCTGTTCCGCCCAATTTTTGCGTCTCTGCAGAGACGTTTCTGTCTCACCACATCGGTCGAAATCCCGCGCAATTGCGCCAGTTTCGGCGAGCGCGCTTCCGAGCGGGCATGATCGGCAATGTGGTTGGAGGCCCGAGCCGGAATCGAACCGGCGTATACGGATTTGCAGTCCGCTGCGTCACCACTCCGCCATCGGGCCCGGAGAGAAGAGCGCGCGCTCTATCAGCGGCGGCGGCGGTGTGCAACGGGTTTCCGGACATCGCGGCGATCTGCGCGGTTCAGCCCTCTGGGCGGCCTTCGCTGGCCGCAACTGCCCGCCCGGCGCGGGCGGCCTCGCGGACATAGTTGTCGAGATGGTCGTCGCGCGGGGCCAGCGGGATCGCGGGGGCATTGCCCGCCGTTGCATTGGCCGCCGGCGCGAGAACATAGCTGCCGCCCGGCGTTGTCTCGACCATTTGCGGCAGGCCGGCTGCCGTCAGCTTGGCGCGCAGGCGGCAGATGTGGACCGCAAGGCTGTTGGTCTCAGGCCTGAAATGGAGGTTCCACACGTCGTTCAGCAGGGAATCGGACCCCACGGCCTCGCCGGGGTTCTCGGCGAGACGCCAAAGCAGGGCGAATTCGCGGGGGTGAAGGCCGATGCGCCGCCCTTCAACCCAGCCGTCGCGCAGCAGGAGGTCCAGCGTGACTGCGCCGTGAATTCTCCGCCGCGGCAGCGAATCAAGCGTTTCGGCGACGCGCTGCGTCCTGCGGGCAAGCTCCTCCAAGCCGACTGAACCAGGCAGTGCCTCGCCAAAGCCCAGCGCCAGAAGCTGCGCTCGCTCGGCCGGGTCCTCCACGCCGATCAGTGCCACCGGCGCCCTTTCACGGCGTGACGTAAGCCGCGACGACAGGGCAGGATCGGTGACGAGCAAGGGCAGCGAGGCCTGGCCTAGCGGCGAGCCCAGGTCCACGCGGTGCCAGCCCAGGCGAGACAGGTCGTAGGGACGCGGAATGTCGCCGCCACCAAGCCAGCCGAACAAATGCATCGCCACCCCGCTTGCCAAACAGCCCGGCCCCTGCCGCGACTCCCGTCCGAATCCTCGACCCTTGAGGATGGTTAACGGAGAGCAAACGTGGCTAGCAACCGGCGAAGCAAAAAACGTTTGCCGCACTTGTGCATGAGCCTGTTGGTGGTCGGTCAGGCGACCGGGGTGTTGACGCCCATTCCGGCAAGGTAACGCTTGATATTGCGCGCCGCCTGCCGCAGGCGCTGCTCATTCTCGACCATCGCGATGCGAACGAAGCCCTCGCCGTCCTCCCCGTAACCGACGCCCGGTGCCACGGCCACCTCGGCATGGGTCAACAGTTGCTTGGAGAACTCAAGGCTGCCCATGTCCTTGAGCGCAGGCGGGAGCGGCGCCCAGGCGAACATCGACGCCTTGGGGCTGGGAATGTCCCACCCGGCCCGCCCGAATGCCTCGACCATCACGTCGCGGCGCTTCTGGTAAAGGGCGCGGTTCGCCTCAACGATGTCCTGCGGCCCGTTGAGCGCTGCGCATGCGGCCGCCTGGATGGGTGTGAAGGCACCATAATCGAGATAGGACTTCACGCGCTTCAACGCCGAGATCAGGCGCGGGTTGCCCACCGCGAAGCCCACGCGCCAGCCTGCCATCGAGAAGGTCTTCGACATGGAGGTGAACTCGACGCAGACGTCCTTGGCGCCCGGCACCTCCAGGATGGAGCGGGTCGGGTTTCCGTCGTAATAGAGTTCGGAATAGGCAAGGTCCGAGAGCACCCAGACCTTGTTCTCCCGCGCCCAGGCGACGAGCCGCTCATAGAAGGCAAGGTCGACAGTTTCAGCAGTCGGGTTCGATGGATAGTTGACGATCAGGACGGACGGGCGCGGGACCGAATACTTCATCGCCCGGTCCAGCGAATCCCAGTACCGTTCGTCCGGAGTGGTCGGCACCGAACGGATTGTCGCCCCCGCGATAATGAAGCCGAAGGTGTGGATCGGATAGCTGGGATTGGGCGCCAGCACGACATCGCCCGGAGCGGTGATCGCCGTGGCGAGGCTGGCCAGCCCCTCCTTGGACCCCATGGTCATCACCACTTCGGTTTCAGGATCGAGATCCACCCCGAAGCGGCGGGCATAGTAGGCCGACTGGGCGCGACGGATGCCGGGGATGCCGGAGCTTGCGGAATAGCCATGGGCGTCCGGTTTGCGGGCAACCTCGCACAGCTTGTCGATCACGTGCTGCGGGGGGGGCAGATCGGGATTGCCCATGCCGAGGTCGATGATGTCCCTACCGGCAGCGCGTGCTGCTGCCCGCATGCCGTTGACTTCGGCAATAACGTAAGGCGGCAGGCGCTTGATGCGGTAGAACTCGTCTTCCATGACCTCTGCAATGTCCGTCTGAGCTGCGGCAGCGGCGCCGCGCCCGCGTCTGTAGGCACTAATTCGGGCAGGCGCAAATGCCCCTTGGCCCTGAAAACATCCGCTCCACCGCGCGTTGACGCTGTAAAGGTCCACGCGGCGCGGCTATGCTTCACGAACCAGCAGGAGCAATCGATGGCACGCGATCCGGAATCACCCGACGGGAATGGCGAGAATGTCTTCTCGGACATGCTGCGGATCCAGGCTGAGGCGTCACGAAAGTTGATCCAGCAGTTCGGTCCGTTGGCCACTCCGGCAGCTCTGGCGCGAGACAACACGATCCTTGCGCAGTGGGCCGACTATGCGGGCCAGATCGGCAAGCTGTGGGGCATTGGCGGGAAAGCAGCCGCTGACGGCGAGGAAGCGGGCGGAACGCAAGGCGACCGAGCGAAAGCTGGCGAGGCCCCGTCGATGCCCACCGATCCCGAGGCTTGGCGCGCGCTGGTAGATGCGTGGTACGCGGGGCTGCCCTTCCCGGATGCGGAAATGCGGCAATCGCTGCTGGAGGATTCGATCAGCCTATGGACCAGTGTCCTCGCGCAGTACGGCATGGGCGCTCAGGGTGGTGCCGAACCGGGCGGCGCGATCGAGCTGCCCCGCAAGGACGGGCGCTTCGCCGACGCGCGGTGGCGCGAACAGCCGGTTTTCGCCGTCCTGCATCAGTCCTACCTGCTGATGTCGGAACAGCTCCAGCAGGCCGTAGAGCGGGTGGAAGGGCTTGAGCCGGCCCGCAAGAGCCAGTTGCAGTTCCTGACGCGCACCCTGATCGAGGCGCTCAGTCCCGCCAATTACGCGCTGACCAATCCCGTGGTGCTCGAGCGCACGCTGGAAACCGGGGGCGAGAACCTGGCTCAGGGAATGGAGCATCTGCTTGCCGACCTGCGCAACCGGCAGCTTACCCATACGGACCGTTCCGCCTTCGAGGTGGGCAGGAACATTGCCACTACGCCTGGCAAGGTCGTTTACGAGAACGGGTTGTACCAGCTGATCCAGTACAGCCCGACCACGGAGCAGGTTCTTGCCACGCCACTCGTGATTTTCCCGGCCTGGGTCAATCGCTTCTACATCCTCGACCTCAGCCCCAAGAAGAGCTTCGTGCGCTGGGCGGTCGAGCAGGGGCTTACCGTGTTCATCGTCTCCTGGAAGTCGGCCGATGCGAGCATGGCCGAGACGACCTGGGACGATTACATCCGCGCGCAGATCCAGGCGGTCGATTTCGTCCGGGAGCGGTTGAACGTACAATCGGTCCACACGATCGGCTATTGCGTTGCCGGAACCACCCTGGCCGCAACCCTTGCAATACTGGCCCGCCGCGGGGAAAGTGCGAAGATCGCCAGCGCGACCTTCTTCACGGCCCAGGTGGACTTCGCCAACGCCGGCGATCTCAAGGCCTTCGCCGATGAGGCGCACCTCGGCATGGTCGATCATGTGGTGACCGACGGCTACCTTGATGGCCGCTACATGGCGGCAGCCTTCAACCTGCTGCGCAGTTCCGACCTGATCTGGAACTATGTCATCAAGAACTACCTGCTGGGCGAGGAATATCCAGCCTTCGACCTGCTCTACTGGAACGGGGACACGACCAACCTTCCGGCCAAGTGGCACCGCTGCTTCGTGCGTGACCTCTATTGCAACAACCTGCTTTCGACCCCCGATGCGCTCAGCGCCGACGGAACGCAGATCGACCTCGGGCGGATAGATGTGCCCTGCTACATTCAGGCCGGGCGGGAGGATCATATCGCGCCGGCCTCCAGCGTGTGGAAGCTGAAGCGCCTGATCCAGCGGCCGACCACCTTCCTGCTGGCCGGTTCCGGGCACATCGCGGGGGTGATCAACCCGCCCGCCGCAACCAAATACCAATACTGGACAAACGACGGGCCGGCCGAAACGCTCGACGAGTTCATTGCAGGCGCGAAGGAGACGCCCGGGTCGTGGTGGCCGCACTGGATCGAGTGGATTCGCGCGCTGGACGGGGCCACGGTTCCCGCAACGGGCAAGCGCAAGCCAGGCGGTAAGGGGGACCGGATCGTGGAGGACGCGCCAGGGCGCTATGTGACCGAGCGGTGACCGCCGCGATGGATTTGTTGCATCGCACAAATTCTGTTTGACTTGGCGGGCTTCGGGCGGCATTGTTGCATTGCAGCATAGGGGCAGTTGATTCGGCTCCTCGTCCAAGGACATGTCCAGATGACCAACGAAGCGGAAGCGCCTTCCGAGACCTCAGATCTGCCGGAAATGGCAGAATCGGCCATCAAGGTTGTCGAAGCAGAGGCTGCGCAAGACGTTCCTCCGGCGGTGGAGGCCTCGTCGGCCCCTGTCGCAGAAGCTGCCCCGGTCACCGCCGCAAAGGCAGCCAAGCCTAAGGTCGCTCGCCGCAAGGCGCCGGTTCCGAAGGCTCCCGAACCGGCGCGGGAAGTGAAGCCGGCTCCCGTTCGTGCGCGCCGCAAGCCGGCGGTCCGCGCGAGCGCAAAGACGAAAGTGCCCTCCACTCCCGCTCCCCGCAAGAGCGCTGCCAAGCCTGTGCGCGCTCCGATCAAGGAAAAGACCATGGCCAAGACCACCTCAACCGATTTCCTCGCCTCCATCCAGTCGGCCTTCGCCGAGATGCAGGACAAGGCCAAGACCGCCTATGACAAGAGCACTGCCGCGTTCGGCGATGCCAATGATTTTGCCAAGGGCAATGTCGAAGCCGTTGTCGAGTCCGGCAAGATCCTGGCTTCCGGCCTTCAGGAAATGGGGTCGAGCCTGCTGACCGAGGGGCGTTCGGCGTTCGACACGATGACTGCCGAGGTCAAGGAACTGGCCGCGGTCAAGAGCCCCACCGAGTTTTTCAGCCTGCAGAGCCAGCTTACCCGCAAGAACTTTGATATGGCGGTGGCTCAGGCCTCCAAAAACACCGAAGCTATGCTGAAGCTGTTCAACGACGTGGTGACCCCGATTTCGGGCCGCGTTACCCTGGCCGTTGAAAAGGTCAGCAAGGCCGCCTGAGGCTTCGCATTTGCCGGTCCGGAAGGGCCGGGGGTCCTGCTCAGGGACCAGCAACCATGACGGGCCGGGCAGCGTTTGCGCTGCCCGGCCCGGTCGTTTTCGCCTGAAACGGGCGGCCCATCTTGTAACAGCGGCCGCACTTACGATATTCTGCGCCGATGATTCCCTTGACCCACCCGAACCAGCGCCGTGCCGGCGGGCATGTGTACGAGCCGGAATCCGGTTTGACGCGCTGCGCCGCCGGCGAAGACGGCGGCGATCCGGGCAATGGCGATGGCAACGGGACAGACGCGGGCATCGGCCTTGCCACGCGGACCCGTGCGAAGCCCAAGAAGCCCAGCCAGTTCAAGGTGCTGATGCTGAACGATGATTACACCCCGATGGAATTCGTGGTGATCGTCCTCAAACGCTTCTTCCACATGGACATGGAACAGGCTACGCGGGTCATGCTCCACGTTCACCAGAAGGGTGTCGGGGTCTGCGGAATATTCCCTTACGAGATTGCCGAGACGAAGGTGAACCAGGTCATGGATTTCGCCCGCAAGAACCAGCACCCACTCCAATGCACACTCGAAAATGCATGATGCGGCGCTGATTTACCGAGGCCGTCGACCTTCTCTCGGCCTTGCCTGAAAGGCGCCCCTCGCCTAGGCACGCAGGCACCGCTTACCGGATTGGTCGAGCCGCCTTGAAATTCCTCTCCGCCATTGACCGCTACATCTTCCGGCTTGTGCTCATGCCCATGCTGGCGGTGTTCATCATCGCGGCCATGCTGCTGATGCTGGACAAGATGCTAAAGCTGTTCGACTTCGTGGCGGCGATGGGCGGGCCGGTCACAGTCGTTTTCCGCATGCTGGCCAACATGATGCCTGAATATGCGAGCCTCGCCATTCCGCTGGGGCTTCTGCTGGGCACGCTGCTGGCCTTCCGCAAGCTCGCCACGTCGAGCGAACTCGACGTGCTGCGTGCGGTGGGCATGAGTTACACCCGCCTTTTGCGCGTCCCCTACTTGATGGCACTCGGCCTTGCCGTGTTGAACTTTGTCATCGTCGGCTATCTTCAGCCGTTGTCGCGCTATTACTACGAACAGCTCAATTACCAGGTGGTAAGCGGCGCGCTGGGGGCTTCGATCAAGGTGGGAGAGTTCACCACGCTTGCCGACAAGATGGCCCTGCGGATCGAGCAGAGTCGGGACGAGGGCCGGCAATTGGTCGGCATTTTTGCTCGCGTCTCGGACGAAAAGGGCCAGATCCTGTCCATCTCTGCCCGCTCGGGCCAGTTCCTTGCGCTGCAGGACAGCCCGGACACGATCATCCTGCGCCTGACCGACGGCCAGATCGTGCAGGACGAGCCGGGGCAGAGCCCGCGCGTGCTCTCCTTCTCCCGACACGACCTGCCGATCGACCTTCCCGCGGTGGAGGCCTTTCGCCGGCGCGGCGGCAAGGAGCGCGAGTACCTGCTGCCCGAGCTGCTGCGGATAGGCTGGTCGGACCGGTCAACCCAGGCGATGCGCGATTCCTCGCAGGCCAGCCTCAACTACCGTCTCGTCGAAGTCGTGATGATGCTGATGATGCCGCTGCTCGCCGTCGCTCTTGCGGTTCCGCCCAAGCGCTCGACCTCGACCCTCGGCGTCTTCGTCTCCATCGTGATGGTCGTCGCCTACCACAAGGTCAACGAATACGGGCAGTCGGTCGCCTCGCTCGGCCGGGTCAACCCGGTGCTGGCGCTGTGGGGGCCCTTTGCGTTGTTTTCGCTGCTGATCGGGTGGATGTACTGGCGGATCGCCTATGTTCCGGGCGGCCAGCCGATCGGTGCGCTGGAACGGTTCGCGGCCAATGCCGGCAAGTGGGTGCGGCGTTTCTTCCGCCGTCACCCCGGGGCGCGCAAGCTGGCAGGGATGGGCGATGCAGCTTGATTTCTTCCCATCGCGCACGCTGACATTCTACCTCGCCCGGCTGTTTGTCACCCGGATATTCGGCGTGCTGCTGATGCTGGTGCTGGTCCTGCAGATGTT
>Ga0105240_10001368_pt1 | contig 41909 bp, 26 predicted proteins | sample KBSC54metaG_FD_80426 | JGI IMG/M metagenome (GOLD analysis project Ga0105240, IMG submission 80426) | Corn rhizosphere microbial communities from Kellogg Biological Station, Michigan, USA - KBS C5-4 metaG | ecosystem: Host-associated > Plants > Roots > Rhizosphere > Soil | place: Michigan, USA... | reverse complement strand
TCCTGCTAATATTCGATGCGCTGGGCCGGGCGATTTGTTCGGCGCAGGGTGTTCTTTAGGCTGCTGAACTAGGATTTCCATGGCTATTTCGTTGATCGCCGCGCTGGATGAAAACTCTGCCATCGGCCGTAAGGGCCAGCTTCCGTGGCATTTGCCGGACGATCTGCGCTGGTTCAAGCAGCTCACCCTCGGCAAGCACGTGCTGATGGGTTACAACACCGCCATCTCGGTGGGGCGCGCGTTGCCCGATCGCGTCAACCTAGTGCTCAGCCGCAAGCACGAAGCGCCGTTTCCGGGGCAGATCACCGTTCGCACGGTGCAGGAAGCCCAAGCCCGTTGCGGCGATACCGGCCTGATGGTGATCGGCGGTGCGCAGGTCTACGCCGAAGCGCTACCGATGGTGCGCCGCATGTACCTGACCTGGGTCAACGCCGCAACCGAAGGCGCGGATACGTTCTTTCCGGGTGTTCATTTTAGCGACTGGACCGAAGTCTCGCGCGTGCATCATAAGAAGGATGCCGAGCATAAGTACGACTTCGACATGGTCGAATACATCCGCAGCGCCTGAGTTTTTCCGGCGACATCGGCATGTCGCCGACGGCACCCGCTCCCATGTTGCATGTGATGGCAGGCATCCTTCGCGATGCCGCTGGACGCGTCTTGCTCGCACAGCGACCGCCCGGCAAGCATCTGGCCGGGATGTGGGAGTTTCCAGGTGGCAAGATCGAGCCGGGCGAAAGTCCATGGCATGCCCTGGTTCGTGAGCTTCGCGAAGAGCTTGGCATCGATGTCGAAGATGGCCGGTCACTGATTTGCATTCCCTGGCGTTATGAAAAAGGCGAGCTATGCCTCGATGCATGGCTGGTCGAGCGTTGGGACGGTGAGCCTGCGTCGCTGGAGGGGCAAGCGTTGCAGTGGGCCGAGCCGCATGCGGTTGACCTCGCCATGCTTGCGCCGGCCGATCGCCCGATTCTCCAGGCACTCCGGCTGCCCACCGTCTACGCCATTACACCGGCGGATGTGGCGCCGGCGGACCGGGATGTGTGGCGGGAACGTATTGCTGGCGCCATCGAACAAGGTGCCCGGTTGATCCAGCTGAGGCTGCCGTTGTGGTCCCGGGAGGCGGTTCGTGAACTGGCCGCCGCGTTGCTTCCCCTGGCGCGATCACGTGGTGCCTGGCTGGTGCTCAACGAGGATATCGATGGCGCTCGTCAACTGGGCGATGGGGTAGGGGTGCAGCTCAAGAGTGAGCAGCTACGTTCGTGTATCGAACGCCCCTTGCCGTTACATCAGCTGGTGGGCGCCAGTTGCCACGACGCGGCAGAACTCGCGCTTGCGGCGGCGTTGTCGGCTGACTTTGCCGCCTTGTCGCCGGTTATGCCGACCACATCGCATCCAGATGCTTTGGCGCTTGGGTGGGAACGTTTCGAGGTTTTGGCCGAGGCTGCCTCGTTGCCTGTGTTTGCGTTGGGTGGGGTGTCGCCGGCTGATCTTGATCGGGCGCGTCGCTGCCGTGGGCAGGGCGTGGCGGGGATTCGTGGATTTTGGTGAGTGCGGGTGGCTGGGCGGGACAGAGACGCAACCGCGCCAGATCATCAAGGCGCCCGCGCAAGCCCCAAATACTTCCCATGAAGCCGTTCAACAGCCGGCATCAAGGCAGCCTCATCGCCGCTGTTATCAATCACATCATCAGCGATCGCCAGTCGCTGCTCCCGGCTGGCCTGCCGATTCAGCATGCGCTGCGCCAGTTCCGCGTCGATATGGTCGCGTTGCATCAACCGATGCAACCGCACGTCGTCCGGCGCATCGACCACCGCCACGCGATTGACCCAGCGATAGTGGTCGATGTTTTCCGCCAGCAGCGGAATGGCCAGCAGGCAGTAGGGGCCGCGATCGGCCAGGGCATGCTCACGCAACCATTGGCGAACGCGTGGATGGGTTATGCCTTCCAGATCCCGCTTGGCCTGATCATCCGCAAATACACGGCGCCGCATGGCAGGGCGATCCAGCTTGCCTTCGGCATCCAGGGCCTCAGGCCCGAAGGTGGACACGATCGCTTGCAACCCTTCGCTGCCCGGCGCGACGACCTCGCGTGCCGCGATGTCGGCGTCGTAGACGGCAATGCCCAGCGATTCGAAGCATCGCGTCACCGCGCTCTTGCCCGAGGCAATACCGCCGGTCAGTGCAACAACATAAGGGTGTTGCGTGGAGCTCATCGCATGCCGCTGAGGTTCAAATAGGCCTGCAACAGTGTATCGCCCGCCATAAACCAGACCCAGCCGGCCGCGGCGATAAAGGGCCCGAACGGCATCGGCACCTCACGCCCCAGCTTGCGGGTAGCGATCAATACGACACCGAACAAGGCGCCGATCAGCGAAGACAGCAGGATGATCGGGAGCAGGGCGGACGGCCCCATCCAGGCGCCCATCGCGGCCAGCAGCTTGAAGTCACCATAGCCCATACCCTCCTTGCCGGTCAGTAGCTTGAACAGCCAGTACACACTCCACAGGCTGAGGTAGCCGATGACAGCGCCGATGATCGACAGGTTCGGCGTGGCGAACATGGTCCACAGGCTGAGCAGCAGGCCCAGCCACAGCAGCGGGTAATTCAGCGAATCGGGCAGCAACTGGGTGCGAAAATCGATGCCTGACAGAGCGATCAATGTCCAGGTAAAGACGAGTCCAGCCAGGGCAGCCCAGCTGACCCCGAACTTCCATACGATCAGCGCGCTCAGCACTCCGGTCAGCAGTTCCACCAGCGGGTATTGGATCGAAATGGGGGCCTTGCAGTAGCGGCAGCGACCACCGAGGAACAGCCAGCCGAATAGCGGAATATTGTCGGCAATCGCCAGTTTGTGCTTGCAGTGCGGGCAGTGCGAAGACTCCACCACGATGCCGGGCGGCAGCGGGCTTTCATCGGCCGGCAGTTCCAGTATCTCGCGCGCTTCGTTGCGCCACATTGCGTCGATGCGCGCTGGCAATCGCAGAATCACCACATTGAGAAAGCTGCCTACCAGCAAGCCGACGACGGCAGCGATGACGATCCAGATCCAAAGGTCGAGCTCGGGCATGCGGGCGTTTCCAAAACGTAGATAAGACAAAGCCCCCCTCCCGGCGGGAGAGGGGCTTCACGCAGCAAGCTTACACGGTGCCGGCGAGTTTGAAGATGGGCAGGTACAGCGCAATCACCATGCCACCGACCAGGCCGCCGAGGATGACCATGATCATCGGCTCGAGCAGGGTAGATAGCGTGTCGACGGCGTTGTTGACCTCTTCCTCGTAGAACTCGGCGACCTTGAACAGCATGTTGTCCAGGGCACCTGATTCTTCACCGATGGCGGTCATCTGCACCACCATGCTCGGGAACAGGCCGGTTTGCCGCATTGACAGCTGCAGCTGGTGGCCGACCGCGATGTCGTCACGCATCTGCAGGATTGCCTCGCCGTAGACGATGCTGCCGGTAGCGCCCGCGACAGCTTCCAGGGCTTCGACCAGGGGCACACCCGCGCGGAATGTCACACCAAGCGTACGCGCAAAGCGCGCAATGGCCGATTGGCGGAGGATGTTGCCGATGACCGGTAGTTTGAGTGAGAAGCGATCCAGGAAATGCGCGAACTTGGTCGAGCGCTTCTTGGCGAAGATCAATGCTGCGATGCTTCCCACGATGCCTAGCAGCAGCGCCCACCAATAGGACTGCATGAACTTGGATGCGGCTACCACAACCATGGTCGGAACAGGCAGATCGGCGCCAGCATCCTTAAAGGTCTGCTCGAATACGGGCACCACAAAGAGCAGCATGATGACGCAGACGAGCATTGCGACTGCCAGCACCATGACAGGGTAGAACAAGGCCTTCTTGATCTTGGCCTTGATACCCTCCATGCGTTCTTTATAGGTCGCGACGGTATCCAGCACCGTATCGAGCACACCCGCCGATTCGCCGGCATGCACCAGGTTACGATAGAGCTCGTCGAACTGGACCGGGTACCGAGCTAGTGCCTCATGCAGCGCCTGGCCGCCCTCGATGCCCTGCTTTACGTCGTTGAGGATGTTCTTGAAGCGGACGTTCTTTTGCCCATCGGCAATGATGTCGAAGGACTGCACCATCGGTACGCCCGAGGCCATCATGGTGGCGATCTGCCGGCTGAAGATCGCCACGTCACGCGGCTTGACTGTGCTGCCCGACGAACCGAACAAGGGTTTGGGTCGTTCGCGTACCGTCTGGGGGTTCATGCCCTGGCGCCGCAGCTCCGCCTTGACCAGCGAGGCGTTCTTGGCGGGCATATCGCCCTTCATGCGCTTGCCGCGCTTGTCCAGCGCGACCCACTCGTAGGTGGTGAGAGCACTTACTGCGGCGCGTTGGGCGCCGACGGCACGTGCCTTGTTTGCGGTTGCGGTAGCCGTGGCCATGCGCTTGATTCCCCCGATGATTCGTTCCGGCCTGAATTCCCATCCTACAGGCACGATTTTTCAAAGCTTATGTCATTTCTACCGGTCAATCCGTGGTGCCGAACGCAAGTCGAGCGTTACGGGCATCGCAAAATCGTCGGCCGGATCAATCCTTAGTGACGCGATCGATCTCGGCAAGACTGGTAACCCCTTGTTTTACCTTCTCCAGGGCTGAGGCACGCAGGTCGTTCACACCGGCCTGGCGAGAGACCTCCGCGATCTGCAGGGCGTTGCCGCCTTGGAGGATGATTTTCTGGATGTCCTCGAGCATCGGCATGACCTGGTAGATACCTACGCGGCCCTTATAGCCCTCATTGCAGGCATCGCAGCCAACCGCTTCGTACACTTTCAGGCCGGCATCGATTTCGACCTGGCTGAACCCTGCGGCGAGCAGCAGGTGCGGCGCGACGTCCATTTCCTTTTTGCAGTCGTGCAGGCGGCGTGCCAGGCGCTGGGCAATGACCAAGGTGACCGACGAAGTGATGTTGTAGGGCGCGATACCCATATTCATCAGGCGCGCGATGGTCTGCGGTGCGTCGTTGGTATGCAGGGTAGAGAGGACCATATGGCCCGTCTGCGCGGCCTTGATCGCAATCTCGGCGGTTTCCAGGTCGCGAATTTCGCCGACCATGATCACGTCCGGATCCTGGCGCAGGAACGAGCGCAGCGCCGCGGCGAAGGTCATGCCGCGCTTGGTGTTCTGCTGGACCTGGTTGATGCCCTCGACGCGAATTTCGACCGGGTCTTCGACGGTCGAGATATTGCGCTCGGCCGTATTCAGGATATTAAGCGCCGTATATAGCGACACCGTCTTGCCCGAGCCGGTCGGGCCGGTGACCAGCACCATGCCGTACGGCTTGTGGATGGCGTCGATATACAGGTTTTTCTGGGGCTCGTCGTAACCGAGCTTGTCGATGCCCAGCTTGGCCGAAGAGCCGTCCAGGATACGCAGCACGATCTTCTCGCCGAACAGGGTCGGCAGGGTACTGACGCGGAAGTCGACTGCGCGGCTCTTGGACAGATTGAGCTTGATGCGTCCGTCCTGCGGCACGCGTCGCTCAGCAATGTCCAGGCCCGACATCACCTTCAGGCGCGAGGAGATGCGTGAGGCCAGTTTCATCGGCGGGCTGGCCACGGCGCGCAACATGCCGTCCATGCGCAGGCGTACGCGGTATTGGGTTTCGAATGGCTCGAAATGGATATCCGATGCGCCACGGCGAATGGCGTCCACCAGGATCTTGTTGACGAACTTCACCACCGGGGCGTCGTCGTTGGCATTGGCGTCGATGCCGGTCTGTTCGGCATCGTCGTCGCCCCCTTCCAGCGCCAGTTCGTCCAGGTCGCCGCCGCCCATGTCGGGCACAGCGTTGCTCATCGTATTGAGCAGGTTCTCAATGACCCGGATCAGCTGACCACGCTCGACCAGGATCGGCTCGACCATGCAGTTGGAGTTGAACTTGATCTCGTCCAGCGCATGCGACTGCATTGGATCGGCGATACCGACAAACAGGCGCTTGCCACGCTTGAACAAAGGTAGCGCCTGATGCTTGTTGATCAGCGCCTCGCTGATCATGTTGTGCGGCATGGTGGCGGGGTTTAGCGACGAGACGTCCATCATCGGCATGCCGAATTCGGCAGACGCCACCTGGGTCAGCTTGGGGCTATCGACTAGGCCCTTGTCCAATAGCCACGCGGCCAGGCTGGCCTTTTGCTGGGTAGAGTCTGCCACTGCCTTGCGCACGTCGGCTTCTGGCAGGACACCTTCCGAGACCAGCCGCCGAGCCATGCCCGAGAGGCCAGCCAACGATGGTTGCAATTGCGATGACATGATGTTCGTCCAGCCCCCTGATTGGCTAGGAATTTACCGCACTTACGCCGCCGGGTCATCTAGCACCCGAAGTGAGGCTCCTGTCAGTGATTGACTGCACAGTCGCAAATTCTTGGTCTTAGGGTAGGGGCTCCCCCTATTGGGGGTAGGTTGTCCTCGGAAGATCCGTTGCAGCGCTTCTTTAACCCATCATGCACAACACGGGCTTGCCATGTTGTTCAGTTTCACTGTGATGGAGCTGACGCGTCGTACTCGGCCAGCTTGTACGGGCCATGGGGACAAATGTGAACCCGCTCACTGCCACCGTGGCTTCGTGAGGACCGGCTGGGGCAGGAGTGCGGTCGAGCCGAACTCCCAAGGTATGATGCGCTGTCTATGCGCGGGGAGCGGTCTTGAATCACGTAAGCATTGTTTTGCCAGCCAAAAATGAGGGCCCGGCGCTAAAAGTACTGTTGCCTCACCTACGTGGCACACACCCCGACGCGGAAATCATCATTGTCGATGACGGTTCGACCGACGATACGCGGGTCATTTGCCAGGAGGCCGGGGTGATTTGCCTCTCGTCTCCTTACTCGATGGGCAATGGCGCGGCTATCAAACGTGGAGCTCGAGCTGCCACGGGAAGCATCCTGATTTTCATGGACGGAGATGGGCAGCATGATCCTGCCGATATTTCGCGGTTGATGGAGAAGCTGGAACAGGGCTACGACATGGTTGTGGGCGCTCGTGACTGGGAGAGCCAGGCAGGCGTTGGAAGGGGCATTGCCAATACGACCTATAACTGGTTGGCGACAAGAATAACTGGGCACCACATCGAGGATCTTACTTCGGGGTTCCGGGCAGTGCGAGCCGACAAGTTTCGTGAGTTTCTGTATCTTTTGCCGAATGGTTTTTCTTATCCGACGACAAGCACCATGGCATTTTTTCGAAGTGCCTATCCAGTGGCGTATATACCAATCAAGGCTGCTCAGCGTGTAGGCAAGAGTCATATAAAGCCGATACGGGATGGTATCCGATTTTTCCTGATCATCTTTAAAATAGCGACGCTGTATTCCCCGTTGAAACTGTTTGTGCCGGTAAGTGTTATTTTTCTTTTTTTGGGACTGGCTAATTATTTTTATACATACCTCAAGGATGGTCGGCTTACCAATATGAGTACGTTGCTATGGAGTGCGTCGGTCATTGTTTTTCTCATTGGATTGATATCTGAGCAAATAACAGCGTTGACGTACCGCAGGCATGATTGAAACATTTGTCAAATCCGACGGCCCGGCACTGCAGTCGCCCATCCGTAAACGGTGGGTGTTGGTTACGTCCTCGTTCCCGATAGCTAGGGATGGAAGTGAAGCCGCAGGCTCCTTTGTCGCCGATATCGCTCAAGAGCTATCAAAATACGTTGACGTACGAATCGTTGCACCGGGCCGGGAGGCGGCGCGTGAAGTTTGGGGAAGCATGGAGGTGTTCCGGTTCCCGGCGCCCGATCATCCACTTTCGTTGTTAAAACCATGGAAGCTGCGAGACCTCTACTGGATATACGAAATAATGAGGGGTGGGCTCGACGCGACACGTAAGGCGAGCGACGGGGCGGAGCATATTCTGGCTCTGTGGGGATTGCCCTGCGGGGAGTGGGCGCGACGCGTTGCCAGGCAATGTGGTATCGGCTACTCGGTGTGGATGCTTGGAAGCGATATATGGTCCTTGGGACGGCTCCCCTATTTGAAGGGTCGCCTCGCCAAAGTTATGCGTGAAGCTGCAAGGGTTTACGCGGATGGCTATCAGCTGGCTGCGGATGCCAAGCGCATAGGCGGTGTTGAGGTTCATTTTTTGCCCAGCTCACGACAAATAGATGGAGATTATGTATCGCCTAGAAGGCATGCTCCTTATCGCCTTCTTTTCCTTGGCCGTTGGCACACCAATAAAGGCATTGACCTGTTACTGGATGGTCTTTCGCTGCTTACCAGCAAAGATTGGACGCTTATTGAAAGCGTGGATATCCATGGCGGTGGTCCAATGGAGGATCTGGTTCACGAACGTGTCAGTCGGCTTCAGACTAGAGGGTGCCCCATAAGAGTCGGTGGTTTTCTCGATAAGGCGCAAGCTGCGGCTGCTATTTCTGCAGCAGACTGGCTTCTTATTCCTTCCCGAATCGAAAGCATTCCGGTTGTTTTTTCCGATGCAATGAAGCTGGGAAGGCCAGTGGTTTCCACTCCGGTAGGAGATCTGGGGAAGCTGGTTGGCGAAGGCGGGGTTGGGATCTGTGCGGCTTCGGCCAGCAAAGAAGCCTTCGCCATGGCGTTGAGAGAGCTTCCGGTGGCGCTAGATGATCACATGGACATCGCGCTCACGACGATGGCGCAGCGGTTTTCCGTTGAAGCCTCGGCGTTGGATTTGCTCAGCGTGACTGCGAATGCGCCCTGAGAGTACTCGTAAGGCCTGGAAGTGGCTTTGCATAGCAGTTTCCGTGCTCGCTCTGATTTGGACGGCCGGATTATTGTGGAAAGCATGGCCAGCGATCTCGCTGGCTTTGCCAAGGCTGCATGTGAGTTGGCTGGTTCTTGCTTTGATTGGGATGGCAGTATCGGCCTACCTGGCTTTCGAAGCGTTTTTAGAGCTCTTTCGCGAGATATCCAATCGGTCGAGCCGTCGGCTTCACGTGGCACACCTGTATTTTACGGGGCAGTTGATGAAGCATCTGCCAGGGCGAGTTTGGGGTATAGCCTATCAAGCCACGGCGAGCAGGGCTGCAAGTGTCGCTCAATGGCTTAGCGTCAATGCTGCATTTATGGTGCTCACCACAGGCTTTGCAGTCTGGGTCGCACTTGCAGCTTTGGGACTCATGCGTGCTCCGGTTTACGGTCTGATTGGATTTTTTGTTGGGTTGGTTGCATACGTCATCGGATGGCATCCAAGAGTTCTTGGTTTCGCATGCAACTGCCTCATCAAGGTCCGCTGGCGTGCGTTGCATGAGCTGGGAAACGCACTGACGAGTTATGTCACGTCGAGCACCGCATTCAAGCTGCGGGTGTTCGTGCTGTTTTTTCTAAGCTGGCTCGTTTACTTGATGGCCTGGGCTTTTTTTGGAGTGGCATGGCCCGGCATCGGTCCGGGAAATGGGGTCTTGCTATGCGCCTTTTATACCGTGGCGTGGCTTATAGGTTATTTAAGCCTGATCTCGCCGTCAGGCCTTGGGGTTAGGGAGCTGGCATTTGTGGCTCTCGCACACAAATTTCCCCCGGACGTTGTCGCAGGGGTAGCAATCATCGGACGTGCGAGTTTGCTTGTTATCGATATTGCAATGGGACTGATTTTTTTACCCTTTCGGAAAAGCGAATGATGCAGAAGCCGGACGAATTACCCGCCTTTGATGACGCTGGTCGAAATCTGGTTGATCCGAACGACAGGTCGGGTTTTAAAACAGACTATATTTCGCTGATTCAATCGAAGGCTTTGGCGGAATATGTTGGTCAGGGCGTTGGCGGGTTGGCCTTGGATGTCGGGTGCGGTTACGGTCGGATGTCGGGCGTGCTGCATAGCCTGGGCTGGAATACCGTAGGCTTGGACCCTTCGCTGCGGATATTGAAGGCTGCGAAGAAAAATCTGAGCGAACCGCACTGGTGTTGCGGTGGGCTACCCGACATGCCATTTGCGCGTGCCAGTTTCGATTTGGTAGTTCTTCAAAACCTGCTTCGTGCGTTGCATCTGCATGGGGAGCTTGGCTTGGTCGAAGGGGTCTCCGAGCTAATCAAGGGAAATGGCCGCGTTGTCGTTGTAGACAATATTCGCGATGGTCATTCGTCTTATGTGCCCGAGCGTTGGATAGTAGAAAAGTTTGAAGCAGACGGACTAAAACTGATACGCCGAGTTGCCATTAGAAAAGCCCGCTGGTGGGGTATTTATGCGGTCCGATATGGCTTGATACCCAAATCCTTGCATGAGCGCCTCGCTAATTTTGAGCTGAGGCGGATGGCCAAAAAGACGGCCAATCCTCGTTGGCAGTACTACAACGTCATGTATGTATTTCAGCGAGCGGCATGACGATGAAGGAGGTTGCCAAGGCGGTCATTCTCAGTGGCGGCGCAGAGATAGTAAGCGCGGCCGTAGCTGAGGCACTTGAGGCAGCAGATATACCGTATGCGGTAGTTGCGCTGGTCAAGGGCAGTATTTTGCGCCGGTCCGGCGCGGTTTCTTTTTTTGATTTGTCCGGGTTATCTGGCAATCCCCTTGTACTAAGGGATCGACTGCTCGATTGCCTGATCGAGTTGCGCTCGAAAACATCCGGGAAGCTGGTTGTGTTCGCAACGGAAGATGGGGGATTGCGCTGCCTCAATGAATTTTCCGAGGATGTGCAGAAGGTTGCCGAATTTCCTCGAGCGCGTGCGCTCAGGTATGGCGGATTGGACAAAGCTGAGCTTTTCATGTTTCTTTCCGGTTCCGCGGCGGCTTCGCACATTCCGGCAACAGAAATCTTGTCCGATCCAAAGGAAGCCGATGCCGCGCTTGAGCGATTGGGGGAGGATGCGATCTTCAAGCCTGCGCTCAAGCCTTGGGATATGGAACTGCGCGGCATGGATGGCGCAAAAGTTGTTACACGCAATGATTCCAGTGAAAGGCGTTCCGATCTGTTGCGAAGGCTTGCTCGAGCGTGGCCGCTTTCGCAACGCTGGGTAGCTCAGTCCAGGCTCTCTCCCTATGAGGAAGGGGAAAGGGGCGTTTGGAGCGTCCGTGGAGAAGAGCATTTCATGTCGGTCCAGTTTGTTGAGCGATGGAAATATCCCGCACAGGGCGGGACTGGGTGCTGGGTCCAGACGCGTACCGGAGACGATTTGCTATCCGCCGCAGAGTCGATTCTTCATGCCATAGACTATGTTGGTTTGTCAGAGCTCCCCTTTTTGAAGGATGCCCACGGTGTTCCGCGGCTGCTGGAGGTGAATGCGCGAGCCTGGCTCCAGGAGGCGTTGGCGGAAAAGAGTGGATTGCCGATGATACGTGCAAGCTTCGAACTCTTGTCCGGAGCTCCCTGGTCGTCTGTTCAGGCGACTCCGAGAGAGACGACATGGATTAACATTGAGCGGGCTCTGCTGGCTGCTCTCTCTGGTGATGCTGGACCTCGAGGGGCGGCGACATTGACCTTGTTGCGAGAGTTCGCGAAGCAGCCGGAATTTGCGATTTATTCTTCGGCCGTCAAAGGGGTGCGTCCATTGTGGATGGTGCGATTGATGAAGGCATCGCTGAAACGAGTGCGAGGCCTATGAGCATGAGATCGCCGCGCATCGGAGTCTTTGATTCAGGCGTCGGGGGGCTAACTGTACTCAGTAAGCTTGTCGAACTGATGCCTGGCGCGGAGTACCACTACTTCGGGGATACCGCGAGGGTGCCATATGGAGGGCGCGCGTCCGAAACGATTATCGGGTACTCACGTCAGGGGTTGAACTACCTGGCGTCGATGGGAGCCGATTTGCTGGTCGTGGCATGTAACACGTCTTCCGCGATCGCTTTGCCAACGCTGAAAGGCATGTTCGATATACCCGTGATAGGTGTGGTAGAGGATGGCGTAGGCGTTGCCATCAGCCACGCCAGGAGAGGTGTACTTGTCCTCGGTACGCGAGCGACCGTGAAATCTGGCGTTTACCAACACGCTATCGCTGTCCAACGGCCGGACTTGCCGGTACGTGGAGTCGCATGCCCTTTGTTTGTCCCGGTTGTCGAAGAGGGGTTGGCAAATGCCTACCTGGCGGAAGAGGTAGTCAGGCACTATTTGCAGTCCTGCGATGACTTTGATTACGACGCAATCCTCTTGGGCTGCACGCATTTCCCAATTATTAGCACTGCGATACGAAACTTCGTCAACAAGGACGTTTCGGTACTGGATCCGAGTGCCAGGGTTGCCGAACGAGTGAGAACAATACTTTCAGGATTCTCGATTTCTTCGCGGGACCAGCCTGACATTCATTTTCATGTTACCGATGCATCGGAAAGCTTTAAGTCGGTGGCTTCCATGATGGGATTTTCGAATGTCGATCAGGTGACACATGTAGATGTCGCCGGGCTGTGAGGTTGGTTGACTCAGGGCTTTCTACATAGAAAGACATAGCCGGGAAACAGGCTTGGGATGTGCTTGGCGAGCCATATCGCCAAAGTCTGGCGGAGACTGCCGGGAGGTATCAGATCCTCGCTTCCGTACTTCAAAGGGTCCTGAACTATTTTCTCGATACATGGGCTGACGTCGAAACGCTTCAGCAGCAATGCTACTTCTTTGGGAGGCAGCGGGCGCTCCATGTAGCGGTGCCCTTTGCCGGTTATACGCATGTATCCGTTGGCAAGAGGGCGAGGGAGCCAGCTTAGGAAGGGAAGGCGATAGTGGGGTTCGATGAGATCCCATCGACTAGGGCCAGCGAAATAGCAGTGGCCCCCGGGCTTCAGGACCCGCCATATCTCATCCATCAGCTTTGAAGGATTGCTGGTGTGTTCGTAAATATGGTTGCAGACGATCACATTGATCGATGAGTCGGCAAAGGGCAGATCTTCTCCATCGGCAATAGCGAAACCAATATTGTCGTGGGGCTTTAATCCTGCAGAGCCATCCAATTCGATTCCGACGCAGTACTTCGCATCTTTTGCCATAAGCTCCAGCATCAATCCCGACGAGCAGCCAACGTCTAGCAATACACCATCAGCTTGGGGAAGCGCTCCGACTTCGTGAAGCAGTGTCCTGATTTTTTCGGCACGTTTTGTTCGAGTCTGCTTATAGCGAACGTAGTCTTGCTGAAGTTTTTCCGGCCATCCTTCGGCGAGATAGCTCCGAGCTTTACTCTTCAGGTCACCTTGATCCTTGGTCACGGCGCCTAGCCTTTCAGAATGGCGGTAACCGCTGTAACGACTCTATCGACATCAGAGTGGGTCATCTTGGGAGAGAGCGGCAGGCTGACAGTGGTTCTGCCTACGGACATGGCGTTAGGAAAACTCTCCGGGTTCCAGCCGAACCTGTCCTGATAAAACGGATGTTCCGGTACTGACAGGTAGTGAACTCCCGTTCCGATGCGTCGAGCATTCATTGCATCGAGAAACTCATCCCGGGATACAGGGCTGGCCTCGGAGCGGATGGAAACCGTAAACAGGTGATAGGCATGGCGCGTGTCAGCCTCGACGGGTGCGGGGAGGTCGATAGGCAGACCTTGCAAAGCTGTCATGTAGTGATTCCAGATTTCCTGGCGCCTTTGCCAATTCAGCTCGACGCGCGCGAGTTGATGAATGCCTATCGCTGCCTGCAGATCCATCATGTTGTATTTGAAGCCCGCTTCCACCACTTGGTAGTGCTTGTAGCCTTTGTCGCCGAAGCGGTGCCATGCGTCCTTGCTCATGCCATGCAGTGCCAGGATTTTCGATCTCGCGATGTGTTGCGTGCTGTTGCCAAGGATCATGCCCCCCTCGCCAGTAACGACATTCTTCGTGGCATAGAAACTGAAGCAGCCAAAGTCTCCAAATGTGCCGGCTTTTTTTCCGTGCCACGTGGTTTCAATGGCATGCGCACAATCTTCGATGACCGCGAGGCGATGCTTCTTGGCAATGCTCATAATGGTATCCATGTCGCATGGACGCCCGGCGAAGTGAACGGGCAGGATCGCCCGTGTGCGGCTGGTTATGGCCGCTTCAATAGCCGCTGGATCGATATTCTGGGTGCCGCGATCGATGTCCGCCAGGACCGGTGTCAGGCCGGCATGAATGATTGCGTTGACGGAAGCGCAAAAGGTCATAGGTGTAGTAATGACTTCGCTTCCGGGCTCCAGTCCCAGCGCAGCCATACTTGTGTGCAGTGCCGCGGTGCACGAATTTACCGCGGCGACATGATCAGGGGCTACACCCTGATAAGTTGCGAAGTCTTGTTCGAACTGAGCCACTCTGGGACCCGTTCCTAACCAGCCTGATTTCATGCAGGCGACTACTTCGTCAATTTCTGCTTGTTCGATCAGTGGCGATCCGAAAACAAGGAAAGGTTCATCCACGGCGTTTATCCCACAAGGCAAGGCGTAAAGTGTTGTTGAGTATAGTGCTGGACTGGATATCCTGACACTCGGCTCTCCCCGCTCACAGGGATGTGCTCGAGGCTGCCGCCGCCGCGTCGACCTGCTGTTTCAATACCTTGAGCTGGCTGCTCAGATGACCGCCTAGATTAAGCTTGTTAAGTTGACTGACTCGCGCACGCGCATCGTCTATTTCATGCGTTGCCAGCAGCATTCGAGTCAATGTGATCAGGTAGGCGGACTCCTGCGGCGCACCGTTCACGGCGCGGATCTGCAGTCGCTCTCCCAGATCGTGGTCGTCCAGAACATTCCACGCGTAATCTGCATAAATGGACAAGAGACGTGGGCTGGGTTCGGAGTGAGACATGGCCGCCTCGAAGGCAAGCCGCATTTTATCCTTTGGTAACGCGCAATCGCCGCTACGCGCGCACTCGACTAGTGCGGCCAGCGAACTCTCATCCTGTACGCCAGGGCGCAACGTCGAAAGCTTGGTAGTCATGCTGTCCCACCACACATTTTTTAAAGGCAAATCCATGCGCGAATTCATGAAGATCAATGCCTGCTGCGGTAGGATTGATGACTTTGGCAAGGCTGCTGCTCTCTCCAGTGGCGCATACGCTTCTTGGGTATAGGGTGAACTCGCCTCGTAGTGCGAGTAAATAATATAGGTGCGACCCAGTTCGTACTGGGCGCGAGGAGAGCCCGGTCCACGATCGGCGAGTGCCTGTGCCAGACGCAAAGGCTCCCCCCAGGCGTAGGCGCTGATTGCCGTCATGCCGGTCCACCAGAGCATCAGGCATCCCAGTACCAACCCGCGCGAACCCAAGACGTTTGCAGGAGTGGTTGCAGTGGCAACAGGTGCCCCTCCGGTGCTGACTGAAGTCACTTCTACAAGAGAATCGGCGGGCAACAGCACGGAAAACAGTGCCAGCACCAATCCAAAACTGGCGAAATAATTTCGATGCTCATAAACCAGCTCCAGGGGCAGAATTGTCCCCGTCAGCAACTGGCAGCCCAGGAACAAGGCGACTCCAAGCGCAACTAGCGGCCGGCGCTTACGCAACCAGAACATCACAAAAATCAGCGCGATCAGACACAGGCCGCTGGTCAACGTCGTCCACGGGGAAAGCAGCCCGTTCGAGACCACATAATCATCGTGATAGAACGACAACGAATGCGGTAGCGGCAATAGTGTCCAGCCGATGTAGTCGACCACGATGCGCATCTCGGTCAATAGCCGAGTGGCCATAGTGAAATCACGTGTGGCCCAGGGTTCGGGCCGAAGTAGACGCGGCATGAGCCAGGCGAGGCCGGTCACCATGGGTACCAGCAATACGACAACGAACAGTACGACGATACGGCGGTCGATTCGGCCCGGCGAGGGTGCACGAAAGCGAAACACCATCCATTCGATCAGCACCGCGTATAAGGGGAGCATCACCGCCGTTTCCTTGGCCATGGTGCCGATCGCCGTGGGAAATATCAGGCTGGCGACAGATAACAGTAGGCCACCAAGGTGCCCTGGATGCTCAAGCATTCGCTGCCTGCCGGTGACGTAGCCTAGCAGTCCCATCAGTACGAACAGATTCGCCATGCTCTCCATGCGCTGAACGACATAGAGCACGGAAGTGAGATTGATAGGCAAGAGCAGCCACGCCGTTGCCATAAATGCGGCAAGGTTGCCTGCGCGTTGTTTCCCGTGATCGTTGGCATCTATTTGAAGCAACGCTCGCGCCAGCAGGAAAACCAGCAGCCCGTTCAGCAAATGAATGACGAGGTTGGTGGCCTTCATCGAGAACGGATCAAGGCCGGCTACAAGATAATTTGCCGCAAAACTCAAGGATGCCAGCGGCCGCTTGAAGTCGCTGGCGGGCGAGGACAGGGCGGCGCCGATCAGTGAGGGTAGATCGCCTTGTGCTGGCTGTACGCCGTGGTTATCGACGATATTAGGGTAATCGTCGAACAGCCAGCCGCCGTAAAGGCCGGGCCAGTAGACGATGACCGTGGCGATCAACGCCACCGCGAATAAGCGCCAACCTGTACGGGAGAACAAAGCATTGAGCGTCACGGTATCGGTTCGACCTGGCTATCGGACCGCGAAAGCTTAACGCATTGTCGCCAGTTACCGTTTCTAGCCTGACAGCGCGTTTGCGGGAGCTGGCACCGATGCCGGGTGTGTCACGACTGCGGCAGGGACATTGTCCGGACGCGTACAACTGGTAGGCTTGACCTGGGCGTTTCCGGCAATGATGTCGCAGCTCCAGCTCAGCGGCGCACCACCTTGTTTACTGTTGGCTTCGATCGGCGTCAGCAGAAAGGTAGGGTCGGGACTTGAGCCGGTATCTTTGGTTACGATGGTGATGCGGCCGCTCTGGGAAATGTCGATCTTGGATACATAGGGGCCGGTGACCGATGCGGTGTTGTAGCTCAAGTCCCCCGGCCGCAGGTTTATGAGCCCGCCTCGCGTGGTTACCGCTTCCATGACCACCAGCTTCGCCGCATCGCCCGCCTTCAATGCCATGTCGGTTCGTGCCGCGACCTGATGATTGCGCCAGGCCGGGACGGCAAACGCAGCTATAACTGCAAGTACGGCGATGATCACAAGCACGGTGACCAGGGAAATACCTTTTGATGCGCGCATGAGGCCTTCTCCACAAAGAAGCTGGCGCAAATGTGGAATACGGCAGATGACGGAAATGTTAAGGGCTTTGTCGCATGCTACAAATGCGGTTTAACTTCCGACCGGGCAGCCAGCAGGCGCATATTTCGCGCCGATAGTGCTATCGACGTTGCAACTCCAGCTACCTTCGGACGAACGAGTCCATGTGACCTTGCCGCCCTTTACCTTGGATGACACATGATTGCCCAGCGTGGCGACAATGGAGCCTTCGTCGGCGCCGTCCTGCGGTAATTGAATGTGGGGTACACCGAAGCCGGCGGGTATGGCAAGCCCCATATTGTCACCGGTGCTATCCAGAACATCCGACAGGCCAAGTACCGAGACATCGCATTGCCCGCTGCTTGTGCCTAGCTGCACCTTTCCGGAGCTTGCACAATCTTCTACTAGCACCTTGGCGTCGCCAGCTTCACTCATGGCGCGACTGACCTGCGACCTTATCATGTAGGCCTGATATTGCGGTATCGCGATGGCGGAAAGGATCGCAATGATTGCGATGACAATCATCAGCTCGATCAATGTAAAGCCACGGTAGAACTTCATGATTGCCCCCGATGCGCTGCTTGATACCTGTGTTTACTTGGATTGCCGGAGCTGCTCAGCAAGTTGAGTGAAGCTGGGCCAAAAGATGCCTGATGTTTTGCAACAGAGTTCCTCAGGTAACTATCTCTTTAGAGCGGACTGAGATTTCTCATTCAACATATTAAGCGTGCCGTCATTTGTCAGCGAAGGCTGTAGATGCCATGCTTTGGAGATGACGGCCTGTGCCTCTTGATATCGTTGTTTGCTCACCAGGTAACCAGCCAGCTGGCGTGAATATCCCGGTACATCGCTTTCTTGATCGAGTGCGATATCCCATTGTTCGATTGCAAGGTTAGGGTCGTTCAGTGCGGCGCCCGCTAGTTCGGCATACTCGACATGCAGAGACTGTCTCTTTGGAAGCCGAGCTATGATCATTTCGTATGAGCAAGCCAACTCCTTTGCGTCTATATGGATCGCGCCATTGACCCGCTGATCCATCAGTTTATGTAGGGCCAGGTAGGTATCGGCAACCAGTGGGCGGTTCTTTAATTTGTTCTGAAGACTTTCCCACCACGGTTTCGCATCCATGTCGGGATGTTCAGCGGCTATAAGCAAAAGTGCCTCTTCGGGTAGAGGAGACGGACTGGAAAGCTTTGTTGCACGTTTGAGCTGTTGAACGCTCATTGAAAACATCGGTGAATCGGAATCGCCGCCGGACATGTTCATGTAACGTCGGGCTAGATCAAGTGCTGCCCGCGATGAGCCAGGGTTCATATCGGCAAGATTTATGGCTAGCTGAAGCGGATTGCCCCATACGGCTGCGCGCATGCAACACAGAAAGGCAAGGTTTGCTATCAGGACACCTGCTATCAATAAAGGCGTTCTCGATTTGGTTCGTTGAGTCAATATAAACAAAAGGTCTGACAGTGCCAGGACCACCCCAAATAGCGCAGGGTAATTGCGATGCTCGAAAACTAGCTCAAGGGGAATGGGGCTGCTAGTGAGAAGATGAGCAACAAAAAACCATCCAATGCCAATGGACAGAAGTGGCCGCCGGTGCCGAAAGGCAAAGGAGATCCAAAGAAGGCAAAGAATGGTTGCTCCGCCAATAAGAGTGGTGACAGGGTTTAGCAGCCCTGTGGAGATGGCGTAGTTGTCGTAGTAAAAAAGTAGATTGTCGGCATGCGGAAGTATGATCCAGTACAGATACATCGGCAGTATGCGCAGCTGGGTCAATTCCCTCTCTGATACGTTAAATTCGCGGCCCGCATAGGCGGCTGCGTTTCCGTAATGGGGGAGAATGTAAAAGATCAGGACAGCTGCCGCAGCTATGCACCCAGATCCATAAAATATTTTCCAGTAGCGAGCATTCTTTTCGTTGAAAGAGGAGAATCTTAGGATGGTAAGTTCGAGGAGGAGTGCATACGCAGGTACTAAGACCGTTGTTTCTTTGGCAAAATAGCCCACACATGTGAGGACGAGGCATAGCAAAAGAAAAGGCCAGGCGCGCTTTTCTTGCAGTTCCATTTTTCTCGCGTGCCAGTACGCCAATAATGCCAGTAATACGAAAGTAAAGCCAAGAAGCTCCATCCGTTGGACCACATACATAACTGTGGATACCTGAAGCGGATGCACGGCCCAGGCTATGGAAATGCCCAGTGCCCAATAGGAGTAGTTCGTCTTCTCTGGAGGATCATTCTTTTTCAGCCTCCGCCAAGCGCTGTTTAATAATTTTTTTGTGAATAAGAAGACCAGGACAGCATTTAATAAGTGTATGAACAAATTTGTTGCTTTGAAGCCAAAGGTGCCGCTTCCTAGGGCGGAGTTAATAGCATAACTGAGCATGGCGAGCGGTCTTTGGATGTGGCTGGCCGACCAGTCAAGCATCTCTTTCCATTCATTCCAGTGCCATCCCGTAATGTGTGCATTTGGATTCTCGGCGAAAATGGGGTAATCGTCGAAAATAAAGCTGCCATATAGGCCTGGCCAAAATACAAGCGCGATGACTACAAGTGCGAACACAAGTAATACGGTTTCGAGCCACTTGTTTTTATCGGCGAATCGCATCGAATGAATTTCTTGATTTTATAGATAGACAAAGGCCGCCATTGAGGCGGCCTTTGTTAAGACAAGAAGCTTAGACCTGTCGCCAATTAGTTCTGGCAGCTGGCCGGAGCATAGTTGTTGGTGATCTTGCCGGCCGTTTTGCACGACCAGCCACCAGTGCTGTCGCGAGTCCAGGTAACGGTGCCGGTAGCAACTTTCGCGCTTGCATGGTTACCCAGCTGAGCGACGATCGTCGCGGGGAAAGCGGCGAAGCTTGCGACGGGGTGACCCGTGCCGCCCAGGATATCCGAAGATGTGCTGGTATCAATACATGCGGTGCCTGCAGCAAATGCGGTTGCGCCATTGTTCAAGCAATCTTCGACGGCAACCTTCAGATCACCGGCTTCACCGATTGCGCGGGTAACCTGCGAGCGGATGACATAGGTCTGATACTGCGGGATAGCGATGGCGGCCAAGATCGCGATGATCGCAACGACGATCATCAATTCGATCAGGGTAAAACCCTTTTGAGCGTTCTTCATGGTGATTCCTCTGTTTTCTGGTTAGCTAACCAAAGATTTGGTGATGCCCCCTGAGCCCCGGTCCCGTACCCCCTAGGCGGATCCGGCCCCCCACAACTCACGTAGTCAGGAACGACCAGGAAGCTCGCAGCAGTTGCAGCATGTTACATGCCATCACTGCCATGGCAGGTGCCTGCAGGTGTGCAGACACTTGGGATTGTGCAAAGGTTCGCACTCGAAGGACAAGGCAGTTGGCATTGTCTGATCTCTGTACTGTGCGGCGGTTCGCGCAGAAACGAAAAACGTTCCCCGGATACTGACAATAAATGTCACAGCCTGACAACGTGGGTCATCTTTAGACGACATTAACCCGCGCTACAGCTGCTTGGCATGTATTTGGGGTCCAGATCGGAAGCGCACGACCACTGACCTTCGCTACTTCGGTTCAGCTGGATTTGATGCCCCTGGATGACGGGGCTGCCCTTCAAAATGCATTGCACATAGCCTCCCCCGTTCACTGGCACACTTGCTGAAATTTTGCACCGGGGTGTATCGGTCTGCAGGCCAAGATTGGCCACGTCCGCAAAAGTGGCTCCATCAATCGTGCCCTGATTCACTAGGGTTTCGTACGCCGTGCGGCCCGGGCTGATCTCGTCCAGGCCCGCCGTCGCCTGTGATCTGGCCACGTAGGTCTGATATTGCGGTAACGCTATGGCAGCCAGAACAGCAATGATCGCCACAACGATCATCAGTTCGATAAGCGTAAAGCCTGCGGAGGTTCGCTGGCGTGACATGGCAGACTCCCCTGAGTTCGTTGGGGTAGCCAAGGCAGGTTTTGTACCAATGTGAAGGCGCTCCCATGGGTAGGTTGCGTCGAAGCCCGGCACCGCAAGATTTTGTGATTTGCGTCACATTATGTCCGCAGGAACATCTGGGTCAGTGGGTCGTAGAGTCAATCGTAGCTACAGGCAATGTTGCGGCTCGACCTGACCGAGATTGCTCTACAGCGGCCGCAAAGGACAGGGCAACGGTTGGCCTGCTCGTACAGGGGGGGGCAAGCTTGCACGAAACTGCCGTGCCTCTTACCGTCATGACCTTTCGCAGCACCTAAAGGGAATCCCATCCATGAAGCCCCTGTTTGTCGCGCTGGCGCTTGCGCTGGCGTCTACGTCCGCCGTAGCGGCTGAGGTTGAGAGTCATACGCCGCATCCGTTCGGGATACGGGACCTGGTGATGATGGATCGTGTCGGCGATCCGCAATTGTCGCCTGATGGTCGGTATGCGCTATACACCCTCCGTACTACCGACTACGCCGCGAACAAGGGCGTTACCGCGATCTATCTGCTCGATCTGGGCAAGGGCGGTCAACCGGTGAAGCTGGTCGATAAGGCATCCACACCGCGCTGGTCGCCTCAAGGGGATGCTTTTTATTACACCGCGGCAAAGGACGGCATATCGCAGCTTTGGCGTCACGGCTTTGCCAATGGCAAGGCGGTCGATAGCGCCATTCAGGTGACACATGTTGCGCTGGATGTCGATGGCTACAAGATCTCGCCGGATGGCAAGAAAGCCTTGTTGAGCTACGAGGTCTACACCGACTGCGCCGATCTGGCCTGCACCAAGGAGCGTATCGACGGCCGCGCTGCGGATAAGGCCAGCGGTACGGTCTACAACAAGTTGTTTGTGCGTCATTGGGATACCTGGGAAGACGGACGCCGGTCGCAGCTCTACATCGCCGACATCGGCGGTGGCGAAGGTGCGCAACCAGTATTGTTGAGCCGCGGTATCGACGGCGATGTACCGAGCAAGCCCTTCGGCGGGGATGACGAGTTTTCGTTCTCGCCCGATGGCCAGACGGTGTATTTCGATGCACGTATCGCCGGCAACAGCGAGCCGTGGTCGACCAACTTCGACGTGTACAGCGTACCGGTCGATGGGTCCGCGGCACCGAAGAATCTCACCGCCGACAATCTCGCCTGGGATGCCAATCCCGTGGCCTCACCGGACGGCAAGACGATTTACTACCTGGCGATGAAGGAGCCGGGATCCGAAGCGGATCGTTTCGCGATCATGGCGCTGGACCTGTCCAGTGGCCAGAAGCACGAGGTGGACCCGAGCTGGGATCGTTCTGCCGGTGGCCTGCAGATTTCCGAAGACGGCAAGACGCTGTATGCCACCACTGACGACAATGGCCAACACCCGTTGTTTGCGATCGATGCGGCAACCGGCAAGGTCACCAAGCTGGTCACGGATGGCTCGATAGGTGCCTTTTCGCTGAACAAGTCGCGGCTGCTGCTGTCCCGCGACGATCTGAAGCGCCCGGCCGATCTCTACACCGCTACGTTAGCGGGCAAGGACTTCAAGCAGGTGACGCACTACAACGCGCAGCGCCTGAAGAACGCGCGCATGGGCGACCCGGAGTTCTTCACCTTCAAGGGTTGGAACAACGAGACGGTGCAAGGCTACGTGGTAAAGCCAGCCGACTATAAGCACGGCAAAAAGTACCCGGTAGCCTTCATCATCCACGGCGGCCCCCAGGGTGCGATGACCAATAGCTGGAGCTATCGCTGGAACGCGCAGACGTATGCCGGTCAAGGTTTTGCTGTAGTAACGATCAACTTCCACGGTTCGACCGGCTACGGCCAGGCATTCACCGAGTCCATCTCGGGCGATTGGGGCGGCAAGCCGCTGGAGGATCTGAAGCTGGGTTGGAAGTCGGCGCTGGGCAAGTACAACTTCCTTGACGGCGATCGCGCTTGCGCGCTCGGTGCCAGCTACGGCGGCTATATGGTTTATTGGATGGCCGGCGTGTGGAACGAGCCGTGGAAGTGCCTGGTGGATCACGATGGCGTATTCGATGCGCGCGCGATGTACTACGACACCGAAGAGCTATGGTTCGAAGAGAAGGAGAACGGTGGTACGCAGTTCGACCACCCGGAGAACTACGAGAAATTCAATCCAATCAACCACGTCAAGGATTGGCGCGTACCGATGCTGGTCGTACACAGTGGCAAGGATTTCCGTATCCCTGACACGCAGGGCTTGGGTGCATTCACGGCGCTGCAGCGTCGCGGCATTCCCAGCCAGTTGTTGCACTTCCCCGACGAGAACCATTGGGTGCTCAAGCCGCAGAACAGTGTGCAGTGGCATGAGACGGTCAATGCGTGGCTGAAGAAGTGGACGACAGTGGATGCGAAGTAAGTTTGACTTATGAAGAAAACGGCCACCCTTGAGGTGGCCGTTTTTTTGTGAGGGCCGTCGAACGGATGGTAGGCCGTACAGCGACCATTAGCCGAGAAAAATTGCCAATTCCATAGATGTCTTTGTAGGCGTCGGTTTGGTTAGCGCAGCCAGTCGTAAGCGCAAAGGGCTTCTACAAATAACAACGCTCGCCGTGGCGTTCGTTTTGTGCGCAAGAAGTTGCGGCTATTTTTGAAATGCTGTCGTGCCTCTCAAGCCCAATTTGCCGCAATGCCAATGTTTCACTATTAAGACCTGCCTTATTCCTCAGAAAACATTACAGTCTTCTGTAAGGTCATTGACAAGATGGAATCCCAACATCAATAGTTTGATATAGGGGGAGCCGTCTTCAGGGGGCGCCTGTATCAAATGGTATTTGCCGCCTGCCTTAGGAGCGGCGCTAAGGAAGTGCGTATGGAATCGCAGGGGAACGGCAATCATGCAGGGCATGCCGAGAACGTCGAGGACTGCAAAATCCCGCGAGGCTCCGGTTGTCGTCCCCGGATATTTCCCTGGCTTACCTATGTTCTGCTCTGTATGGCAGTCCTTCTATCGGAGGCTATCTGGGCGCAGTCGAGTACTTACACTTACGATGCGAATGGGCGCGTTGTTGCCGTTACGAAAGATGGAGGCGAGAGTGCGCAATATAGCTACGATTCTGTCGGAAACTTAGTTCAGATCAGTTCAACTCCTGCTGGTCAGTTAGCCATCTTCGCGTTCATGCCAACGCATGGCACTGCAGGCACGCAAGTAATCATCGAAGGACAGGGCTTCAGCAGTACGCCTGCTGGGAATGGCGTGAGCTTTGCCGGTGTGCCTGCCACGGTGCTCTCGTCCAGCTCCAATCAACTAACAGCAATAGTGCCCAACGGCGCTACGACGGGGCCTATCAGTATTTCAGCAGGTGGGCAGACCGCAACGAGCGCAATGCCTTTTGTAGTCGACAACACAGGTTTGCCGCCTACCATCAGCCAGATTTCGCCGAGCTTCGTTACAGCCGGCGGAACAGTCGCAGTTGTTGGCGCTCATCTGTACCCAGTGGCTGGTGCGACCGCTTTGCAAATGGCGGGTCACCAAATTCAGCTGGCGACGGCGTCTGATTCGCAGTTGCAATACACCGTGCCATCAGATGCCGTCACTGGCTATGTAAATGTGCAGACACCTTATGGTCAGGCAGCTAGCGCGGCGCCGGTAGTAGTGTTGCCTGCCGGTGTCACAGCGAGTGCTCTGGTCAGCAGCGGCTATGCCACGGCCAACGGTGCCGTAGCGAACCTTTCCATGAACGCCGGAGGGCAGATAGGTGCCGTGCTGTTCGACGGCAAGGCAGGTGATTGGCTGAGCTTGCAAGCAAACAGCATTACGACCACGGCCAGCAGCATCACATACATCATCTATGCGCCCGGCAACAAGGTCGTACAGCAGGGAACAATCTCCGCTTCTTCGCCGTCGATTCATCTTCCGCAGCTCGTTGCTAGCGGCACTTATCTGGCTACCTTTCAACCGAATACAGCTGGCGCCCAAATCGCTTTAGGTGTGGAAAGTAATACGAAACTCGCAACAGACACGCCTTTAGCAGTGCACGCGACGGCATTGTGGCAAAGCAAGCGCATGCTCTTTACCGCCACACCCGGTCAGAACCTCGAGTTTACGATTAGCGGCGTCAACGTTACCGGCGGTTCGGGCAACATGCTTGGCGTGCACATCTACAACTCCGCTGGCACTCAAGTAGCCTCCTATAGCTGCTTTAACTACAACCCGGGAGCTAGTTGTTCGCAGCACCTTTGGAGCCTTCCCGGTGATACGTATTCGATAATTGCGGTGCCGAATGACGGTGGCACCATGACCTTCAATGAGGTGCTACGGGCCGATATATCTGCTGGAGCAATGACAGTAGATACGTCCATGGATCTGGCCTTTTCTGCGGGCCAGGTACAGCGTTTCACCTTTGTGGCGGAAGCAGGGCAGACGGTTGCCTTGCGAGCGACTGGTACGACTACGCCGAGCACATCCAGCGCGGGAGTGACATACCAGATATATCGCCCGGACGCTGGTGCCATCACCACAAGCACCACTAGCTATGCGTCATTTGATTCGAATAGCGCCTCTCCCATAGCCAACTTGCAGAACCTGCCTGTGAGTGGCACATATACGGTCATTGCGTCGCCAGACTATGGCTTGGCTGCTACCGCCCATATAAGCCTTGCCTCAGGTACCGGTGGGGCGGTTCCCATCAATGGGGCATCTTCCAATTTCGCTTCCGGCGTTCCCTCGCAAAACGTGTATCTGTCCTTCGCAGCGACGCAGGGAGAGAATCTCGAATTGACGCTGAGTCATGTCAGCACGCCTGGAAGTTCTTCCAATTCTGTCAATGTCTATATCTACAATAGCGTAGGCTCGCAGGTGGACTTCTACAGCTGTTATGGGGGAAACCCCGGCGGAAGTTGCATCAGGCACCTGTGGAGCATGCCGGCCGGGACTTACTCTGTGGTCGTGGTTCCACCTACAGGGGGAGCGGCGAGCTTTGGTGCTCAGCTTCAGGACGACATTGTCGGCCCACTCATAGCGACCAACGACAATACAGCATTGAACTTGGGCGCCGGCCAGGTGGAACGTCTGACTTTCAATGCCAATGCTGGCGATACCTTTGCGCTGAATATCTCAAATATCACGACGACAGGCGGTCAAGGCGTTACGCTGGCCGTGTATCGTCCTGATGCGGGCTTGTTTGGCAGGACGGCTGCTTCATACGCATCTTTCGATTCGTCAAGCACGCCTACGCTCAACCTTGCCAATTTACCGGTATCAGGTACGTACACGATTGTGGTGGCGCCCGATTACGGTCTTCCGCTAACTGCGCAAGTTAAATTGCTCGCGGGTGCGGTGGGAACATTGCAGGCAGATGGCTCACCTCAGGGTCTTGCGACTTACGCCCCCCTTCAGAACATCTATTTCTCGTTCACAGCACAGCAATCGGCTGATCTGGAGCTCACGCTCAATAATATTGTGACTTCCAGTACGAGTTACCCCCTACTTGTTCAAATCACGAGCGCCAGCGGCCAGCTGATAAGTTCATTCAGTTGCTCGCTGTCAAGTACGGTCAATAGCTGCAGTCAGCACCTGTGGCATATAGCGCAGGGTACCTATCAGGTAGTGGTGTCCCCCTACTACACCTACAGCGGCTCTATGAGCTTCAATGCTGTGCTTTTGTCGGACACCGTTGGTCCGGCGCTGGTACCAAATATCCCGCTTAACTTGAACCTGGCTGCCGGTCAGGTGGAGCGCTTAACATTCAATGCCAATGCTGGTGACACGGTTGCATTGCAGTTCGCTAATGTGGCTACGACTCCATCGCTTAACCAGCAGGCGGTGAAGTTCCTGATCTACCGGCCTGATGCCGGCCAGATTTCAACGGGAACACCGACCTACACGTCGATTGATGTCTTGGGGGCGCAGACCGTCAATCTCAGCAATCTCCCGATCAGCGGCACCTACAAGCTCATTGTTGCTCCCGATGACGGCTTTCCAGCGACAGCACAGGTCCAATTGCTGACTGGGGTGACAGGTAACGTGCCATCTACGGGTTCATCACAAAGTTATGCGACTTCAGCTTCAGGTCAAAATGCGTACCTCTCCTTCACTGCTGCACAAGGTGCCAACCTTGAGCTGAGCTTGAGCAACTTGAGCATGCAGGGACCCGGCACGCATTCCGTCGTGGGTAATGTTTACAACAGTACGACTGGTGTGCAGGTCGCGAGCTTTACGTGCTCTGCTTCAAGCCCAAATGGGAGTTGCATTCAGCCGCTTTGGTATCTACCGGCGGGCAACTATTTGGTCATCCTGTCGCCTTACTCTGGTAGTAACGGAGGGACGATGACCTTTAACGCGTCATTGCAGCCCGATGCGGAAGGTGACTACCTCGCCCTTACTCAGGTACGGAACGTTGTTTTTGCTGCCGGCCAGGCGGAACGACTAACCTTCAATGCCGATCCCGGCGATACGGTCACCCTGCAGGTGTCCAATGTCCTTACCACGCCGACTGGTAACAACATCAATTTCGCCGTCTATAGGCCGGACACGGGTGCGATCATGCTCAGCACCCCGGTTTACAAATCGTTCTCTGTATCATCGGGTACACAGTCGATAACGCTGCCCAATCTGCCCGTGGGCGGTATCTATACTGTTATTGCAACACCGCAATATGGCCTCGCTGCAAGCGCAACCATATGGAAGATGTCCGATACACCGGGTACGCCACCTACGTTCGGGACACCTACCATCACTGCAGGTGGAGCTCCGCAAGCGCAGACGGCGTCAGGCGCTGGGCAAAGCGTTACCATGAGCTTCAACGCCAATTGGGGCGATAACCTCGAATTGACGTTGAGCGGTGTTTCTGTGCCAGGGGCAAGCACGAATGGATTTCGTGTAGACATTTACAATCCGGCTGGCACCGCCATTCAGGGCTATTACTGCTACGCCTCAAATCCAGGGGCGAGTTGCAGGGTTGCGTTGTGGAATCTCGCTGCTGGTGCCTACAAGGTCCTCGTGTCGGCAGCCTGGGGCGGTACTGTGAATTTCAATGCACAGTTGCTGGCGGACGTACTGGGGCCAACACTTGCACCGAACACGCCGGTTCAGGTCGGCCTTGCGTCGGGACAGGTCCAGAGACTCACCTTCAACGCCAACGCAGGTGACACGGTTGCACTCGCTCTTTCGAATGCTGCCACCACGCCCGCAGGCCAGCCCGTCTATATTGCCGTCTATCGTCCCGATACCGGGCCGGTTTCCACTGCTTACCAAACAACATCGGCAACCAGTTCTACCACGCTCAACTTGCCGAACCTGCCCGCCACCGGAACATATACGGTGGCTGTTTACACGGCCTACGGTCAGCCAGGTAGCGCAACTATCGCGTTGGAGACAAATATTTCGGGAGTCTTGATCAAGGATGCTCCGGCGCAGCATTTCACCGCAAGTTCGACAGGGCAGAATGTATATGCGACATTCAATGCAAGCTTGGGAGACAACCTGGAGTTGACACTCGCGGGCATGTCGACAACCACGGGCAGCAGTGTTTCCCCTCTGCTTCAAGTCTACGGCCCGACGGGGACTCAGATTTTTTCTGGTTATTGTGGCTCGGGCAATCCTGGCGGGGCTTGCCGAGTGCCGTTGTTCAATCTTGCGGCGGGTAGATATTCGATAATTATTGTGCCGCAGAGCAACGTTGCCATGAGTTTCGACGCTATGCTCCTATCGGATATCCAGGGGCCGGCACTGACACTCAACACGCCTACGCACGTCACTCTAGGCACGGGGCAGGTTCAGCGTCTGACTTTCAACGCGAACATCGGTGACACCGTTGCGCTCAATCTCTCCTCTGCGAGCACTACCCCGGGGGGACAATATGTGTATGTGAGCGTGTGCGATCCGGAATGGGGCGCCATAGGAACAAGCTATTACGCGACTGCCTATACAACGGGTTCGACCACGCTCAATCTGCCCTCTCTTCCGGCGACAGGGACGTACACTGTTCTGGTCTACACAAGCTATGGACAGCCGGGTCAGGTAAACCTCGATCTGGCTTCTGGCGTAACTGGTTCCATACCAACCGGAGCATCTTCACCAACCTTTGCGAATGCAGTGAGCGGCCAGAATGCGTACCTCTCGTTCAGTGCAAATGCTGGGGATAATCTAGAGTTGACACTGAACAATGTCGTCGGCTCGTTCTCCGGAAATATCTATAACCCATCCGGTACGCAAGTCGGAACGATCAGTTGTTATGGAGGAAACCCCGGGGCTAGTTGCTCAAGCTCGCTATGGAACCTGGCTGCAGGCAATTACTCCGTCATAGTGAGCGGAGGGCTGTTCAGCTTTACTGCGCAAGTACAGCCAGATCAAGCTGGGCCAGAGCTGGTCGCGGGCGTTCCTGTAAATACAAGCTTGGCCGCCGGTCATGTGGAGCGACTCACATTTCATGGCAATCAAGGTGACAATGTTGCGTTGGCCTTGTCTGGGGCAACGACCGTACCGTCGGGCCAGTACGTCTATGCAAACATATATAGGCCAGACGGTGGCGCCATAACGCCAGTTAATTTCTATGCCCAGGGTGAGGCCTCCGGAAATCAGACGGTCAACCTTTCCAATCTTCCGGTTACAGGCGTCTATACCGTTGTGCTGGTGCCCAATTTCGGATTGCCAGCAACAACCCAGATCGCCTTGGAAACCGGGATCACCAGCAAGCTCACAAAGAATGGCGATAGCTACAGCTTTGCCGCAAGCGCCTGGAACGAGCGCTATTACACATCTTTTGATGCCGTAGCGGGAGATAACCTGGAGCTGGCATTTAGCAGCGTGAGTGTGCCGAACAATACCTTCACCAGCGGTATCGACATCAACGTCTACGATCCTTCCGGGCGTGCAGTAAACGCGTACTCAACATGTGCCGAGTCCCCGAATTGCCTATTCTCGTTGTCGAATCTGGTCAGTGGCACATATCACGTCGTGGTAAGCCCTGGCTGGAGTGGGACGATGTCCTTCAATGTGAAGCTGACATCCGACGTTGTGGGGCCGGTTCTGGTGCCTGGAGTAGAGACGCCGATCAATCTTCCTCAAGGCCAGGTTGAGCGATTCTCTTTCAATGGAAGTCAGGGACAGGACGTGTCACTGAATCTTGCCGGTCTTGCTACGAATCCTTCAGGGCAGTCGATTTATCTCAGTGTTTACCGACCTGACGGCGGTGCGGTTAACGTCAACTCCAATGGGTCGTCATCTTTAAACAACTACTACGCTAATCTCCTTACCGCCACTGCAAGCACGTTAAATCTACCAAGCCTGCCAGCGACTGGGACATATATCGTTACCGCTTACGGCTATAACGGCGCACCATTTGCTGGTCAGATCACCTTGGGTGCGGCGCAGAATGTAGCACTAGCGAGCGACGCTTCGGTGCAGAGCTTTACGCTGGATGGGCCCGGGCACGATGAGTATCTGAACTTTGCCGCCAACACTGGCGACAACTTGGAACTCACCCTAAGTAATTTGCAGGTACTGGTTGGGACCGGAGGTGCGTTGCGGATCACGGTTTACGACCCGAACGGTGCCAGCGTGGCCGCGTACAACTGCTATACCTCCGATGCTGCGGCAGGCTGCAGCCACCATTTGTGGAACCTGCAATCTGGTAGCTATTCAATATCGATAGGCAATCCACAGGCGGGAACTATCAGGTTTGATGCAAGGTTGCAGCCGGATGTCATCGACGATGTGTTGGCTGTTGGGATGCCGATTCAAGTCGGCCCAAGCACTGCTCCAGTACAGCGTCTTACCTTCAATGCCAATGCAGGGGATAACCTGGCTCTTGATCTATCCGATGTGAATACATCGCCAGCGGGGCAGGGTGTTTCCATCGCGGTATATCGTCCGGATGCAGGAAGTATTACGGCCGACAATGCGTATGTTCAGGCCGAATACTCGAGCGCAAACACGCTCAGTCTTCCCAGCCTGCCGGTCAGTGGCGCCTACACCGTGGTTTTCAGCACACATGCAGGCGTGCCTGTTGGAGCGAAGCTTACGTTGCGATCGCAATAGCACGGCCCGCGTGGCGTCGTGCGATATGGAAATTTGTGAAACTGAATTGAGATGTTCGGGGGCGAGATGAAGGATCAGTCGAATGCGATGGGCCGAGCCGGCTTATGGGGTTGCCTGGGTATAGCTGCCATCAGTGGCGTTGCGCTGACACTTCCCGGCCCTGACATCTCGGTCCGTGTCACCAGTGAAGGACACAGCTATGTCTTGCCGGCTTCTGCCGATGTCAGCAGGGTCATATTGTCCGATGGGCGTAGTCTGGAAGTGCATGGTGGCCTGGGCGAGGCATACATCGTCGACAGCTCCGCGCGTCGCGAAATCAAGTTGCCAGAGATACGTCGATTCGGTTCAGTGACCGTCATGCCTGGTGGTGAGGTGCTGCTGTGGGGTGGCGTCGATCTTCACGGTCATGTGCTTGATACCGGTGAATGGTTCAATCCCGTTACGCAACATTTTGTACGCACGGGAGCCCTAGGGTTGCCCGCGCGAGCCGGGCACACGCTTTCCGTGTTGACAGACGGAAGCTTGATGATGGCTGGTGGCTGGTCCGCAGACGGCAAAATGGCAGATATGCCGGTTCTCTGGGACGGAACTACACGGAAGACTGCATCTCTTGCAGTCAATCCCGCCAGCTCAAGGCTGGGTGCCCGGGCTGAGTTGCAGGCTGACGGCTCTATTGATATTGACGGTGGTGTCGACAGTCACGGGCTAGCTGAAGTCAGCGTTCTAAAGCTCAATCCTTCGGTCAACAAGCCACGAGGCCTTGGCTCGTCCAAGTCGCTGCCGTCGTCGGCTATCAGTTATACCTTCCCAGCGAAGGACACACAGGATGCTTCCATCCATGGCCCCCTCGTACTGCGTTTTGCGACAGCTGTAGATCCTGGTCAGCTAAGTGGACACACGGTGACATTGTTGGGACCCGAGGGCGCTGTCGCAACGCAGGTGGTTGGGGTGGAAGGCGGCCGACTGGCATTTGTGCATCTTCCCGATGATTTGTATCCGGGCTCGCGGTATACATTGTTTGTTAAAGGCCTGCGCACGAAAGACGGTCAATCCATTCCGTTCACGGCTGTGGGATTCAGCACTGCCAGTAATAGCGCCTCTGGTGTTGTTATTGCGGGTCAGGGCGGACGTCCTGCGTCAAGTGCTGACCATGTGGAGAAGTCTGCGCCTCTAATCCTTAGTACTGGAGATGGCAAGGATATTTGCCAGGGCGTGCAACTCTGCCGGGCAAAGAGCTTTATCCGCGACGGGGCCTGGTACCCGGGACAGAATAACCAGCCGGACTTTACCGGAGCTCATTGGCGGCTGAATGCGCCATATCAAAGTTTGCCAGACACGAGGCAGCAGGAAGCGACTCTGCCTAAAGGCGCGACAGCGCTCATTGGTCAGATTCGGCAAATCGATGAGAGTCCGGTAGCCAACGTCGAAGTGAGCGTCGGTGATGCAAAGGTGCGCACGGACGCAAGAGGTGTATTCGTATTAACCGACGTCCCGGTGGGTCACCAGGAACTTTTTGTTGATGGTGGCACGGCCAATCGCGGTGACGCTCACTATGGACGTTTCCTGGTGGCTGCCGATGTGAAGGCGAATACGGCCAATCGCATGGCTTTTGTCATGTATTTGCCCCGTGTTCTACCTCGTGATGAGGTGACGTTGCCCGCTCCAACGAACCGAGAAGTGGTGTTGAAACATCCGGATATGCCAGGTCTGGAGGTACACATTCCCGCAGGCGCCGTTTTCAAGGATCGCCAAGGTCATGTGTTGACGCATATCGCATTGGTGCCCACCCCGGTGGATCACGCTCCATTTCCACTCCCCGACAACTTTCCGATGTACTTCACCATTCAGCCCGGCGATGCAGTCATGCAGGGGCTTACGCCATCTGCTGCGCAGGGTATACGTGTGGTGTACCCAAACTACGGCCAGCAGAAGCCGGGAAGCGCGAGCGACTTCTGGGTTTACAGCATCAAGGAAGGCTGGCAGATGTACGGGCAGGGCCATGTGACGCCTGACGCCAAGCATCTGATGCCGGACCCTGGCGTAACATTGTCATGGGCGTTGGGTGCCGGTGCATCGCAGAACAACGCCAATCCCCCAACCCCCCAGAAACCTGACAACTGCAGCACCGGCCAACCCGTCGATCTGCAGACTGGCATCATGTTCCATGAGTGGAATGATTTGGCGATTAACGACATCGTGCCGCTTACGCTCACGCGTGCGTATTCTTCCGGGGATGCTAACTCCCACGCTTTTGGTATTGGCGGCAATGCAAACTTCGGTATTCACCTCTATAGCCCTGACAATGGAACGACTTTCTCTACTCCAGAGCTAGTGCTTCCTTGTGGCGAAGGGATCGTTTTTAACTTAGTGAGTGGATCGGCGACTTGGCCTTTCCCCGCCGGCACGGTATGGGAGCACACCGGTACACAGTCGACCTTCTATGGCGCGACGCTAGAGTTTGTCTATGACTCCACTCCAGATGCCGCGCATTGGATAGTGACGACCAAAGGCGGTACCCAGTATGCCTTCACGCGTCATGTTCCCAATGCACTATCCTGGATTCAGGACAGGTACGGCAATCAGATCAAGCTAACATACAACGGTGGTTTGCTGAGCCAGATGGTGTCTCCGAGTGGAAGGAGCATCACGCTCAGCTATGACAGTGGCAACCGCGTTAGCACTGCAGTAGACAACACGGGGCGAACTGTTGGTTATGCGTATAACGGCGCCGGCAGTCTTAGCGCTGTCACCTATCAAGATCAAACGACAGAGCAGTACACGTACGATACCAACAAGCGCATGGTTACAATGCAGGATCGTCGCGGCAATGTTTGGGTAACGAACCAGTACGATATGAGTGGTCGTGTAACCAAGCAAACCTATGCTGATGGTGCGGCTTACCAGTTTGTCTATACTGTAGACGGTGCGGGAAGCGTCACCCGTACCACGGTTACCGATCCGAATGGCAATCAGCAACTGATAAATTTCGATCCCGTAAGCAAGTACCCGCTTTTTGTCACTGAGGCGTACGGTACCTTGAGCGCACGGACTACCAGCTATGTCCGCGAAGCATCGGGTCTAGTAGATTCCGTTACTGACCCGCTCGGACGACAAACAATTTTCGCACATGACAACGTTGGCAATATCACCAGTGTGACAAGGCTGGCGGGGACATCTAACGCTGTCACGAACAAGTTCACCTATACGTCGGATTATGCTCAACTCGCTTCAGTCACTGACCCGTTGGGTCACGTATCCTCCTTTGCCTATGAGAACGGTTGCCTAAGCAAGGTCACGAATGCACTAGGAAATCGCTCAACTCTCCAGTGCAACCGAGCCGGAGAACCGATCGCTGTTACTGATGCTCTTGGTCATACAACAATATTTTCATACCAAGGCTATGACCTCCAGAGTATTACGGACCCATTGGGCCGGACCGTAAGCTACATAGTCGATGGTCTAGGGCGCCGCGTTGCGACACGGGACCCATTGGGCAATGTCACATTGACTCAGTACGATCTGAACGATCGTGTGACGTCGACAATAGACCCATTAAATCACGCATCCACTGTAAGTTACGACGGAAACGGCAACCCCCTTGCTGTTACGCTCCCCAACGGGGCGGTTATAGCCTACGCATACGATGCGCGAAATCGCTTGGTGGTTCGCACTGATGCGCTGCATCAGTCCGAGTCTTGGACATACGATGGTATGGGGAATCCGTTAATTCATAAGGATCGGAAGGGGCAGGTTTCGGAGCTCAGTTATGACACTTTCAACAGACGCTATTTGGTTACCTACGCCGACGGGTCGGGCATCCAGGCTAACTACGATGCCGGCAATCGTCTAATCAGTCTGACGGATACCGACTCGGGAGTTATTAACTGGGCGTATGACGACTTGGATCGTGTTACCGCAGAAACCGGACCCCTCGGTACCGTCAGCTACGATTATGACGTCTCGGGTCGCCGTATAAGTATGACTGCAGCCTCGCAAGCAAAGGCCGCCTACACCTACGACGATATAAATCGCCTGACATCAATTGTGCAAGGCGGCGAAACAGTTCAAATGGCATACGATGCTGCAAATCGTCGTACAAGGCTTTCATTGCCGAACGGAGTTGCAGTTAACTACGATTATGACGCGGCTGGTGAGTTGACGGGATTGAACTATTTTCTGGGAAATGGTGGCAATCTTGGAAGTTTAAGCTATACCTACGATCAGCTAGGCCGACGGATGGGAAAGAGCGGGAGCTTTTCGGTGGACTCGCTGCCTAGTCCTAGCATTCAGAGTTCCACTTTTGATCTCAATAGCCGGGTTTCTTCCTTTAATGGGCAAGTGCTTAGCTACGACGCGGATGGCAATCTGATAAGTGATGGAACCAATGTTTATACTTGGAATGCGCGTAATCAATTGACCCAGATTACACAGGGTAGCACCGTGCAGATGAGCTATTCCTACGATGCGCTCGGGCGGAGGACAAGCAAAGCACAGCGCGGTGGTGTGCCCACGCAGTTTCTGTTCGATGGCGCTAATACGGTGCAGGAGACGCAGGGCGGTACGATCAATCCAATCTTAGTGGGGCCAGGGACGGATGCGCGCTACGCGCGTAACGATGTCACAGGGCGTACTTACTTTTTAGTGGATGCGTTGAACAGTACGATTGCGCTGACCGACTCCTCCGGAGCTGTTCGTGAGCAATACAGCTATGACCCGTATGGAAACGTGACTCTCAGTGACACGGCGAGCGGGTTTACTAACCCGTACCAGTACACGGGCAGGGAAGCAGACAGCCCAGGACTCTACTATTACCGGGCTCGCTATTACAGTCCGATGATGGCGAGTTTTATCAGTGAGGACCCAATCACGTTAGGTGGCGGCCAATTTAGCTTCTATGCGTACGCTCATAGCAATCCGCTAAATTTTATAGACCCCAATGGCAAAGACCCAGTGGGTGCGATAATTGGTGGAGTAATTGGAGGAATTACGGGCTATATAAGTGGTGCTATCAGCGGAGATTGCGGTGCAAATCTGAGGCACGATGTCGCAACTGGTATTGCCTCTGGTTTTTTCCTTGGCCTTACAGACGGGTTAGCTCTAGGTTGGGAAATAACTGCTGATGGTTTCATTGGGGCTGGTTTCGAGGCCGGTCGGCAATGGTGGAACGGAGGTAGCGTAGATAACTGGGCTGCGGTTGCGGGAGCTGGTGGCTTAAGCGCGCTAGGTGGGGCTATTAGTGGCGTGTTGGAGCGTTCAGCTGAGGCTATTACTGGGCAGGCTGCGAGCGACGCATGGAAGGCCGCGTCCGTTGCTGCGGGAGATGCATTCAGCGGAACTGGGGGCATTGTAGAAAGTGCTATTGAGCAAGCAGTAGTAAATTCTGTGCGGAGCCCTCTCGACGATCCGGACTTTCAAAGACTTGAGAAGAGTCTTCATTAATCGGGATAATAAAAAAGCGTAGTTGCACCTATTCATTGCTTGCGATTGGCAATATAAGGTACTGGAACCATACGGTTTATTAAATCTATCGATGATTCTGAAGTCTGCAGGCAGCCAGTTAGTGGGGTTGGCTGACGTCTTAAGAAATTACGATAATAATTGCGAAGTTCTGGGGTGATCACGATTGCTCAGCGGGGCCGTCTGCATCCAGGCAGAGGCTGTGACCAAAACTACTAGGGGCTTAATGAGTTGCCTATTCAAATGTTTTGCAGTTAGAGCCACTTGTTACGCTTCAACCCCATGAAAATCCCACCTACGACACACACCACAACAGTGATGATGATCGGATAAGCCCAGGGCGATGCCAGCTCGGGCATGTGGGTGAAGTTCATGCCGTACCAACTGGTGATGAGGGTGGGAGCAGCAAGCATGGCAGCCCAGCCAGCCAGCTTTTTCATCACTTCGTTCTGGCCGAACGTGACCAGTGACAGGTTGACGTTGATCGCCGCGGCGAGCATCTCACGCATCGCGCTGATCGATTCGTTGACGCGGAAGACATGGTCGTAGACGTCGCGGAAATATGCGCGCAGTTCATCTTGAATCAGGTGCGGATGCATGCGCACCAGCTGGCTGATGATGTCCTGCAAGGGCGCTACGGCGAGGCGCAGTGTCATCAGGTCGCGTTGCATATCATAGAGACGGCGCACGGTCTGGCGCTTGAACGTCTCGGCGAAGATGTCTTTTTCCAAGTCCTGCAGTTCTTCGCGGAAATCGCGCACGATCGGCAGCAGGTTGTCCACGATGAAATCGAGTACGCCGTAGAGTCCGTAGCTCGGGCCCAGGGCGAGCAATTCGGGCGAGTGTTCGCAGCTACGTCGTGCTGGCGCATAGGACAAGGAGGCGCCATGGCGCACAGTTACCAGGTAGCGCGGCCCCAGGAAAATATGCGTCTCGCCGAAGGCGATGTGGCCGCCGACCAACTGCGCGGTCTGTACGACGATAAACAGCGAATCGCCATAGGCCTCGATCTTGGTGCGCTGATGCGCCTGCTGTGCGTCTTCGATCGCAAGATCATGCAGATCGAATTCTTCCTGCAGTTTCAGCAGCAGTTTTTCATCGGGCTCATGCAGGCCGACCCATACAAACGTATCGGGCTCTTTCAGTACGTCGCTGATCGCGTCGATGCCGATGTCGCCGATGCGTTTCCCATCGTTCCGGTAGGCAACACAGTTGACTACCATCGAGGGCGCGAGCGCGGTTTCTAAGCTGGGCGTTGGGCTGGGCAGCGACATGTGCGCATGATGCCGCCAGTAGCTCGTAAAGCGCAATTGTCGTCTTGACCTGGGTCGCGCTTTTAAGACAAATGCATTCCCGATGTGGGGCGCGTCATCGCCCGGCCCTGAGATGCGCGGGTATGATCAGAGTATGGCCAGGGGCACTATTGATGAATGATGGCGAGTATCGGCTCGGATATCGAAGCGATATCGAGGGGCTGCGAGCGATAGCCGTGCTTTTGGTGGTAAGTGCCCATGCCGCCTTGCCGGGGTTGGCTGGTGGCTTTGTTGGGGTGGACGTATTTTTTGTGCTTTCCGGTTTTTTGATCACCGGCTTGCTCGTGAGGGAAATCGGTACTACCGGTCGTCTGCGGTTTGTTGACTTTTATGTGCGTCGCCTGCGTCGGTTGTTGCCGGCGCTTGCGGTCATGTTACTGGTCGTGTGCGTTCTAGCAGCCTTATTGCTTGGTCCCGCGGAGCAGCAAGACCAAGCCGATGCCGCTGGTGCTGCGGCATTGTGGCTCAGCAATGTTCATTTTGCCTTCGCAAAGCTCGACTATTTTTCTGCAGATACCCAAACCAATCTGTTTTTGCACACATGGTCTCTGGGGGTGGAAGAACAGTTTTATCTGGTGTGGCCCTTGCTCTTGATTTGGCTGCTACCGGATCAGACTTTTGCCAAGGGCGTACTGCGGCTAAAGATCGGTATCTGCGTCGTGATGGTGGTAAGTCTGACACTTTGCGTCTGGCTTACTTATGTCGCGCCGCAACTGGCCTTTTATATGATGCCGATGCGCGCCTGGCAGTTCTCGATCGGCGCGCTGACCTGGCTCTTCTTCAATCAGTACGGTAAGCACGAGACGTGGCAACCTCATTACAGGTGGGCCATGGTTATGCGCGGGGTCGGTTGGCTTGGGCTGGCCATGATTTTGGTAGCGGGTATCGCCTTCAATACCCATATGCCCTATCCAGGGGCCTATGCATCGCTTCCAACACTAGGGGCAGTTTTTGTGCTGGCGGCAGGGTCGGCAGCTTCGGTCGGTGGCGTAGGACGGTTGCTGTCATGGCGACCGTTGCAGGCGCTAGGGCGGATTTCCTATTCCTGGTACCTATGGCATTGGCCGGTGCTGCTCCTGGGAACGGTGGTGGCGGACTCGGGGGCCATGTCGTATCGGTTGCTGGCGATAGCGATTTCACTGATGCTCGCGATGGCATCGTATCGATGGGTTGAAGAGCCCGTCCGGCACCAGCGACGTTTACTGACTTATGGGCGCAAGACTTTGTTGCTGGCGATTGCAATCATGGCGCTCGGCGATCTGAGTGCGGCGCTTTGGGATGCGCGGATTTCAGTGCACATGGACAGTCCGGAACTGCGTCGTTTTACCAAGGCACGCATCGACTCTCCGATTATCTATGGCATGGGTTGCGACGACTGGTACAGCAGCGACGAGGTGAAGCCCTGCACGTTTGGCGCTACAAACGCGCCACATACGGTCGTCTTGATGGGCGATAGTATTGCTGGCCAATGGTTTCCCGCCGTCTCCCGAATTTTTGGCAACTCCGATTGGCGCCTACTTGTGCTCACCAAGTCGTCTTGTCCAATGGTGGATGAGCCCTTTTTTTATGAGCGCATCGGCAGGGAGTATGGCGAATGCGATCGTTGGAGAGATCGGTCCCTGACATACCTGAATACAATCAAGCCCGATGTGGTGCTGATCAGCACAGTGGGGACCAACGGTTTTAGCGAGCGGGAATGGGTGGACGGTACGACCAGAGTGTTAAGCCGGCTGGGCAAGGCGTCGAGGCATGTATTTATTCTGCGCAGTACCCCAGACCTGCCTTTTAACGGCCCCGCTTGCCTGGCAGCACACCTGGGTCGACCGAAATGGCTCGGTTCGACATTTTCGTGTGGAACCACGTTGAATGACCCGCATGCGGATAGGGTTTTTCAGTGGATACAGCGAGCAGCCGGTGGTTTCTCAAACGTCTCGACGATTGATTTGAATGATGAGATTTGTCCCGAGCGCATCTGCACGGCTGAACGCCAGGGCCAGGTTGTGTTTCGAGATACACAACATCTGACCGCAAGCTTTGCGGCATCGCTTGCGCCGATATTGGAAAAGCGAATGAGTGGTATGTATCCAATGTCGGGCGAATCGAACATCTCCGATTTGCCTGTCAGTCATTGAACGTCGATAGTTATTTTCTGCTTGGGACTCGACGCGTCGACCAGGCCAGGCCAAGCCAGCAGGGCAGGGCGAACAATAGCCAGGGCTGGTTCTGCTGCACGATGCCCGGGAGCAAGTGCAATGCGATGGCAATCAGCGCTGCCACAAGCTGCACGACAAGCACCATGTTCGCAAAGCGCGACACCGGCATGCCACGGCGTGCGCGCCATACGCTGGCAGACAGCAGCCATGCCAGCGGGTTGAACAGCAGCAGGTTGGCGTTGGCCCAGGCTGAGTGATGGGCGGTGCCCAGCCAGAGGATCAGCAATATGACGCCCACTACGCCGGCCAGCAGCAGGTAGAGGCTGGCGAGCAGGGCATAGCCGATGGGCCAGATCCGCTTCAATCCGATCAAGACGGCCGCGAATGCCAGGCCCGCGATGGCCAGCGGCAGGCGCAAGTCCGGTGCGTTGTCCGGCGGTGCCTGCAGGCGGTTGGGCGAGAGCACTTGTTCGTCGATGATCAGCGCATGCGTACCGCCCTGGCCGTCGTCGACCTTGATGCTGGCGAGTTCGCGTTGCAGCACCATCGGCAGGAAGCTTTCCTGCCAGGCGTTGAGCGGCTGGTCGGCGTAGGGCCCCAGGCCCAGGTCGAGGATCAGCATCAGCCATGACTGGTTGCTCATCAGGCGAGCGGTCTGCTGGCGGTAGGTCATGCCGCCGGGTTTTGCTTGCAAGGCTGTTTTCAGTACACCGCCCAGCGCCTTATCCAGCGCATCGCGCACGCGAGTGCTGCAGTTGGTGACGTAGTAGTCGTAGTCGTAGCGCACGTTTTCCGGGCGCAGGTTCCATAGCAGGTAGTCGCGTAAGGCCGTGGCTTGCTCGGGGGTGAGGGCCAGGTGCTGGCGCGTGACCGAGCGGCCGGTTTCGACGTAGTAGCGCTCGTCGTCTTCACTGTGCGCGGCGTCCATCAGGTAGTGCATGCGGCCGCGGGCGAAGTTGAACAGGAAGCCGCTTTCGTCGAAGTCGAATACACCGTAGTTGAAGTTCACCGCTTCGCCGCTGACGGTGTCGCGGATTTCAATGGCGTCGTGACCGAAGCGTTCCCAGTAGGTTTCGCCCGGGCCGTAAGTGATCAGGGAGACTTCGAGGTTTGCGCCGGGAGCGTTGGCGACGTCGGCGTGAGCCAGGGGGATGGCTAGCCAGAGCAGTAGAAAAAGGATGAGGCAGCTGCGGAGCGGGGCGAGATAGTTGTTCAAGCGAGGATCCGCGGTGGAAGTGGCCGTTGGGGCCAGGAGCGCCTCCTCACCCTGTCCCTCTCCCTCGGTGAAGCCGGGGGAGAGGGAGCTGACTGAGGCTGGTATTTAGTCGCCGTTGGTATGACGGGTCACGCGAAACTGTTGCACGCGACGGTCGTCGGCTTCGGTGACGTGGAACAGATAGCCGCCGATGGCGATTTCCTCGCCTACTTCCGGCAGGTGGCCAAATTCGGACGTGGTCATGCCGCCGACGGTGTCGAATTCCTCGTCGGAGAAGTCGGCGCCCGTCTGCTCGTTGAAGTCGGCAATCGGGGTCAGCGCGCTGACCAGCCAGCTGCCATTGGCCTGGGCATGCATCAGTTCGGGGCCTTCCTCGTCGTCGTGCTCGTCATCGATTTCGCCGACGATCTGTTCGAGCACGTCTTCGATGGTGATCAGCCCGGCGACGCCGCCGTATTCGTCGACTACCAGCGCCATGTGGTTGCGCGTATGGCGGAATTCGGCGAGCAGGACGTTCAATCGCATCGATTCGGGAATCAATACGGCCGGACGCAGGATGGTATGGATGTCGAAGGTCTGGCCGTCGCCGAAATACTTCAGCAGATCCTTGGCCAGCAGGATGCCGACGATCTCGTCCTTGTCCTCGCCATGCACCGGGAAGCGGGAGTGACCCGATTCGACCGCGATGGCAAGAATGTCCTTGAGCGGGGCTTCGGCCGAAACCATGACGATCTGGGTGCGCGGCACCATCACATCGTCAACGCTGAGTTCGGTCACCTTGATCGCACCCTCGACCATGGTCAGGGTGTCGTTCGAGAGCAGGCCCTTGGCCTGGGCGGCGCGCAGCTCCTCGATGAGCTCTTGGCGATTACGCGGCTCGCCGGAAAAC
>Ga0105240_10001367_pt1 | contig 41914 bp, 36 predicted proteins | sample KBSC54metaG_FD_80426 | JGI IMG/M metagenome (GOLD analysis project Ga0105240, IMG submission 80426) | Corn rhizosphere microbial communities from Kellogg Biological Station, Michigan, USA - KBS C5-4 metaG | ecosystem: Host-associated > Plants > Roots > Rhizosphere > Soil | place: Michigan, USA... | reverse complement strand
TTTGAGCATGCGCACGTGTGGGTTTGTTGACCATGAAATTCCGCGACGAGCGGTCTTGCAAAACAAAGATAAAGATACTGTCCGGATACGCCGTAATACTTTCGCTATCTGTTTCTCAATCAGATAAACTTAACTGATTCACTCACAGCCGCTCTCTGCCGGCACAAAACTCGGCCCGTACGAAATCCGGCCAAGGCCGAAGGGAACCACCCGACATGAAGTAGGAAGTTGAGTCAGTAGCTTACATGCCAAATGTCGGGAATGTCGGGTTTGTAAATAAAGAAGAGTCAAACCGAGGTTTGCTTCACCGCAGCGTCCAACGCTGAGCGGCGTCCAGTTTGGACTCCAATTGGACGCCAAGGAAGGGGTCTAGAAGATTTCGGTGCCGAAGACTAACTTATTGAAACAAAAAGCTAATGGCTGGTCGGGCCGCCGGGATTTGAACCCGGGACCTCTTGCACCCCAAGCAAGCGCGCTAGCCAGGCTGCGCCACGGCCCGATTTGTAACTCATTTTAACACAAAGGGTTCGCACACCCCCAAATTTTCTGCACCTCAGGGAACCAGATATCCGCTTTGGGCTAAAATGGCTCGGCCGTCGGTTCCCAAAAGGAAGGATTGAAACTTCCTTGCCTCATTAGCTCGCGTTGAGGCAAGGACAATCGCCATTGCTTGCTCTATTGGATGGTAGAGCTTTGGGTCGATCTTCACAACCGCTCCGCGGTCATGCAAAACCAATGAATAAGCCGTGAATGCCGCCTCAGCGTTTCCCGATGCCGCCAGTTGCTTGGCCATAATAACGCTATTTGCATATACGATCTTGGGCTGGATGCTGTCCCATAGGCCCGCGTTTTTCAGTGCCTTTACGGCCGCGTAACCATAGGGTGCCAATTCGGGCTGACTCACGGCGATGAAGCGGACTTTGGGTCCGGCCAAGTCTTTCAATTCTCGAATGCGGTTTTGCTCGCTGTTTGGGATCCATAATACGAGTTGACCCGAGGCGTAAACTTTTCGGCTGGCGCTCTTAAGCTTTCCACTCGAAACCAGCGAATCGATGTGTTCTGTATCCGCTGCCGCGAAGAGGTCAAAGGGTGCGCCGTTGGCAATCTGTTGCGCCAGTTGCGCCGTAGAACCATAGCTGAAGACAACGTCGATACCGGTTTGGTCCTTAAACTTCCGGCCTACCTCGCCGAACACGTCTGTCAGATTGGCGGCGGCTGCCACCGTTAGGCTATTCGAGGAATCGGCGCCTTGCCGCGCATCACAAGAACCCAAAAGCGCGATCGCGCAAAGCAGCCATCTGATTTTTCCCGAAACCATGCTGTTGTGTTTATTATACGGCGTGTCTTGGACGTTACAGCATGTTATGTTAACATAACTGTGTTGTTCTAACGCAACGCTATGCGGCAACCTGCCTTTAGGCTATTCCTGGCTCTCGAAACTCTCTTGTGGGTGTCGGCGATCGGTTTCGGACAAGGGGGACGTGCGGAGTTGTTCGGCACCATTCAGGACCCCACGAACCTTCCCATTCCCGGCGCGAAAGTGGAAGCGGAATATCAGAACACGCAGATTCGTTATACGGTAAGGTCTAATGAGCGCGGCGAGTATCATGCATTAGGATTGCCGGCCGGAACCTATACTGTTTCGGTCGAGGCCCCCGGGTTCCGGACCTTGCGCCGGTCCGGCCTGACACTGCGCATCGGCGACCAGACGCAACTGAATATGAAGCTGCAACTGGGACAAGCTTCCGATTCAGTTGAGGTGACCGCGCAAGCTCCGCTATTACAGGCCGCCAGTGGTGCGGTTACCTACGCAGTCGATCAGACCAAAATTGTGACGCTGCCACTCGACGGCCGCAATTTCATTCCCCTGTTGGCGCTTTCACCCGGCGTGGCTCTTCCGGGCGGAAACTCTTCGCTGCCGCGCATCAATGGCAGCCGCCCGCGTACCAACGAGTATCTGTATGACGGCATCAGCGTGCTGCAGCCGGAACCAGGCCAAGTAGCGTTCTTCCCCATCATCGACGGCATTGAAGAATTCAAGCTGAACGTCAACGCCTACTCGCCGGAGTACGGTCGTTCCAACGGAGGCACCGTGATGGTTATCGGCAAATCCGGCGGGAATCAGTTTCATGGAACCCTGTTTGACTTCTTCCGCAATGAAGCTTTGAACGCCCGGAACTTTTTCGCCCAGCCAGGCGCCACGCCTGAGTACCGCCGGAATCAATATGGCCTGGCGCTAGGCGGACCGATTCATAAAAACCAGACCTTCTTCTTCGCGGATTGGCAAGGGACGCGCTTGCGTACCGGCGTCACGCGCTTCAGTACAGTGCCCACCGACGCGCAGCGCAGCGGCATTTTCAACACCGCCATCAAGGATCCCGCCGGCAACTTCCAGTCGACCTTCGCGAACAACACCATTCCGCAGACGCAATTTGACCCCGTCGCCAAGCTGGTCCTGGCCCGCTATCCGCATGCCAACTTGCCGGGCACGGCCAATAATTTCGTTTTCACCGGCGTCGAGCCGGATAATCAAGATCAGTTCGATGGCCGCATCGATCATTCGTTTAACGACCGGCATCGCGTATTTACCCGCTATTCGCATTTTCAGGACAACGATACGCCGGTAACGCCGTTTCCCGACGGAAGCGGAGCCATCGCGTCGGGAGTCACCGGTCATGCGATCACTCATGGCGACGGCATCGCCAGCGAGTATGACTGGACTCTTTCGCCTACCACACTCAATCAAGCTCGCTTCGGATACACGCGACGTAGTTTGAACCAAACCTCTCTTCAAAATGGCGATATCAGCGTGCCGGGCCTCCCAGCAAACTCCTTCTCTTCGGTGCTGCCGACAATTCTGGTAGCGGGGTTTCAGCAGATTGGTCCTACTAGCGGAGCCAATAGTCAATTTACGACGTCGGTCACGGAATATCTCGACACGTTTTCGATGGTGCGCGGCCGGCACACCATCAAATTTGGCGTGGACTTGCGGCGCGAAGCATTGGATGTGCTTAATCCGCCGAACCCTAGCGGAGCTTTTACCTTCAATACGTCGGGCACCGGCAACGCGATCGCCTCCTTACTACTGGGGCAAGTCAATGCTTTCACAATCGATATCCAAAAACAAATGTTGCAAGAGCGGGCGCACATTGCGGAGGGTTTCGTGGGCGACGAATGGCGCGTCAATAACCGCCTGGAGCTTAATTTAGGAACGCGTTACACGCTGAATTTCCCGTCGACTGAAGTGAACCACCAAGGGGCGGTATTCAATCTACAAACCCAGGTATTGGATTTCCCCAACACCGGACGCGATGTGGATTGTTGCGATTTCGGTCCCCGCGTTGGCTTGGCGTATCGCATCGGCGATTCGACAGTGGTGCGCTCAGGTTACGGCATGATCTGGTTTGAGCAGAGCGGCATCACTACTCCGTTCACTCTCCCGCAATTCCCCTTCGTGCAAACTGTAGGCCTGCAATCGCAGGACAATATTCACCCTGCCTTTGTCCTGGCGAACGGCCCGGCGGTGCAAGTCACCGCGCCGAATCCGAATTCCGGCCTGGGCCAGGGAGTTTTCAGCACCGATCGCAACACTCCGTCGGGCTATTCCCAGCAATGGAATTTCACGATACAAAAGACGCTGGGTTCGAATTGGAATTTCGAGATCGGATACCTGGGATCGAAAAACACCCACTTGGGGATACCCGATCCGAATATCAATCAATTGCCGGACACCGATCTCGCACTAGGACCGGCGCTTCTTACCAAAGTAGCCAACCCCTTTTTCGGCCAGATTCCAGCATCCTCGTCGATCGGCGGCCCAACCGTCACCGCGCAACAGTTGCTGCGGCCCTTTCCGCGATTCACCAACGTCGCCCTGTTCCGAAACAACATCGGCAATTCCAGTTATGAAGCGCTGCAGGCTAAGATCGAAAAGCGCTACAGTCACGGCCTGACGGTAACTGCGGCATATACCTTCTCGAAGCTGATCGACGACGCGTCGAGCGTGTTCTCCAACACCATCTTTACGGGGCCGGTCTCCAACACCGGAGTGGCGGACGCCAATAACCTGCGTGCGGAACGGTCGCTTTCGAGCGGCGACATCCCGCAAGTGTTCTCAGCGGGTTGGACCTATCAGATTCCACGGATATGGAAAATTTCCGGCTGGCAGATCGCGGGCCTGGTTCGCGTGCAGGCGGGCGACATGGTCGTCGTGTCGCAAGCCACCAATGCGAATTCAAATCTGGGATTCGGGGTCCAAAGACCCAACCTGATCGCCAATCCTAATATGCCGGTGACCCGGAGCGTCGCGCGCTGGTTTAACACCACTGCTTTCGTGGCCGCCCCGCAGTTCACTCTTGGAAGTGCGACTCGCAATCCGGTGCGGGGACCGGGGCTGCAAGATGCCGATCTAATGATCGGGAAAACCTTTCGCATGACGGACCGCACGAACCTCGAGTTCCGGGCGGAGGTTTTCAATGTGTCGAATACCACGCCGTTGAATGATCCCAACGGAAGCTTCGGAAGCGCGGCCTTCGGGTCGATCACCAGTGCCGGCAATCCTCGCGACTTCGAGTTTGTCCTCAAAGTCCACTTCTAGTTGCTCGAAGCCTACAATTGTGAAGTAGTCTTGTATACAAGACGCTCATTGATCTATGAGGCATCGAAAAAGCCGGGCGTCACTTAGAAAAGGAAGTAACTATTGTGAAGCCACACGTCGAGAACCGCCTCGGCCAGATTCGAAAGAGCAGAGGGGTCGGCGCCTCCGATCTGGCGCGCCGCGTGCGTGTGAGCCGCCAGACGATTTACGCGATCGAGGCCGGGACCTATGTTCCTAACACCGAAGTTGCTCTAAACCTCGCGCGTGAACTGGAGGTGACGGTCGACGAGCTCTTCTCGCTGCAAGAGGCTGCCCAAAACGCGCCCGCCTCTCTTGCCTCCGAGGTGCTCAGCGCGGAGACTCCCGCCAAGGGCCAGCCAGTGCGTATCTGTCAGATCGGAGCGCGTTGGATCAGCGTCCCGGTAAGTGCCTCTCCCTATTTCATGCCCGAAGCCGACGGCATCATCAAGCGGGCTAGCCGCACCAACCGCGCGGACTTGGTGGTATTTGCTAAGGAAGAAGCGCAAAAGCGCCTGGTTCTGGCGGGGTGCGATCCCGCCACCGGCCTGCTTTCAAGAATGGTGGAAAAGATCAGCGGCGTGGAGGTGGTCTCTGCGGCCGCCTCCAGCAAGCTGGCGCTCACGTGGCTCAGCGAAGGCAAGGTACACATCGCGGGCTCGCATCTGGAGGATGCGAAAACCGGGGAATTTAATCTGCCTTATATCCGCAAGCAATTCCCAGGGGAAGAGTTCAGCGTGGTCACTTTCGCGCGCTGGGAAGAAGGGTTGGTGATCGCCTCCGGAAATCCCAAGGGCATACGCAAGGTTGAAGATCTGGCCCGGAAGAACGTTGAATTTGTGAATCGCGAGCCCGGGTCGGGAAGCCGCGGTCTGTTGGATAAACTTCTCGAGAAGGCCGGCATGGATGCGCACCAGGTCCAGGGATACGACCGCGTCGCTTTCGGTCACCTCGCGGCCGCCTACTGTGTGGTTTCGCGTGACGCCGATGCCTGCCTTGCCACCCGTTCTGCCGCGCAAACCTTTGGGCTGGATTTCATTCCGCTGCGCAGCGAGCGCTACGATCTGGTGATGCGTAAACGGACCGCGGATCTGCCTGCCGTCAAGTCCTTCCTGGATGTCCTGCAGCGTGCCACGCTGCGTCGCAAGCTAGAGGTGCTGGCAGGTTACGATACTTCCGAGACCGGCTCGCTAGTCGCGTAAAGAGGACGGCTCATCGCTTTCGGTGAGCCAATACAAAAACGCCACCGCCGGAAACGCCACGCCGGTTGCGACTACTGATCGCCAGCCTCCGTAGCTATAAGCCATGCCCGCTACTGCCGAGCCGAGCGCCGCACCCCCCATAAACATCGCTATAAAAATCGTGTTGATGCGGCTGCGCTCGTCCGCACTTAACGCGTAGATCGCTTGCTGTCCGGCGGCCAGGTTGGAATTCACCGCCAGATCCAGCAAAATTGCCCCGCTCACCAGCGCCCATAGTTGATTTTCCAGCAACGTCAATACCAACGCTCCGATGGCCAGCAACAGAGCGATGCAGGTGATCCACCGGCCGTATCCGCGGTCAGCTAAGTGTCCCGCAATGGAAGTAAACAGCGCGCCCGCCGCCCCCGCCAGTGCGAACAATCCGATTTGCGTTTGTGAAAAGTGCCATTTAGGTCCGGAGAGCAGGAACGTGATACTGGTCCAAAAAATACTGAACGCGGCCAGCATGCAAGCTTGATAGTAGCCGCGCCGCCGCAGCACCGGCTGAGTTCGAAAGACACCAGCCAGCGAGGCGATCAACGATCCATAACTCTGCGTCAGCATCGGCCGTCGTTCAGGGAGCCGCAGCCGGAGGATCACAATCATGATTGCGACGCAGGCCGCCGATGCGAGGTAAACCGTGCGCCAACCAAAGGCTCCCGAAACGATTCCAGCAAATGCGCGCGCGAGCAGAATGCCCATCAGCAGGCCGCTCATGACTTTCCCGACGATTTGTCCACGTTTTTCGGGCGGAGCCAGATGGGCTGCGAAAGGCACCAGCATTTGCGCAATGACGCTGCTAAAGCCGAGCGCGAACGCCGCCGCTAGAAATGCCGCGAAAGAGGTTACCGAGACCATCGCTAGCGCCGAGACCACCGCGCCCGAGAATATGATGGTAATGGTCCGCCGGTTTTCGAGCAGATCGCCCAAAGGAGCCAGCAGGATCAGGCCGCACGCGTAGCCTAACTGCGTCAGCGTCACCATGGTTCCCGACTCCGCGTCGCCAAGGTGAAATTCGTTACCGATGACGCGTGTAAGCGGCTGAGCGTAATATAAATTGCCGACCGCCAGCCCGCAGCCCACCGCGAACGTCGCCACCAGTGCTGGAGTGAGAGGCGCCGGAGCGAGTGTCGCAGGCTCAGTAGGGGGTGCCTGTATCCGCATGGGGCGTGAACTGTTATGATACCTGGACGATGGAGGAAAATTACATGACGATTCGACATTCGTATTTAGCGCTGGCCGCGTTGGCTGCAACCGCTGCGTTCGCGCAAGCGCAGGGACAGCCGGATTTTTCCAAGGTTGAAATCAAAACCACCAAGCTGGCGGACAATTTCTATACGCTGGAAGGACAGGGCGGCACCATCGGCGTGCTCACCGGCGCCGACGGCGTCTTCATGGTGGACAGCGAGTTCGCCCCGCTAAGCGGTAAGATCGCAGCCGCCATCAAACAGATTTCCGGCGGCGAGCCGATCAAGTTCATGATCAACACGCACGTGCACGGCGATCACACCGGCGGCAATGAGAACTTCGGCAAAATGGGCGTCACAATCATCTCGCGTCCTGAACTGCGCCACCGCTTGGCGCATCCCAATCCGGGCGCCAACGGCCAGCCCGGCACACCTACGCCGCATGCGGGGCTGCCTTTGCTCACTTACAACGGGAACCTGACCTTCAATATGGATGGCGAAGAGGTCCATGTGATCGCGATTCCGCGCGCGCACACCGACGGCGACTCCATCATACAGTTCGTGAACGCCGACGTGATCATGACCGGCGATTTTTACCGCTCGGTTCAGTTCCCCAATATCGATCGCGCCAACGGGGGGTCGCTGCGGGGCCTCGAAGACGGCTTGGCGCGCGTGATTGCTCTCTGCGGGCCCAACACCCGAGTTGTTCCGGGTCATGGAGCCGTGGTCGATCGTGCCGCGGTAATGGCACATCGCGACATCGTGCTCGCCGTGCATAAGAAGGTCGAAGACCTGGTCAAACAGGGCAAGACCATGGAGGAAGTGGTCGCGGCCAAGCCGGCGGCTGAGTTCGCCTCCAAGATCAAGGAAGTGGGCACCACCGAAGATCGCTTCGTTGGCCAGACTTACGCGGAACTGAAGGCCAATTAGCTCCAACCCTGCGGCCGGCTCTCACCAAAATGAGAGTCGGCCTGTTTCATGTCTAGGCCGCCGTCAGGGCCAAAATCAATTCTTCCATGACGATCCGGTCATCCGGCCGCGCGTCGCGAAGGTCCCGGTCCGCGGCAAACAGCTTCCCCACCGCGCGTTCCAGCTTGACTTTTGAAAATGCTTCTACCGTTTGCTCGATCTGCCGCGCCCGTTCCGGCCACATGCGGGCTCCTAACTTGCTGAAGTGGGCCTGAATCTGCCCGGCGCTGCGCAAACCCGCTTCGCGCGCGGCAAGGGCGGTGCGAAATTGCGTCGCCAGGAAAGTCAATGCCAGCGGCATATATTCGCCTTCACGCGCCAGTGTATCCAGAGTTTCGAGCGCCCGCGTGCGATCACCGCGCCCCAGTGCTGCCACCAGCGCGAAGATGGTGGTGGCCTGCGCGTCCGGCACCAGCGCGGCAATATCCTCCGCCGTTACCTTGCGCGTGCCGCCCGTGAACAAAAGCAGCTTTTCGATTTCCCCTGCGATACGGGACGCGTCGCCGCCGGTGGCATCGAGCAGGAGCGCCAGCTCCGCCAGCCCTAATTGCAATCCTGCTTTCTTCGCCAGCGTCTGCGCCAGCGCTCGCGCAGCTTCGGGCGAGAAGGGACGAAACTCGATCTGCGTGGTTATGGCCGCGAAGAATTTTTGCACTCGCTCCAGCTTGGCCTTGTCCTCGCCTTCGAAACCGTAGCGGCTGGCATCGAGTACCACGACTGTGCCCGGCGTAGGCTCGCGCACATACGCTGCCAGTTGTCCTGCATCGCCCGCGTCGGGGGTTTCTTCGGATTCTGTGGCCGCAGTACGTCCGCGCGGCAATGCCGCCTCCCCACTGCCGATCCAAATCACACGCCGCGATGCGAATAGCGAAAGTGCTCGCGCGTCATCCAGTGCGGCCGCCAGCGGAACTTCGCTTAGATCCACTCGCGTCAACCCGCTTTCCCGATCCTCCGCCGCTGAGCCTAGCGCCGCGTCAAGCAACGCCCGGCGGCAACGCTCCCGCTGATACGGTTCCGACCCCAGAAACAAGTACACCGCAGCGGGCCCATGCTTTTCGAGACTAAGCAGGAATTGGTCTGGCGTCATCTTTAGGGCTCCGGCGGCGGGCTAGAAGTTATCCAAAATCGACGACACCACCTGTTGCGCGGTCGCTTGACTGGCTCGCGCCAGCGCCGCGTCGTTCTCTTCGAAAAACGCAGCCGGGTCAATCGAAATTTGATAGCGCTCGCGCATTTCGAAGTTGGGCCGCGTGTAGAGGGTCTTGCCGGTCGCGCGCTCCACCAGATTCAGCCGCAGATTCACATGCACCTCAACGGCGCTCGCGCGGCCAGTCGTCGGATCGAAAACCGTCGGGAAAGAAAGATAGCCCAGCACCGCGCCGGTTAGCACTGCGTCCGCGGTGGTAGCATCGGACACAATGCGGTAGCGCGTGCGCGAAATGAATTCACGCGCGATGGCCTCGGGCAACTGGTCGGTGAGTTTGTAGCGCGTAGTCTGGTTGGTGAATGCGGGAATCGCAATGGTGTGAACGGTCTTCGGAACCAGTTCGGCGCGCCCCCCGGTATGGTACCCGCAAGCGGAGGCCAGCAAAAAAACTCCCGCCGCGCATGCCCCGCCTGCTTTCATCGCATAAACCCTTTCGCTACCGCCAGCGCGTTTTCCGCTGAAAGCCGCAAGTTGTCCGACACCATCCAGATCCAGCAACCGCGCGGTTGATTGGGATCGGCGGCGATCGCGCCCACACTCAATCCGCTCATTCCCGCGACGCTAACATTGGTCGGTGGATCGTCCGCCCGCACATCGAACCCTGCCGCCGCCAGCCCTTCGGCCAAAGCCGCTGGCCCGGGATTCTCGTCAAACTCCACCCATATTGAGAAACTGTGTCCGTGAAACACCGGGGCCTGAATCAAGCGCAGCGACGGCATGGGAATCGCCGGATACAGCGCCAGCAGCGATGCCACATGCCGCAAAATCCGCTCCTCTACGCCCTCGAGCGGCTCCACCGCTTCCTCGCCATAACGCGCCAATAAATTGAAACCCAGTTGCGCGTCGAACACGTCCATTTTCAATTTCTGGAAGGAAAGTACGCCTACCGTCTGTTGCCGCAGTTCGTCCAGTCCCTTTTTGCCGCGCTCGCTGGCCGGTTCAAACACATGAATAATGGACCTCCGCACGTTAGCAATGTTTGCCAACTCCGCCAGCAGCATCGCGCAGGCGATCGCCGCCGGATGTGCGATCACCGGAATCAGGCCGGGCTCGGGCAGGGAACGCGTGGGCTCCGCCGAAGGAGCCCGCAAGCGCGCGTGCGGCTGTTCTTCGAGGGCGCCGGTCAAATCGATCAGCACCGGCCCGTCGGCTGGATTCAGCTTCAGCGCGCGGCGGCTCGAGGCTTCCGATCCCGCTAGAAACGCCACCTTAGATCCCGCCAGACTCTGTGCCGTAAGCGGCACCAACGCTAATACTTCTTCGTCGTCCACTCCCAGCATCGTGGCATTTTCCGCCGCCGCCGATATTAGCTCGATACTCGGTGCGGGCTTCGACGCCTCCAGTAGTTCGCGCACCTCTTTGGCCAGCAGGGTATCGCCTCCCACCAACGCCACCCGTGAACGTGCCGCGTTCTCAGCCAACTTGGTGCTCCGGTTCTCGCGGAGGCTCGGCCCGCGGCCGCAAGCGGCGCCGTACAATTCCACCGATGCGAATCGCAATGCCGCCGGCCACATAGCTGATGGCCAGCACCAATAGCACCGCCTGCGAGAACTTCCATACCAGGAAGATCAGCACGCCCATCAGAATGATGATCAGCGGGGAGCGTGGATGCGTGAGACTCAAATCCTTGAAGCTCGGATACCGCCAGGTGCTCACCATCAGGAACGACAGCAGTCCCAACAGCGCCAACCACAGCGCCGAGATAATCCAGGAATGGATTGGCTCGCTGCCCGCCGCGTAAACAATCGCCGCGACCGCCGCCGCCGCCGCCGGAATGGGTAATCCCACGAAATATTTGCGATCTGGACGGCCGGGGTTTTTCGGAACGGGATTCTTTTGGATGTTGAAGCGCGCCAGCCGCGCCGCGCCACACAGCAGAAACAGGAACGCCAGCAGGTAGCCCGCGGTGTGCAGGTAGTCGAGAATTCTCGGGTCTACGATAGGATCGACGAACTGCACGCCCCAGGCAAACGCCAGCACCGCCGGCGCGATGCCGAAACTCATCGAATCGGCCAGCGAATCCATTTCTCTGCCGAATTCGCTTACCGTGTTGGTCAAGCGTGCAATGCGCCCGTCTAAGCCATCGAGAAACACCGACCACCCGATGGCCATCGCGGCATTTTGAAAGTGATGCGGCGCAGAGGCCGCGTCGCTGATCATCGCCATCGATGCCTGATAGCTTTCGATTAGCGCGTAGAATCCCAGGAATACATTGCCTGCCGTGAATAGTGTCGGCAATGCATACGCCGCGCGCCGCGGGCGTCGATCCGGCGATCGCGGATCGATCAGTCGATCGCGCCAGCTCTGCTTGGTCATGCGGCTCCTTTAAGACGGGCCAGGATGTCCGATCCGCCGGTCACCCTCTGCCCGGCTTTTACCAGCACTTCCCATTCGGGTCCCAGAATAACGTCCACGCGCGAGCCGAATTTCATCAGGCCGATGCGCTGGCCTGCTTCGACTAAACTCCCCGCCTGCACATAGCACTGCAGGCGCCGCGCTATAAGCCCGGCAATCTGCTTGAACACCACGCGCGTCGGCTGCCCCGCCACCACCCCGTCCACTGTAATCACGTTTTGCTCGTTGGCGGCACTTGCGTCTTCTTTATTAGCGGCAAGAAACCGGCCCTTCTTATAAGTGACGCACGCGACCTTGCCGCCAATGGGCGTGCGGTTCACATGTACGTCAAACACATTCAGGAAGATGCTGATACGATGCCCGCCCGCATCGTTCTCTCTTACCGCCATCACTTTTCCATCGGCCGGCGACACGGCATAGGGGCCTTGTGGAACTTCGCGATCCGGATCGCGAAAGAAATTCAGGCAAAACGCCGCCAGCAGGTAGAACGGGATGGCAAATGGCCAGCTCAGCAGCCAGGTGACCACCACGCCCGCCGCGCACAATCCCAGCGCATAGTAAATGCCGTAGGAAACCATTTCCAGTTCCTATTGTCGCATTCGAAGGCCTGATGCCGAGCGTTGGCGGCGGCTTTACTTCTTCAGAACCTCATCGGCAATCACCACGCGTGCAGGGATCTGACGCAGATTCGCGCTGAAATTCCTGGCGCCGCCGGTCGTCCGTATCCAGATGGTTTGCGGATGACCTTTCACGAACTGCACCTCCACCGGCGCGTCCAGCGCGAAATCGTCGCCCGCTCCGGATTGTTCCACTGTCCCGGAAAGCTTCACCGCCGGAGCCGCTCCCTTGACGGTGTACCGTAGCTTCAGCGCTGGAATCCCGGTAGAATACACCCAATTGTCGAAGAACGTATCGATTACTTCCGCTCCCATGCCCTTGGGCCGGAGTTCCCGCGCCAGTGCCTGAAAATCGCTGGTGGTGACCGACTTGAACTCGTAACGCCGGCGCAATTCGGCCAGCAGTTTGAAAAACGCCTCGTCGCCCATACGGCGGCGCAGCATATGCAGAATCCAAGTGCCTTTCCCGTAGGTGATCACCCGCCACGCGCCATTGGTGGGCCATCCCTCCAGCCGCTCTCCCCACACAATGGGACCGGCGGAATCGTACGGTGCGCCCTCCGGGCCCTTGCTCAACAACTCGGTGCGATACGAGTCGAGCACGCTGGCCACTTCTTTCGCGCCCTTCTTTTTTTCCAGCCACAGCAGCGAAGAATAGTTCGCCAGCGCTTCGAGCAGCCATTCATCCTCGACCTGCTGCGATCCAATAATGCTGCCCCACCACTGATGCGCTACTTCATGCGGCACCATCAGGTCCGAGAAAAATACCCGCTCGCGTGCGCTACGCAAGGCCGCCGGACGCGATAGCGGGTCGATATAGGCAAACGTTGAAAGGTACACCAATCCCGGGAACCCCTGTCCGAAGGTTCCCGGAATAGGAGCCACTGTGAGCGTCTTCATCAGCGGAGGCCCGAACAGACCACTGAAGAATTCGAGCGACGCCGACACATCGCTCGCCACCGTCCGCAGTCTCGCCAGCGGATCCGCCAGCATTGCCACCGAAGCGGATGTTTCCGCGGAACGAGAGATGCGGGGCCGGAATGGTCCGGTGGGCGGCGCGATCGCGTCGGGATTCGAAAACGTCACCAGTGGACGCAGCGACTCCTCCAGATTGCGGTTTCCATACACTTCAAAGTTGACGCCGGCCGCCGTGCCTGTCACCTTTTCGTACACGCCCAGATTGAATCCCGCCGCGCCGATAGCCACCGGCACCTTGCGGTGAGTGATGCGCCAGTCGCCTTCCGTACGGTCCTCCACCGGGTTTCCCGCCGCCACCAGTGTCAAGCGCTTGGGATAACGGAAGGTGAGATCGAAGGTAGCGAATTGCCCTAGCGCGTGCGGATACCAGGACCCGCGCGCGTTTACAAAATAAACTCCGTCGCCGCGCGTCGCAATCACGCTACCCTGGTGTTCGAATTCGAATTCGTGCTCCGTGCCCGGGGCCAAAGGCGCGGTTGCCACCGCCAGAAATTCAAACTCTTCACCGTTGCCGGTGATGCGCCCGCGCTGCGAGTCGTCGCGCATCAACTCCGCCGGAGTCCCATCGATTCGCACCCCACTCACCTGCATGGCGCGCGTGATTTCGAAAGGAAACGCCCGCCGGGCATCGGGCCCCGTGCGCAAGGTCACGCGGGTTACTGCCTTCACCGCCAGATCGTTGTCGATTTCAGCATCGATCCGGTAGTGGGACAGCGTAAACTCCCGCCCCGGCCGAGCCAATTCGCTGGGGCTCCCGTGCGAAAACTGCCGCGGCAAAAAATCCGTCCATACATTAAAGTCATCGCGCCCGTCGCGTTCGACGTGCTGCCGCACCGTCATCCGGTGGTTGGCGCGCGAGTCTGAAAGGATATCGAAATTCCCCAGGGTCTTCCCGCTGACCGCGAAAAACGCGATCCCGGAGTCGCGGCCTCGCGCGGCCCACAGGTCTTCGACCAGACGCATCTGCATGGGGCCGGAGATATTGGTGACCACCGGACTCCATTGCTCGGCCAGCGCAGCGCCCACTTCGGGAGCCTTCTTCACTGATCCCTCGTGGTCCAGGCTCTCGCGCAAACGCGTCACCGAACCCTCCGTCGAGATCATGAGCACCGCTCCGAAATGTTCGTCAAGGTTGGGCGATTGCGTGAACTTGGCGAGCGATTGCCGTTCACTGCGCGTCGGCGGAATAACGATCACCTCTCCGTCGCCGCCCTCGACGTCGGTTGTGAATACGGCCGACAGCCGCTGCCCCAGGACCGGCTTCGAAAAGATCAGGTAGCCATCATTCAGATACAGCTTGATGTCGTCTTTGACCAAACGCAGATCGCGAACGCGATAGCATTCAGCCGGATCGAGCCCGGTTTCGTGGATGCTGCGCGCCAGATCCGCCGCCGAACCGCCGCCCGAAAGCGAGCCGGATTGAAAAGCGTTGGCGACGCCAACCGCGATCAAGAGTAACGCCAAGCGAGCCACGTGACTCCTAGTCTACCTGAGTCAAAATGCCGCTCTGAATCTAGTCAAGCCATTGCAACCGGCTCCCGCCACAGTTGGGGCCGGGGCAGACTTACGCGCCCTAGGTCATCCTTAGAATGATAATCGCCACGGCCGCGAGCAAAATAGCCCCGCCTCCAATCCGCAGGCATGTGCCTGTGGTTGACAGCCGCGAGCCTGAGGATTTAAAAAAGCGCAGACCGCAGTTTTCGCAGGTGGGCGAAGAAAAGCTATTGACGGTTCGGCAGTTGGGACATTGACGCATCGTGAGCCCCCTCCAAGGGCCGGCCATCAGTCCTGGCAATGGCCTAAAACACAGAGATCCTGCCGATGTTGTCCCCACCGCAGGATTTCATTTTTCTTGTTTATCAGCTTATACCTGCCTAGGTGGAATTGCAAGAAAATCTAGCGTGTTTAGGGTGGGACTTGATAGGGTTCGTCCAATCATCCGTTGGAGATCCTCTCGCCATAGAGTACTGAAAATACGCCTCTTTCTTTGTGAGTACCTCGAGTTTTCCACCTCAGTACGACGGCCCGTTCCGCAACCCGCAGCTTCGGAATTCACCTCACGCATGATATATTGGGGTTCCCGGGCCCGTAGCTCAGTTGGTTAGAGCGCCTGCTTGACACGCAGGAGGTCACAGATTCGAGTTCTGTCGGGCCCACCACTCAAATCAATAACTTACCCAAGCCCTCCGGGCATTTACGGGCTGAAATAAAAGCGTATGATCACCTGGCTCGCGACCGGAACATCATCGACCCGCGAAGGCTTGAACTTCCAATTTCGGGCCGCCGCGAGTGCAGCGTTCGCCAGAGTCGAATTCAGAGGGTCCCCGTAATCCACCACCTCGGCGTCATTTACCGCACCGGATTCCCCGACATAAACCTTCACGCCGACGGCAGTCGGCCGGATCAGTTGTTGATCGTTGGGCATCCTGACGATCGGTCGTGCCTGATACACCGGTACCGCTTCCACCCCCTTAGCCGGTTTCTTCAAGCGGCCCACCAGAGGTATTTTTCCGAACAGACGCCCCAATCGGGAGCCCGGCACGGGCGTAGCCAATGCCCGAATCGTCAGCTCCCGGCCGGATGCCGAGATATCGTTTCTTTCGCTCTCAGGAGAAGGTTGTCGTGACTCGTCGAGACCTGTAGGAAGGGAAGGTTCGCGCTTCGCTAGCGGACTGATATCGGATGCGACCGGCGATCTGACCGCTGGTAATGCCGGTAATTGAGCTTCAATGTTCTGGTCGTTCGTCTCATTTTTCGTGTCATCGGGCTGCGCCGCGGGCGCATCCGCACGAGCGATGGGCTTGGCCGGAGGCTGCGCGCTGGGCCGGCTGTTTTGTGCAGGTTGAGGGAGCGGCTGAATCGCAGGCGCCGGCGATATCGGCGACGGCGGAAGCATCACCTGTACTAAGCCGATTGCATTCGGTTCTCCCGCATACACGTTCAAGCGAAAAGTGACTGCGGAGTGCTGCGGCTGATATGCGAAGTGTCCGGCGATCAGTTCGGATGGAGCCAGTTCCCGATCGCTCTGCTGGTCTCCATCCTGAATATGAAGAACGGCGCGAGTAGCGCCCCGCGCGGCAGCGGAATTCCCGTCCCAAAGCAGCCGAAGTGCCGGGCCGGCTCGCTCCACCGTGAGGTATAGGTAATTGGGTCCCCGCTGTTCGCGCGCCGCGGCACGGCGAAACGAATAAGAGAGCAGGCTTGCGGTTAGGACTGCCAGCGTAACCGCCGCTACCACCCAGCTTCCTAATTTCACTCTTGAACCGCGGCCGCTGCCCTCGCTCCATAACTTGGCGGTCCACTGGCGAATCGCGGTCAGCCCCGCGCCGTACGCCGCGGAGAGCCGCCGTGCGCCAAGGTTGGTGGACGGCATGTTTTCAGCACTTCGGTCCGTGGTCGAAACCGCCATCGGGGGTGCCTTTTGACCCGATCTTTGACTGGCGACGACGAGTGCGCCTTCCTTATCCGCCGACGGTCTTGGGATATTCGCGTGCACACTGTGGGTTCCTGCGGAGCCGGGCGCGTGCAGGTTGAGGTGGGGCGAAGAAGTACGGCCTTGCGCCGCCAGAGAGGACAGCGATGACACCAAGGGAAATTCATGAACGCACTTCAGGTTTCCGTCTTCGCGAAAATAGAAAGCCCCTGTGCGGGGCACCGGGGCCAGCATGAGAAACAGGTTGTCGCTCACTCCGAAGCATTTCTCAAACAAGCCGACGTCGGCGTCCTGTATCGCCAACTGCTCTGAGCGCGTTTGGCTGCGATAGATCCCTATGCTTGCGGTTCCGTTCTTTGTCAGTTCCGCCTGAAGATGCGCGAAATCGGCATCCGAGAGCACGTAGGAAGGGCCGGAGCGGTGCTCCGATTCGATTGGCGCAAATCCTTCAATCCAAAAGGTAGTAGTATTTTCCCGAAATTCACTGCGGCCGAGTAGAATGCCGCCCGTCTCAAGTCCGCGTCGGGGTACCCGCTTGAACGCTACCAGGGATTCCGTGCCGAGATTGCCGATGACTTCCGGTGAGATGTGGATTGCAAAATTCCGGGAAGCTTGCACCCATGCACAAAATGGCTGCGTCGCGGAAGGCGATTCCACATCAGCCATGTTGGTCTGATGGCTATCACCCTATAGTTGTTTCAACATATATTCCATAGCCTAGAGGCGTTCCAATTGCCTCTTGACATCTTCTCTGTTTATTCGCTACTATCATGTAGAGAAGAAAAAGCGAATACGGAGATTCTCCCATGTCTAGCTCCCCTCGCATTGGAACAGCCGGCTGGTCCTATCAGCACTGGAATGGTGTGGTCTACCCCAAGACCTATCCTCCGGGATTTCATCCCTTGGAGTTCCTGGCCCGCCGGCTCAATACGGTCGAAATCAACAGCTCGTTTTATCAGCCACTTAAGCCTGAAGTTGTGAAGTTATGGATCAGGAAGGTGGAAGGGAATCCACAATTCCAGTTCACCGCCAAACTGCATCAGCGCTTCACGCATGGCCGCGTTTTGGAAGAGCCGGAAATTGCCCGGTTCAAAGAAGGGCTGTGGCCGCTGCTCCGGGCCCATAAGCTCGGCGCCGTGCTGATGCAGTTCCCTTGGGCCTTCCGTTTCACTCCCGAAAATCGCGAGTTCCTGATCCGCCTGCGCCGCGCTTTTCACGAACTCCCGCTGGTCGCCGAAATGCGCCATAGCAGCTGGCTGGCCGAGGAAGCGATCGGCACCTTTCTCGATTACCACGTCGGATTCTGCAACATCGATCAGCCTGAATACACCAGCGCCATGCCGCCCACCGCGTACCTCACTAGCGGCATCGGCTACGTGCGCTTGCACGGGCGCAATCCCCGGAACTCTCTGGGCGCGTTTGACCGCCAATCCCCCGCGCGCCTGCGCCAGCACGATTACCTCTACTCGGAGCCGGAAATGGAAGATTGGGCCAAGCGTATCGAGCGCATCAATCGTTATGCCGAAGCCACCTTTGTGATCTTCAACAATGATGCGGGAGGCAAGAGCGTCGTGAATGCGCTGCAACTTCAATCTATCGTCAACGGTCATTCTGCCGCTGCGCCCAAGGAATTGCGCCGGCACTTCCCGATGGAGCTCGAGCGCTTCGGGCCGCGGCATTTCGAGCAGCAGTGCTTGTTTGACGCAGCCTGATCGGCGAAATCGGTAAAGTGGATGAATGAGGATCCCGTTTTATCACGTCGACGCCTTTGCCGGGCGGCCGTTTGCGGGCAATCCCGCGGCGGTCTGCCCACTCGAGTCATGGTTGTCCGATGCGACGCTTCAAGCCATCGCAGCCGAGCATAATCTCTCGGAAACCGCTTTTTATGTGGCCCGTGGAGCGCACTACGAACTCCGCTGGTTTACTCCTGAAGTCGAAGTGGATCTGTGCGGCCACGCGACTGTCGCTTCCGCGCATGTGATTTTCGACGTGCGTCGCGAAAACAGCGGAACGCGCGTCACGTTTCAATCAAAGAGCGGCGAGCTAGGGGTCGACCGCAGCTTAGAGCAGGGAAGCCCGCTCTACGCGCTGGACTTCCCCGCGCGGCCTCCACAACCATGCCAGGCTCCGCCCGGTTTGATCGCCGGGCTAGGCGCCGCGCCGCAAGCCGTGCTCGGGGCCCGCGATTTCCTGTGCGTTTTCGGCACTGAAGATGAAGTTGTAGCGCTCACCCCCGACTTTTCCAAAATTGCCGCACTCGACCGCTTTGCCGTGATCGTCACGGCGCCCGGCCAAGACTGTGATTTTGTGTCGCGATTTTTCGCGCCCGCCAAAGGCATCGACGAAGATCCGGTCACCGGCTCGGCGCACTGCACTTTGATTCCCTACTGGGCCGATCGGCTCGGCAAAACCGAGATGTTCGCGCGCCAGCGTTCGCGCCGCGGCGGAGAATTATGGTGCCGCCATCGCGGAGACCGCGTTTCCATTGCCGGCCGTGCCATATTGTATTCGGAAGGTGTCATTGAGCTGGAATCGTAACATGAGAAAACTATTGCCGGTACTTTTGATCCTATGCGCCGGAGCCGCCTGGGGGCAAAGCGGCGAACTCTGGTTCGACGCAGGAGCTTCAATTCTGTCCAACAACGGTATCGGCAGCAGCTCTCCAGCGGGTACGCCCAACGATATCAAGCTCGACAATGGCTTCCGCTTCGGTTTCCGGTTTGGCATTAACTCCTCGCGCTTTTTCGGGCACGAAGTACAATACGCTTACAGCCGCACGCATTTGCTCTCCTCGGGCGTCGATGCGGGCGGGATGGGCATCCATACGGGCGGCTACAACTTCCTCGGTTATGGAATGCCGGAGGGTTCGCGCATTCGTCCGTTTGGCACCGCCGGCGTGCACTTCAGCAATTTTGTTCCGCCTGGCAGTTCGGCGCTTTCAGGCGGCGGCACCACCAAATTCGGCATCAATTATGGCGCGGGTGTAAAAGTAAAACTGACTTCGCTTTGGGCGGCGCGCTTCGACATCCGCCGCTATGAAACTCCCAAGCCTTTCGATCTGTTCCAGCAACAGGGTTGGCTCCATCAGACCGAAGTGTCCACCGGCGTGGGGTTCTTGTTCTAATCCGCGCTGCGCGCCGGCTCGCCGCCGACCACTAGCACCGGAGCGGCCACCTGGTGGCGCACTGCATTGATGGTGTTTCCGAAGATCACGTCTTTAACGCCGCGGTGGCCGTGCGCCCCCATCACGATCAGATCGGGCTCAATCTCGCGGGCCTTCCGCACGATCGCGTTGGTGGGCGTAAGGCCGTGTTCAATCGTCAGTTCCGCGGCGATGCCCGACGCCGCGAGCGACTGCACGATGCCGCCAAAGTATTCCTCGCCGGAAATAATTTCTTCGGTGGACGATAGCGCGCCAAACAGCTGGCTGGTGACGCCCTCTTCGACGTGCAGCAAATGCAGCGTGGCCCCATGCGAACGCGCCATGGCCACCGCATGTGCGATGGCAGCGCGGTCGCGCGCCGAGTGATCGAGCGGCACCAGGATTTTTCGATAATGCGGCACCGGCAGGTCCGCCGCCACTGCCGCTCCGCTGCTCACGGCTTTCGGCGCGGGCACCACGGTCCCGCTCAGGGTAATGTGGACCAGTAATGTGAGGATCCCCAGAATCGGAACGCCTGCGACCAGCGCATGCCACCAGGTCTCCGCCATCCACGGTCCGATGGTGCTGGCGACCAGCCATAAGTTCAGCCCGATGATCAGCGCGGCTGCGCTCCACGCCAGCGCCCGCACCCAGCCGCGATTGGCGAATCCGCCCATGCGCCGCGAGTCGCTGGTGAAGCGGATAAGCGGAATCACCGCGAAGGGCAGCTGCATACTCAAAATCACCTGGCTCAGAATCAGAAGTTTGAAAGTGCCGCTATCCCCGAAATAGTAAATCGTCAGGATCGCCGGTACGATGGCGATGGCCCGCGTCACCAGGCGCCGCAGCCACGGCCGCAGGCGCAGGTTCAGGAAACCTTCCATCACGATCTGCCCCGCATACGTGCCCGTGAGCGTGGAGGATTGCCCGCTTGCGAGCAGCGCCACGGCGAACAGGCTCCCGGCGAGCGCCGTTCCGAGCAGCGGCGTCAGCAGCAGTTGCGCCTGCTCGATCTGGGTGACGAGGATACCGTGTTTGAAAAACACGGCCGCCGCTAACACAAGGATGGCGGCGTTCACAATCAGCGCGGCGTTCAGCGCCAGCACCGAATCGAACAGGTTGAAGCGGCACGCCTCGCGGCGCTCCGCCGCCGTTTTCCCCAGCCGGCGCGTCTGCACCAGGGCCGAATGCAGATACAGATTATGCGGCATCACCGTCGCCCCCAGGATGCCGATGGCCACGTACAAGCTGTCGCTGTTCAGACGCGGCAGAATACCCGCCGCCATTTCATGCCACACCGGCCGGGCCCACAGCAACTCCACTAAGAAGCAGCCGGTAACGATAGCGATCAGGCTCAAGATCACCGCTTCGATCAGCCGGATGCCATAGCGCGAGAGCCACAATACCAGCAGCGTATCGAGGGCCGTCAGCAGCACGCCCGCAATCAGGGGCAATCCAAACAACAGCCGCAGCGCGATCGCCGCACCCAGCACTTCGGCCAGATCGCAGGCCGAGATGGCGATTTCGCACAGCACCCATAGCGCATTGCACACGCGCCGCGAATAAGATTCCCGGCAGGCTTGGGCCAAATCCCGCCCCGCGACGATGCCCAGACGCGCCGCCAGCGTCTGCAGCAGGATGGCCATCAGATTCGATACCACCAGCACCCACAGCAGCCGGTAGCCGAAACGCGCGCCGCCTTCGAGATCGGTAGCCCAGTTGCCCGGGTCCATGTAACCCACGCTCACCAGGTAAGCCGGCCCCGCGAAAGCCAACATACGCCGAAACAGCGTCAGTTGCGACGTCGAGACGCTACCGTGGACTTCCGGAAGGGAGGCACTCGCCGATAGCTCCGATTTCATCACCGCAGTTAACTATAGTTTACAACGCTTTTTCGGGAACGCCGTGCGCCTTCGTCCCGTAGAATAATACAGGAGGCCCGATGAACCGTCAGGCTATCGTTCCGGTCCTAGCGTTGCTGATCGCCGGCACGGCCAGCGCCGCTGTCGATCCCGCCCTTCTCAATCTGGCGATGCCGGACGCTAAGGTGCTCTACGGGATACAGGTGCAAGCCACCTTGGCGTCGCCTTTCGGGCAATTTGCCGTTTCTCATCTGCCCGCCGCCATCACCCGTTTCGCGGCAGCCACCGGATTCGACGTCGCGCGCGATCTGCAAGAGGTTTTAGTGGCAAGCGCCCACCCTGGCGACGAGAGCGATGTGCTGATTCTGGCACGCGGAACGTTTCCGTGGGACAAATTGGTTGCCGTCGCGAAAACCACCGGCGCGACAGTTTATGACTACCACGGCGTTTCGGTGATCACGCCGCCCGAGCGTGACGCCAAAGTCTTAGCCTTCCTTGACGCCTCCACTTTGGTGGTGGGCAGCGAAACTGCGGTCCGGGACGTCATCGACCGCCACGCCGCCTCCGCAGTGTTTGCGGGACCTTTGTTACAGAAATCCCAGCAGGCAAGCGTCAACGCTCAGGCATGGTTCGCTACGATTAGTCCCTTGATCGATATGGTTCCGGCTCCCTCGAATTCGAACAGTGCTTTCAATCCCGCCGTGCTTCTCGACAGCGTCATTGAAACCTGGGCGGGTTTGCATTTCGATAACTTCGGCGTGACCGTTTTCGCGGAAGCCTTGACCCATTCCGACGCCGAAGCGCAGGGTTTGGCGACTTTCCTGAAGCTGGCTGCCGGAATGTTGAAAGGAACTCCCGCCGCCGCGTTACAGAACGCGCAAGTTACCGCCCGCGGCCCGGTGATGCGCATTAGTCTTAGCGTGGCCGAGCGAGACTTGGAGCGTTCCTTCCCGTCGGCGGCTCTCGAGCGCGCTGCGCGCTGACTAAGAGCAGCGCCAATCTATCGGCCGGCGGTAATGCCCAGGCGGCTCTGTAAAATCACCATTGTCCGCTCCAGTTGCTGAATGCGAGTTGCCTGCTGTCCGGTTTGCGCGCGCAGACGCAGAACCTCGTCCTGCAGGGCGTCCCGCTCCACTTTGATCGCGTCCATTTCGCTCGCGTCAACGCCCGTTGGAGGCGTGCCCAGGAACCGCGACCCCTCTTCCATCCGCCCGCCGCCGGATGTATTCACCATCAAGCGAACTTCGACATCGCCGCTCCTGCGCATATAGGTGAAGCTCCCTTGCGCGAGCTCACTTGGGTTCATGGGGATGCTGCGCTTATCGCCCCCATCCACAATTTCCAGGGTTCCGCCGGTAGCTCCGGCGATGCTTTGCGAGGCGTGATTCCACTGGATCTGCAACTGTCCGTCGCGCTCGATCACCGACAGTGACAGCGGTTCCACGTGCAATTGGGGACCAAAGAAATGCAATCCGAGCACCGCGAGCACCAGGGCTGCCGCCACCACCGCGATGATGGCCCACGGGATCTTGCGCCCGGTATGCGGATACGGAGCGGATTGCTGAACCGCACGGGAGGGCTGCCCGAACAGCGGTGCATCATAAGCATCGACCGCCTCCGGCGCCTCGGACGCTGGGAGCGCGTCGATGGCTTCCGGGGACCCCGGATAGCGCGACAGGGGGACCCGTCGCGCGGGCGTTTCCATCGATGGCGGCCGGCGTTCGCGCGGCAGCCGGTCTAAAATTCCCGTCAGACGATCCGGGAAGTCAAATTCCTGATAGCTGCGTTCCCCTTTCACGCTGCCATCCGCCTCGCGAACGAAAAACCCGGCGCGCATGCTGCCGGCGCGCCCCGGATGCACCACCATGGTGACTTGCCAGGGCTCCGGAAAGAAGGCGTTATAGGTGTCCAGATCGGCCTGCTGCAAGATGACTTCGCTACGGGTATGCGACAGGAACCAGCCGACCACCAGCAGGCCTTCGAGACGCATGTCTTCTTTATCGCGCGCGAGCTGCGCGGTCAACGCCGCGCGATCGTTGTCGGAAAGATGGAAAGTGGGGCCGCGCGCATGTTCGCAGGCGATATCCCGCATGGCCATCACCTTTACGATGCGGCCTTCGCGCGTGCCGTAGAGCACGCCCCCCACCTCGATCCCGCCGCGCTGCAGACGCTGAAATCCGTCCGCGACCACCTGCCGGATTTCTTCGATCACTACCAGCGAGTACTCGACGTCCACCGGACTTTCCGGAACCACCCACGATCCGAATTTTGCGTCGCTCATGTCCACCGCCCAGGCGCCATCTGCCGGAGGACCAGCGCTACTCCGTCGGTGTTATCGGAATCCTGGTCCCCTTCGTGTAAGTGATAATAGTACGTCACGATGCCCATGGCGCACGCGATCAGGATGGCAATCGCCAGGCATGCGATGGCGACCCGGTTCCAGGCCCGCTCTTGCGCGACCGCCGCGGCAGTCCCCAGAACGACGACCAATGCCAGCGCCAAGGTTAGCACCAGCTTGTCGTACCACGGCATCAAGTCCAGATGATCCTGCCCGCCCACCTGGCCCCAGACCACCGTGATCGCCAGCAGCGCCAACAGGAACTCGCAGACATAGGCAATCCGAAGCATAAAAAAGGGACAGACGATATTTCCAAAAAACTGACGGCTGCCCCGGATTTTTACGCTTACGCGACGGCCTTGGCCGCCGCTAGCGCCGCATCGTAATTGGGATGATCGCCCACTTCCTTTACGTACTCGACATAGCGGATGGTGTTGTTCTTATCCACCACAAAAATAGCGCGGCTGAGGATCCGCAGATCCTTGATCAGCGTACCGTAGGCCTCGCCGAAAGAACCGGTGCGATGATCCGACACCATCTTCACGTGGTCCACGCCAAAGGCGCCGCACCAGCGTTTCTGCGCGAACGGCAGGTCCATGCTAAAGGTGTAAATGCTCACGTTCGGCAGTTTGCCGGTCTCCTCTTCGAAGCGTTTGGTTTGCGCGTCGCAGACCGGTGTGTCGAGCGAAGGGATCACGCTGAAGATACGAATGCCGTCGCCGGTGGTGGCGAGGGTCACTGGTTTCAATCCGTTGTCCACGGCTTCAAAATCCGGGGCTTTGTCGCCGACTTTCAGTTGCGGCCCGAGAACCGTCAGCGGGTTCCCTCTAAGAGTGGTTGCTCCAGGTCTTTCCATATAGCGGTTATTCTAGCAACTCATCGAGCGCCATAGCGCTAGTGACGGGAAGATTGCAGGCGAAATTTTCGCAGACATAGGCGGTTGCCGCTCCGCCCAAGGCGGGCATCGGCCGGACGGATTGCTCGCTGTGCATTACCACCGCGCCGGGCAGGAAGCGGCGGTGGATGGTCGCCAGCAGTTCGAGCATGGCGGGATCGTCCGGCGATCCGGCCAGGACAATCTCCCGCGGCCGCGTCAGGGCGAATGCATGCGCCACCAGCATCTGAGGCACGCCGGTGCCCGATTCTTCCATGCGCGAAGCGAAGGCGCGCAGCGTGTGCTCGGCGGCGGAGCGAAAGTCGTCGCGATCGGTCATCCGCGCCAGGCGCAGCAAGAGCAGCGCCATGCCGGAGTTGCCGGAGGGCTCGGCGCCATCGTAATCGTCTTTCAAGCGCAGAAGCGCGCCGTCGTCGGCAGCGGCACCGGCAGCCGTGCTAAAGAATCCACCGTTTTCCATGTCGGCAAATAACTCGATTGCCCGCTCGGCCAGACGAACCGCCCATGCAAAGTCGCGAGCTTCGAAGGTGGCCTCGTATAAGTCGAGCATTGCCAGGCCGCAAAAAGCATAATCGTCGAGAAATCCGTCAATCGCCGATTCGCCTCCGCGATGCCGCCGCTGCAGAATCTGCCGCGAGTCATCCCACAAGTGCCGCCGCAAAAAATCCGCCGCCGCGCGCGCGGCCTGCGCGTACCGGGCGTCGTTCAAAATCTGCGCCCCCTTGGCGAAGGCCGAAATCATCAGGCCGTTCCAGGCGGCCAACACCTTGTCGTCGCGCAGCGGCCGCGGCCGGCGCGCGCGAATCTCCAGCAGCGTGGCCGAGGCCCGCTGTAATTCCGCACGGACTTCGCTGGCGGGAGCGCCGGCATGCGTCGCAGTCTCTTCGATCGTATGCGCCTGATAGAGAATGTTGGCGCCGCGAAACTCACCATGCGGATCTTCTTCCACGTTGCCGCCGGCGTCGACGCCATACCGGTAGCAGAACATTGCGGCACCCCGCGGCTCCAGCGCCTCCGCGATTTCCTGCTGGCGCCAGATATAGAACGCGCCCTCACTCTTATCGTGCAAATTTGCCGCGTCGCGCGCGCTATCGGCATCCTCGGCCGAATAGAAGCCGCCGCGGGGGTCTGTCATGTCGCGCAATAAATAGGTGAAGATGTCGCGAGCCGCCACCGCATATTGCCCGTCACGGGTAATCTGGAAGGCTTCGAGATAGGAAACCGCCAATTGCGCCTGGTCGTATAACATCTTCTCGAAGTGCGGAACGAACCAGTGTTCATCCACCGAGTAGCGATGAAAACCGCCGCCGATCTGGTCGTTCATCCCGCCCTTTACCATCTCGCGCAAGGTGGTCAACACCATTTGCAGAGCTTCGTCATTGTTCGATTCGGCGGCATAGCGCACCAGAAAATTGTGGATGCTGGGGCGCGGGAACTTGGGCGCCCGTCCAAATCCACCGAGACGCGCGTCGAACATACGGCGGAATCCCTGGAAGGCGCGATCCAGCACTTCGCGCCCCGCAGCGCCGGAAGCCGCGCCTAAACTCGCGTATTCGCGCAACTGCTCGATCACTTTGTCGCCCGATTCCTCGATCCGCGAGCGGTCCTGCTTCCAGGCCTTCGCCAATTGCTCCAGCACCGCGCGAAACCCGGGCCGGCCGTAGCGATTATCCGGCGGGAAGTACGTGCCGCCGAAGAACGGTTTGCGCTGCGGAGTCAGCCACACCGACATGGGCCACCCGCCGCTGCCGGTCGAAGCCTGCACGAACAGCATGTACATGCGGTCCACATCGGGGCGCTCTTCGCGGTCCACTTTTATCGAAACAAAGTGTTCATTTAAAACCCGCGCGATCTCTTCGCTCTCAAACGACTCGCGCTCCATCACGTGGCACCAATGGCAGGTCGAATATCCCACCGATAAAAAAATTGGCCGGTCTTCGCGCTGGGCTTTGGCGAACGCCTCCTCGCCCCAGGGAAACCAATCGACAGGATTATGGGCGTGCTGCAACAGGTAGGGGCTCTGCTCCAGAGCTAGGCGATTGGTGGACACTTCTTTAGCTTAGTTCGTATCCGCGGGTGGCGAGGTCAGTCACGATGACTTCAGAATCTTTTCCGTGCGCCGTGAACACGTGCTGCACGGATTGGCACACATGCTCGTAACCGCGTTCATAGAACACCAATATGGACGGCCCCGCTCCGCTGAGCGCGCAGCCCAGCAATCCCTTCATGCGCAGCCCGATAATCTCATCCAAACCCGGTACTAACGGGGCCCGGTAGGGCTGATGCAGCCGGTCTTCGAGCGCGGTAGGAAACGCATCGGTGACGCCAGTGGCCAGGGCCGTGATCAATAACGCGCTGCGTTGTATGTTGAAGATCACATCGGCGCGCGAATAACTTTTAGGCAGCACGCGCCGCGCCTCCACCGTGGGCAGCAGAAAATCTGGCACCACCACGGCAATCGCGAAGCGGGGATGCAATTCCAAACGCGCGGCGTGTGTGACATCGCGCGCATCCGTCGCGCTGGCGACAATGGAGCCGTGAACGCACGCGGCGACGTTATCCGGATGCCCCTCAATGCGCGCGGCTTCATCGAGCACGCGCCCGCGCGGCCAGCGCAGCCCCAGCATTGCACTGCCGATCACCACACCGGCGGTGAGCGCGGCGGCGCTTGACCCCAGCCCCTTACCGAGCGGAATTTGATTGTCGATTTGCAGTTCGATGGCCGGCATGGTGCGCTTCAGGTCGCCCGCAATGCGCTGCGCCGTCTCCCAAATCAGGTTGTCTTCGCCGGCGGAGATGAGCGCTTCATCGCGTCCGGTCACGCGAATGCTCAATTTGTCGGCGGCGCGGAAGCGGCACTCCAGATAAATTCCCAAAGCCAGGCCCAACGCGTCGAAGGCAGGACCTAGATTGGCGCTGGATGCGGGAACTCGCAGTTTGCGGAAAGCCAAACAGCTATTCTGACACGGAGGCCCCAGATCCGGCTAGAATTGCAAATATGAGCGCTACCACCACCGCCAATCTCGGCGACCGCAGATTCGACCTGCCGGTGTGGAAGACCGTCGTCGGCCAGGTCGCCGCGATCGCAGTCGCGATCATCTTTCTCGCCACCGGCATCGCCAAAATGGTGGTTCCATTCCTGGTCCAAACCATGTTCGAACAACTGCTGGTGCCGGCCTGGGGCAGCATGCCGCTGGTAATCCTGCTCGGCATTTTTGAAACCCTGGCAGGCCTGCTGGTGCTGATGCCGCGCTACCGCCGCTGGGGCGCGTGGCTGATCGCGCTGATGCTGGTTGTGTTTATGGGCTACATCGGATTGCGCTATCAGGCGTTGGTGGGCCGCGATTGCAGTTGCTTCCCGTGGCTGAAGCGCACCGTAACTCCGGCGCTTTTCGCCGAGGACGGCGCCATGCTGGTGGCGGCGCTGGTGGCGGCGTGGTTCTCGCGCAAGCCCACCGGTCTGCGGTTCCCGGTGATCGCGCTGGTGGTGGTCGCCGTGTTTGCCGGTGCGAGTCTCGGTTATAACACCATGCACCAAAGCGGCATCCAGGTGCCGGAAACCATTACCGTTGACGGCCAGCCCTACAACATTCGCCACGGCAACGTCTTCCTGTTCTTCTACGATCCCGCCTGCAGCCATTGCGAGGAAGCCGCGCGTCACATGTCTACTTATTCCTGGAAGAAGGACGTGACCGTGATCGGCCTGCCCACCAACGATCCGCAGTGGGCGGCGTCGTTCCTGCATGACACCAAACTGGTGGCGAAGACTTCCACCGATTCGGCGCTGTTGCGCAAACTGTTTGTGTTCACCTCGCCGCCTTACGGCGTGGTGCTGGAAAATGGCCGGGTGAAAAGCGTCCTGACTCATTTTGACGCGCCCGAGCCGCAGCCCTCGCTGCAACAAACCGGGTTTATCGATTAGCTCCTCTTACTTTTCGATCAGCGCTACCTTGCGGATTCCAATCGACCCTTCCGCCCGCGGCTGACCCGAGGGCCGCTGATAGCGAAGTGTAATCGGCAGCAGCGCTGCGCCGGCCTTAAACTCTACGCCGCCCGCGCGCCAGTCCTGCGCATTTCCGACGACTCCGTGTGCCGCGCCCGCGCTCCATTCGAGGCCGGTGGGCGATCCGAACCCCGGCGTGCGCGCTTCCCAACGGAGCACATACCGCTTGCCCGGCTCGAGCGCGACGAATTGCCGCAGCAGTTCACAGGATTCCGGCTGCCTTCCCGAAACCAGAATGCGGTGCCCGCGAGGCAGCGAAATATGGGTGACGCCCGCCGCTTCGCCCGCACGCCAGTCGAAACCGTGGCCGCGTGGCTCCGTGGCAAAATCGCCGTTGGTGATTAACCCGATGGGTGCGTGCCCCAGTTGTTTCCACAATTCGCGCGCTTCCGCGATCTTCCCGGAATCTAAAAGCAGATCGCACGCGTTTTCGAGCACAGCAACATCGGAAGCATTGTGCAGCGCTGCCAGTTGCAACGCCACCGGACCAGCGGCATCGCGGTGCTGATCCAACACGTAATACAAATACGCCGCCAGCACATCGTGCCGATCCGGAATCGCACGCCTCAGGACTTCATCCGCGTTTTGTGCCGCTCGCCAGCACAAATCGAAAGCCAGACGGCGATCGCCATAGGAAACCTCGAGCGCGGATCGCATCCACTTCCAGAAATCATCTGTACGCTCCTGGCGAAAATAGAAATTCGCCAGCGTCCAGCGCGGCTCGAATTGATGATCCACGCGCGCCGCGTCGAGCAGCCATTCTTCTGCCTTCCCAAAATCACCGCGCGTTTCGGCCGCGAGCCCCAGCCGGATGCGTGGCGCCGAAGACACGGGATTCACACGAGCGGCGCGCTCGAGCAGCGCCGTCGGATCCTCGCCGTCGTAATCCAGTTGAAGCGCGCGTAATAAAAGGTAGCTGGCGCGATTCGGCGAGATCTCGAGGGCGCGCGCCACTGACTCCGGCGTATGCCGGCGAAACGCCGCATCCGCAATCGCCAGCCGGATGGAATAAGCTCCCGCGGCCGCGATTACCGAGAGCGCGGCAACTGTAAAAATTCGAATCACGTAATACATCTGAATTACGATTATTTCTCTTGATGAAGGTGCGAACCAAAAGTATACTTGGACCAGTGCTCACCAGAATCTTCATCGTCTCCGCGGCACTGACGGTCGCCGGTTTTGCGGCCTCCCCCAGCCCGGCGAAGTCATCCGCGATCGGCATGGTTACAGCGAGTGGACATTTCACGCTGGACCGTTCTGAAGTCTGGGGCAACGCCACGTTATTCGACGGCGGAAAGATCGAAACCCATACGGCGTCTTCGGAAGCCGCGCTGCGCAACGGAGTCAAAATTCAACTGGGCTCTGCGTCGAGCGTGAGCGTGAACGAAAATCGCCTGACGCTGATCAAAGGCGTCAGCCAAGTGGTGGCGCCCGCGAGTTACGAAGTCGACGCTGGCGGTCTGGCAATTCGCTCGGCGGCGGGCAACAGCCGCGTGCGCGTAGCGTGGGTCGCCGGTGGCACACTGGAAGTCACTGCTCTGAGCGGAACGGCACGAGTGGCCAACCGCGCTGGGCTGGTCCTGGCTTCCGTTCCCGCAGGCAGACAGATGACGTTTGCAATGCAGGCCGCCGCGGGCGTGGTTACACGAACGGGATGTCTGCTTTCCAAGGACGGCCGGTTCCTGATACAGGATCAGAATACTCAGGAAGTCCTGGAAGTGAGAGGCAATGATCTGGCATCGAACGTGGGCAATCGGGTAATCGCTACCGGCACGTTTAGCGTTTTACGCCCTGCGCTGGTCATCGCCACAGGAATCTTGAATGCCAGCAGCGTAACGCTCCAGCAAACCGGCGGCTGCCTGAGTGTTGCCGCGGCGCTGGATGCGCAGACCGAACCGACCAACGCCGCTGCGGCCGCGACTCCTCCAGTGACGAACCAGCCCGCCGCGGCGCCCGGGCAGAGCACGCCGGCAAAAGTCGCCAAAACCGGGATGTCCACCGGAGCCAAGGTAGCGATCATAGCGGTGGTCGCCGGTGGCGGCGCGGGCGCGGCCATCGCATTAGCCGGAAGCAAGAAATCCACGAGTCCGTAAAGCCCGCGCCGTCGGGAGCGCGCTCTATAATAGTTTGTGTCCCAAGCCACCAACCTTTTTGTAGAGCAAAATCAGCCGCGTCTCTTGGAAGAACTCAAGACTTTCCTGCGCATTCCCAGCATCAGCACGCTGCCCGAGCACGTTCCCGACGTCCTGCGTGCCGCGCAATTCGTTGCCGAAAGCATGAAAGCCGCGGGCCTCGAAAATATCGAGATTATTGCCACTGCCAAGCACCCTCTGGTCTACGCGGATTGGCTGCACGCGCCCGGCAAGCCCACGGTCCTGTGTTACGGCCACTATGACGTGCAGCCGCCCGACCCGCTCAACGAATGGATCACGCCGCCCTTTGAGCCGACCGTGCGCGATGGCAATATCTACGCGCGCGGCTCAGCCGACGACAAGGGCCAGATGTACATGCACATCAAAGCCGTCGAAGCGCTGTTGGCGACTACTGGAAAGTTGCCGGTGAATTTGAAATTTCTGATTGAGGGCGAAGAAGAAGTCGGCGGCGAGTCGATTGCTAAATTCGTCGCCGAAAATCCGGCTAAGCTCAAGGCCGACGTGGCGCTGGTGTCCGATACTGAGCTCTTTGCCGAAGGCTTGCCGACATTATGCATCGGTCTGCGCGGGTTGATCTATACGGAAATCGAAGCGCGCGGGCCCTCGCGCGATCTGCACTCAGGTGTGTACGGCGGCGCCGCGCCCAACGCGGTTTTCGGACTGATCGAACTGCTGGCGAAAATGAAGGACGCTAACGGCAGAATTCAGATTCCCGGCATGTACGACGATGTCGCGCCTCCCTCGCCCGCCGAAAAGCGCAGCTGGGAACATTTGCCCTTCGATGAAAAAGATTTTCTTAAGAATGAGGTCGGTTCGACGCAGCTCACCGGCGAACCTGGCTATCTCGTGTTTGAGCGCGTGTGGGCGCGGCCCACGCTCGAAGTCCATGGCATTGCCGGCGGCTTCACGGCGGCGGGCGCGAAAACCGTAATTCCGGCGCGCGCCACCGCCAAAGTCAGCATGCGCATGGTGCCTAACCAGGACCCGGAGAAGATCATCGCCTCCTACAAAAAGTTCGTCGCCGACCACACTCCGGCGGGAATCCAAACCGAAGTTCGCGTGCTCAGCTGGGGCCCCGCTATTATGGTGAATCCGGATCATCCGGCGATTCACGTAGCCGCGCAGGCCTTTCGCGATATCCTTGGGAAAGAGACTGTTTTCATCCGCAGCGGCGGGTCGATTCCGATCGTGGGAGATTTTGCGAAATACCTGGGGATTCCCACCATCCTCATGGGCTTTGGACTTCCCGACGATGGATTGCACTCGCCCAACGAGAAATATAAAGTGGCGAACTATTACGCCGGGATCATGACGATTGCCCATTTTTTCGAACAATACGGGCAGTGACGCCGTCGCCGGGAGTATGACCGCTCCGGAACCGGCCACAGCCACGACCGGCCGCGGGTCCAATGCCGGAAAAGGCTCCGGTCAAAGTGAAAGCGTAGTCCGTTCGGCGGGCGTGGTTTCGATGGCCGTCCTGATGAGCCGCGTGACCGGCCTGCTGCGGGAAAGCGTGATGGCCCGCCTGTTCGGCGCGGGGCTGATCTATGACGCTTTCATGTTGGGTTTCCGCATTCCCAATTTGACCCGCGATCTGTTTGCCGAAGGCGCGCTCTCAAGCGCGTTCGTTCCCACTTTTACCGACTATCTCGCCAATCGCGGCAAAGAGGCAGCCGCGCGCCTGGCCAATCTGGTGGCGACGGCGCTGATCCTGGTGGTGGGCGTGGTGTGCGCGTTGGGTGTGATCTTCGCCCCGCAGTTGGTCCACCTGATGGCTCCGGGATTCGCCGCGGTGCCTGGGAAATTCGAATTGGCTGTCAGGATGACGCGCACCATGTTCCCATTCCTGCTGCTGGTGGCGCTCGCGGCGCAGGCCATGGGAGTGCTGAACGCCTCTAACAAATTCGGAGTTCCGGCACTGGCCTCGACGTTCTTCAACCTCGGTTCGGTGGGGTTTGGCGTGGTGCTGGGTATTTGGCTCGGTCCGTCTTTGCACTTGACCCGCATAGAAGGCATGGCCATCGGCGTGGTGTTGGGCGGCGCGCTGCAACTGGTATGGCAGCTCCCCTTGCTGTATCGCCTTGGATTCCGCTTCCGGGCGGCGTTCGATTGGCAGCATCCCGGTCTGGTGCGCATCTTCCGCTTGATGGTCCCGGCAATTTTGGGCAATGCCGCCGTGCAGATCAACGTGATGGTGAACACCAATTTCGCCTCCACCATCGTCGATCCGGTGCGCGGCATGGATGGCCCGGTGAGTTGGCTGAGTTACGCGTTCCGCTTCATGCAGCTTCCGCTGGGCCTGTTCGGCGTGGCCATGGCCTCCGCGACGCTGCCTTCCATTTCGCGCAGCGCGGCGGCCGGAAACATGGACGAATTCCGGCGTACCCTGTCGAAGTCACTAGGCATGGTGTTCCTGCTGACAGTGCCTTCCTCGGTGGGTTTGGCGGTGCTGGGAAAATCCATCATCGGCGCGATTTATCAAGGCGGCCGCTTCCAACTCTACGACACCCAACAAACCTCGGTTGCGCTTTCCTTCTACGCCATCGGTCTGGCCGGCTATGCGGCGCTCAAGGTGTTGAATCCGGCCTTCTATGCGCTCGACGACGCCCGCACGCCCATGCTGGTGAGCCTGGGTTCTATCGGGGTTAATTTCGCAACCGCCGAAATCATGATCCGCGCGGCGGGCATGGGCCACGCCGGGCTGGCTCTATCGACTTCAGTAGTCGCGCTCTTCGGCTTTTTGCTGCTGTTTGAAATTCTCCGCCGCCGCATTGGCGGAATTCATGGGCGCGACTTGGCCCGGGGAATCGGCAAAGTTCTGCTGGCGTCGCTAGTGATGGCGGGCGCGACGGCGTTATCGAGTCACGGAGTGGAACGCTGGCTGGGGGTTTCGCAATTGGCTCGCCTGGCGGACTTGGTGGTCTCGATCCCCGTCGGATTGTTAGTTTTCTACGGCATGTGCCGTGCCCTTGGCGTCGACGAGGTGGACATGGCCATCAGCGCTTTCACGCGACCGGTGAGCCGGCGATTCCGACGGAAGACCTCGCTCTAATACTCCACCATTTTTCTACCGATAAAAATGCTATGAGCGGCGCGGGTGTCGTGTTTCTGTGGTTGCTGGCGGCCGATCCGGCTAGCGGTCCGGCAACTTCTCGCGATCACCTGCGGCGTGCGGACGAATTAGTCGCAGCGGGACACGCCGCAGAGGCGTTGCCGGATTATACGCAGGCCATCAAACTCCGCTTGGACAACCCCGACGCCTGGATGGGGCGCGGCAAGGCGCTGATGCTAGTGGGCCGGTATCGCGACGCCATTGACGATTTCGATGAAGCCGTCCGGCTCGAACCCGGGGTAGCGGAACCGCTGGTCGAGCGCGGTTTCGCCTTCGGACAAGCCGGCGACTTCCGCTCCGCTAGCGAAGATCTGACGCGAGCTCTGCGCATCGCGCCGTCGAGCGTTCGCGCCTTGGCCTTGCGCGGTGCGGCTTACGCGAAGCTGGGATCGTCTGGCCAGGCAATCGAAGATTTCACGCGGGCGCTGGAGTTGGACCCGAACGATCCGCAAGTGCGTCTGGCACGCGCCGCTCTGTACGCGGCCGGAGGCCAGAATCATGAAGCGTTGAACGATCGCGAAGTGGCCGTGCGCTTACTGCCCGCATCGGCTGAGGCCCTGCTTGCTCGCGGCGGAAGTTATCACGCTTTGGGCATGCACGACCAGGGACTTGCCGACCGCAGCGCAGCCATTCGCTTGAATCCCACGCTCGCCGAAGCCTGGTGCGCGCGCGGCAGCGCGTATTTCCTGCTCGGAGAATTCGTGAAAGCGGCTGACGACCTCGAACACGCTTTAAAGCTCAAGCCGGATTATCAGGAAGCAAGCGATGTGCTGGCCAAAGCGAAGCGGGCACTGACTCCGGAGCCGGCTCTAGCCGCGGTTGAAGCGCCCGCTGAATTGGTGGAACAGATCGCGCCAACGCCGACAGCCGTGCCGCAGGCAATGCCTCCTCCAGCCGTGAAAGCTCTTCCTCAGGCCAATCCCAAATCCGCCGCTTTGCATAATCAGCGAGGCCGTGAACTGCTGTACCAAGGCCGCTATCAGCAAGCTCTTAGCGAACTCACCGCGGCGATTGAGGCCCAACCGGATCTAGCGCTCGCCTATAACGCACGCGGCTTCACGTATCATTTGATGCACCAGTCGGCCCACGCGCTGGCCGACTTCGATCAAGCCATCCGCCTCAACCCCGCCTACGCCAACGCGTATTACAACCGCAGCTTGGCGCGAACGGCCGCGGGTGACAAGGCTGGTGGTGCGGCCGATGAAGTAAAGGCGCGCGAACTCAGTGCCCAGAAGTAGCAGCGTCTAGAGGCCCAGCAACTTGCCGGCGTCCGCCGCTGGAGTACGCGCACCGACGTAGAAGCTTCCAAACAGCGCATAAACCGCGCTCACGTAATCGAAGCGCATTTCGTAAATCAATTTCTTAAATACCAGCGGATCGTCGGCGAACAGATCCACGCCCCATTCCCAATCGTCGAAACCGATGGAACCGGAAATAATCTGCTTTACCTGTCCCGCGTAGCGCCGGCCCACGGCGCCGTGGTCTGCCATCTGACGCTGGCGTTCGGCTAAAGGAAGCGTGTACCAGTTTTGCGTTTCGCCGCGGCGCCGGTCCATGGGGTAAAAGCAAATATACTTATGTCCCGGCGTGTCCGGAAAGAGGCGCGGATGCATGGCCTGCCGCTGGCGCGCGAGGGTTTCTTGAATCTCCGCGTTCCACTCCGCCGTGAATGGCTCGACTCCGCGCTCGGCCAGCGCTCCGTAAGCTTTGGCGGTGGAGTCATATAATCCCAACTCAACTACCGATAAATACGACGTCGTCAGCTCCAGGTAATCCCATAGCGCCAGCTTTTGCAAACAGCGTTCCACTTGCCCCAACTGGTCGAAGTTCTGCCGGAAGTGAACCAGCATCACATCGCCTTTGTGGCCCAGTAGTGAAAACAGCGCGCTGCCTCCGTTCTCCAGACTCACAAGCTCCGCGGCGGCTTCGGCCAGAATCGCGTCGCGGCGCGGCGCGGCGAGCGCGCGCCAATCCGCCCAACGCACGCGCAGCATCTGGTGCAGCATGCTCGATCCTTCGAGCGTCAACGGGACCGGTGGCAAGTGTTCAAGCGAGGACATCGCTTTTAGAATCGCATGAATTGGCGGCGAAAATCACGCTGAAATCGTGCGGCGGCGCGCGTGCTAAAATGATATTTCATGCACCCAGATACGCGTCTGGTGAGTCAGCTTCAGGCCATTGATTTGCGGATGGCGGAGCTAGAAAAAGAAGTCGCCGCGCTTCCCAAACATATCGCCCTCATTGAAAAGACGTTGGAATCGCACCAGCGCCGCCTCGAAGCCGACCGCGCCGCTCTCACCGCCAATCAGAAAGACCGCAAAAAACTGGAAGGCGATGTCCAGATGAATGAGCAGAAGATCTCGAAGCTCCGCGATCAGATGCTCGGTGCCAAGACCAACGAACAGTACCGGGCGTTTCAGCACGAAATCGAATACGCGCAAACCGAGATCCGCAAGGCCGAGGACCGCATCCTCGAGCTGATGTCGGAATCGGAAACGCTGGATGCGGCCGTCAAGAAAGCCGAAGCCGCGCTCAAAGACGAAAAGCAATTGGTCGAGGCTGAGAAGAGCCGCGCTCGCGAGAGCACGGCGGCCGATCAGGCGCAGCTTCAGCAACTCCAGGGGGAACGCGCCGAAGCTGCGGCCAAGCTGCCGAAGCCCACGCTTACCGAGTACGAGCGCATCCGCAAGAAGTGGCACGGAGTGGTGATCGCGGAAGCTACCACGGGGCGCTGCGCCGCCTGCCAGATCGTGCTGCGCCCGCAATATTTGCAGGACCTCAAAAAGGGCGAACAGCTGATGACCTGCGAAAGCTGCGGCCGCTTCCTGTTCTATAACCCGCCGGTACGCGTCGAGATGAGCCCGACGGCGTAACGTCTCCGCTTCACGATTTACTGAATCACGTTGAGCATCCCGCGACTTCCCGCCGCAGCCGCATCCGCCGGCGCGTTCTTGCGGGGTGGCGATTGCAATCCCGGCATGGGTTTGCCTTGAAACAGCTTGCGGCAAGGCACGGCCAGCCAGCGGGCCCAACGATTCGCCCGGTTCCGGCGCGCGCTGTCGGTAGCGATGCCGGTGCTCGCGTACATCTGGCGGTAGAGCTTGGAAATGAAAATGAACGCCAGGCGCGCTCGCAAATTCGGTGTGCAGCTGGACCGCTTCCACACCGCTCCAAGACTGTAAAAACGATCCCAAACACCTTGAGTTCGCTCGCGCATCTCTTCGGAATTCATGGTCGGATGCGGCATGAACATCTTGGGCCGCTGGTCCGGCGGGATCAGCCAATAACGCGTAATCGGCGTACCGGAAACGGTGGGTATATTATCGCCAAAGGATTTTTCCCAACGCTCGAAATCCACGGTTCCGCAAAAAGGCGTTAACATGACGAACTGTGCGAAAGTCAATCCGGACTTGTGCGCCAGTTCAAGAGTGGCGTCGAAGGTATCGGCCCGGTCGGTGGATAATCCAAAAATGAAAGAGCCCAGCACGTGTACGCCGTGCCGCTGAAACTCCTTAAGTTGATGAACCAGCTTATCGCCCGAACAATTGAAGTCCTTGAATACGGCTTTGAGACCTTCCGCGGTCACGGCTTCGACGCCGACTAGGGCGCCCCGAATATGCGCCGCGTGCATGGCGTCCAGAAACTTTCCGTCTTCGGCGGATTCCATGGTGATCTGGGTGAAGAACGTCAAGTCGCTCGGCAGGTCGGCCAGGCGCGCCATCAGTTCGAAGCGCTCTTCGCGGATGGCGTTCAGTTCGTCAACCTTATGCTGGTTGCCCTGGCGCTCCGCGTTCTTGATGTCGGTGAGCGAGACCGGATAGAAGTTATCGTCGGCCAGCGCGATGAAACGGAATCCCTGACGGCGCAGTGCGACGATCTCTTCGATCACTACATCGGAGGCGCGCTGCCGGGGCCGCTGTCCGTCGGTGCGCCAAACCGAGCAGAAGGAGCAGTGCTTCGAACAGCCCCGAACGGTTTGCACCGACGCCCACATGTAACGGTCCCGCGGAAGCAGATCCCAGCGCGCCGCCTTAAACTGTTCCGGCGCCACTCGGCCGCCTTCGTAGATTTTCTGGGGAGCGCCGCGCGCGCAATCTTTGAGCGCTTCTCCCCAAGCCAGATCTCCGTCGCCTTTAACCACTGAGTGCGCCTGCCCTAATTCGAGCGCCTCCTCGGGATAAAGCGAGGCGTGAATGCCGCCGAAAACGACATAGGCGCCGCGCTCGCGCGCCAGTCGCCCGACCGCGTAGCCCCGCAAGGCATTGCCGGTGTGAATGCCTATGCCAACGACGTCACCTGGCGCGATGCGCTCAGGAACCAGGCCTTCTAAGGTTTCGTCGCAAATTTCCGGATCGCCGAATTCGATCGGCGTCGCGGTCGCCAACACGTACAACCAACGTGGCGTGATGACGGCGGTTCCGAATGCGGAATCGCTGGGGTTGATGAGATGAATCGTCAAAGGTCCTTTTTTGGAAACCTTGGCAGTGAGATCGGCTCATTGGAGGCTGTGCCTCCAGCCGCAACCGGATACTCAGGGTCCGGGGTGCCAAGGGCTTCAGTTTAACATGGACGACCGGGCGCGGAATGGGTCTGCGTTTTAGGACGAGCCCGAGAACGCCTCGCGGGTACTGCACCGGGAGGAGTACTGGATCTTGCTCAGGAAACGGTTCAAAAACACCTATTTTTTCCGCTTTCGCGCCAAATACGGTGCCAGCTCGCGTTATAAAGTTAACAGCAGAGTTGTATGCCCGCATCGGAGTGTGAATGAAAAAACTGTCGCGACGGAAGCTGCCGGACAGCCAATTGCATCAACTGGTGCGCCGCTTGCTGCGCACCAATCAGCCGGACACTGACACGCCGGTAATCATTTCGCCGATGGAAGGAAAATACTTTTCTTCGGTCGGCCGACTGCTTAAGCGCAGCCACAGCCGCGTGTCGGCGCTGGTGGATCAGGCTCTCGAACGCGATCGCGCGGTCACAGTTTTCCTTCCCGAGAACGCCTACGTAGCCGAGGTAGTGAACTGCGCAGCCCAGGGTGAGCAATTCACCGTGGAATTGGTACTGATCCAGTATCAAGAAACATAATTTTCTGGCAGCGCTATCGGCAACCAGCCCCGTGTAAAATAGATAAAGGCGCGGGAGTAACTCAATGGTAGAGTCACAGCCTTCCAAGCTGTTGGTTGCGAGTTCGATTCTCGTCTCCCGCTCCATCTAACCAGACCTGTGTTTATTCTCTGCTGCGCACGGCGCGGGCTACCGAGTAACCGACAATTCCGGCCACTAGAAGCGAAATGCCGGGATTGTTTTTGACCATTCTACGGACATCCGCCAGGATGCCTTTGGCGTCATGATTCCGAAGATACTTGGCGCTAGCACTGAGTTTGTCGGCGGTCGTATGCGCGACATCCGCGACCTTTTCGGCACCATCATGCAAAGCTGACGCAGTAAGATCGAGGCTGCCCGCCGCTGCAGTGCGCGTGGCTGCGATTTTTTCAGTGGCGGAACGGCTGATATCGTTCACTTTGTCCTTCATCTGTTCCACGGCATCAACTACTTGATTGGGCAAGGATTTAGTTAGCATTTGAAAACTCCACTGCTTTGCGAGCAGGTTGAGTACCAATGGTGCTTAGGGAGCGCTGGTGCGGCGGAACAGATGCGAGAGCAAGCCTATCAGGAACAGCACGATGAAGATGAAGAAAATAATTCTCGCAATCTCGGCCGCAGCAAAAGCGACCACTCCAAACCCCAGGATCCCGGCTATCACTGCAACCACCAGGAAGACTAACGCATAGTAAAGCATGTCGACTCCTTTCATGGGTTGTGAAAACCCTACCGGGAAAGAGCAGAGCAATTGCCGTACCAGTTTGAGCGCCCTAAAACCAATCGCTGCGATAGGCCACCCACCAGCTCACAAAGCAAATGGGAATCGTCGCACCCAGAGCCCACCATAGGGGAAGCGCGAAGTCAGCGATCAGGCCCAACAGCGTAAATGTGATCCAGAAGATCTTTCGTTCCACTCGATCCTAGCGCCGCAGCTCGGCATGGGTCTGCAGATAACTGACGATCTGCGTTCGTGACAACACGCCCTCCAGATGGTTATTGGAAACCACGGGCAGCTGATTTAGATCGTGGCGGCTCATTGACTCGAGCGCGGTTGCCAGGGGCGTATCAGGGGTTACCGACTGCAGGTCCTCCAAAGGGCGCATGATGTCGTGCAGAGTCATAAAAGGCCATTTGGCGCGGTCGATGTTTTTGACCTCGTGGGGCGTGACCAAGCCGGTGATTTCGCCCTTATCGACTACCATGAAACAACGCTGCCCGGTGCGGAGCAGGTTCTGCTCGACGAAGTTCTGAACGTTCAACCAGCCATCGACAGTAGGGCAATCCCGCGTCATTACGTCGCCCACGAGCACGCCTTTGAGGGCGTGGGCGAGCCCGACCTGCCCGTAGCTTTCGCGCGCGGCTTGCAGTAAAAACCAGCCGATGAAGGCAATCCACAGGCCGCCGATACCGGCGCCGGTGAAATATTGAAAAATTCCGAGTGCGATGAAGACGAAAGCGACCGCCTGGCCCACCCGGGCGGCAAGTTGCGTGGAGCGATCGGCGTCGCCGGTCTTCCACCATATGAGCGCCCGCAGCACGCGTCCGCCGTCGAGCGGATAACCCGGGATCAAATTAAAAACGGCCAGCGAAAGATTGATATATCCCAGCCAGAGCAGCATGGCCATCCACGGACTTGACGACGGGTCGCCGATGCCGTGCGCCACGGACAGGCAGATGGCTCCGATGACGGCGCTGGTAAGCGGTCCTACAAACGCCATCCAGAACTCGACTTTCGCGCTGAGCGGGTTTTTCTCAATCTGCGAGACCCCGCCGAGAGCAAACAGCGTAATCTCCTTCACCGGCAGCTGATTTGCGGTGGCGACCAAGGAATGCGCCAGTTCGTGAAGCAGCAGCGAGACGAAAAATAGGATCGCGGTGGCAATCGCCAACGCGGTGATGACGCTATCGCCCCAGGCGGGATTGCTGGCGTGAAACCGGGAGGAGAGTGAAAACACGATCAGGAGCGCGATCAGAAACCAGCTATAGTGCAATCCGATCTTGATCCCGAAGATGCTTCCGAGTTTGATTTGTGACTGCAAGCCGCTCCACTACGACCATATCACCATCGCTGCATGAGTGCTCTGTTAGGAGTCTGGTAGCATCAGGGTATTGTGCGGTTCATGACCAGCGCCATGCGCCTCCCGCTCATTGCTCTCTCCTTAGGCACGCTACTGGCGCAGTCCGCCACGCCGCCATCGCGGGAAGTGGTCACTATTGAAAAACTCAAGGTGCAGGGAACCCGCTTCAGTGCAGCCTCGATCCAGATCCTGACGGGTTTGCGGCCAGGCATGCGGATTGACGAACTGGCGGTCCGCAAGGCGATCGCGCGCATGCTCGAATCCGGGTTGATCCGCAGCGTGAATTATAATTACGAGTCGCTCGAAGACCCGCACCGGGTGGTTCTCGAACTCGATGTCACCGATGAAACCCCGCTGTTGCCGGCGTCGATCGAGATTCCCGGAGTGGACCCGGAACCGGTGTGGCAATACCTGGAATCGGTGGACGCGCTGTTCACGCGCGAGCTGCCGCGCACCCAGAAGGCCCTGCGCTTTTACATACGCGCGATCACCGATTACCTGCGCACTAACAAAAGGTCCGAATCGCTGATCACGATCGTGACGGGTGACGACACGGGCCGTCCGACGGGAATTGTCTTTCTGCCGGCCGGGCGGCGCACTATACCGGCACCGGGCGCGCCACAGAA
>Ga0105240_10001365_pt1 | contig 41929 bp, 20 predicted proteins | sample KBSC54metaG_FD_80426 | JGI IMG/M metagenome (GOLD analysis project Ga0105240, IMG submission 80426) | Corn rhizosphere microbial communities from Kellogg Biological Station, Michigan, USA - KBS C5-4 metaG | ecosystem: Host-associated > Plants > Roots > Rhizosphere > Soil | place: Michigan, USA... | reverse complement strand
GTCGGTCGGCGGCGCGGTGCTGAACGCGGTCGGTGGCAACGGCAGCGCGCCGGGCAGCGTCGGCATCGTCGGCGCGGTGCAGGCGAAGAACGCCGGCCGCACCAACGGCGCGGCCGGCGGCCAGGGCGAGGATGGCGGCGCGATCGACGGCGGCAACGGCGGCGCGGGCGGCAACGGCGGTAACGGCGGCGATGGCGGGGCCGGCGGCAACGGCGGCGTCGGCGGCACCGGCGCGGGCGGCGCGGGCGGCACGATCAAGCTCTATGCGACCGATCTCGCGGCCGGCGGCACCGGCGTCAGCGTCAACACCTCGGGCGGCAGCGGCGGCCAGGCGGGCGCCGGCGGGCGCCTCGTGCTCGGCAGCAACACCAACCTGAATGCGGCCGGCACCGCGATCCAGTCCGGCACGCCGGGCACGGTGACTGGCGCGACGCGCAGCGATTTCACCGGTCCGCGCAAGGCCAATCCGTTCCTGTCGAACGGCGCCAGCACGCCGGTGATCGCCGGGCTCTATGGCGGCTCGGAGATCTACGGCCTGCTGAACCCGAACCCGGTGATGACGACCGAGAGCGAAGGCGCGGCGCAGACCTTCTACAACAACAACACCGCCGGCGACGTGGCGACGATGACGGCCGCCGACCGCGCGGCCGCGGACGACTGGACCACCAGCTTCCTGCCGACCAACACGCCCAACGTCTACTCGGCATCGGTCACCGGCACGATCGCCGCCGGCAATGATCGCGACATCTACCTGCTGCGCGCCGTCGCGGGCGACAGCATCACGATCGACCTGAAGGGCTCGCCGACCGGCAGCGGCAGCTTGAGCGACACCTTCCTGCGCGTCTTCGATGCGAGCGGCAGCCAGGTCGCGTTCGACGACGACAGCGGCGACGGCGCCAACTCGCGGCTGACCTTCAACGTCGGCACCACCGGCAGCTACTACGTCGTCGCCGATTCGTTCGGGGCCAACACCGGCAGCTACACGCTGGCCGCAACGCAGACCCGCGCCGCGAGCGCGGTGCCGCGCGACCTCGCCGGCATCTTCAGCGCTGCCGACTTCGCGAAGATCTTCGACACGCGGCCCTCCGATGCGCTGGCCGCGGTCTACCGCATCCCCGGTTCGACCTTGAACCTCGGCCAGGACTACACCGGCTACGACATGCTGGTGTTCGTCAACCTGACGGATACCGTGCTGGCCGCGCCGGCCCTCGGCATCGCGCCGACCGGCACCGCGACGATCACGCCGCTCGCGCTGCGCACCGGCGGCATCAACGGCGCGCAGACGCTCGCGAGCCTGAACCCGCATGCGGTCTGGGCCACGCTGGTGCCGGAAGCCGGTACCGGCGGCTACACGATCAAGGCCTCGGTGACCGGGCCGGACGTCGGCGCCGGCTTCGCGACGGTGAGCGCGACGCCGCTGAACGGCGGCGCGATGATCAACGGCGACGTGGTCTACCTGCGGGCGCCGCGGCCGCTCGCGTCGACGCAGGAACTGCCCGGCGTGCAGGCGGTGGCGCTGAGCCCGGACGGCAAGAGCGTCTATGCGGTGAACGCGGCGCAGGGCGCGCTCGAGGTGGCGAACACGCAGGACCTGTCGCAGCGCAGCCTGCTGCGGGCCGGCAGCAACGGCCTCGCGCCCAACGTGCTGCAGGGCGCTTCGGACGTGGTCGTCAGCCCGGACGCGGCCGGCAAGAACGTCTACGTCGCCGATTCCACCGGCCGCAACATCGCGGTGTTCAACCGCGACGCGAACGGCAACCTGAGCTTCAGCCAGGTCGTCGCGACGCCCGGCGGCAACGCCTACAGCGATGTGATCACGATCGATGCGTCCGGCAATTTCGTCTACATCGCCGGCACGAGCGGCGTCGCCAAGTACGCGCGCAATGCGACGACCGGGCAGCTGACATTGTCGAGCTCGCGCACCGCCGACGTTGGCAACAGCAGCGACATCGCGTTGAGCCAGGACGGCACGCTGCTCTACGTGGCGAGCCGCACGGGCGACACGCTGGTGACGATCGACACCGCGACGATGGGCGCGACCCGGCTGCAGACCCTGAGCGGCGCGGCCAACGGGCTCGACGGCGCGGCCGGCATCGGCGTCTACCGCGCGGCGAGCGGCGTCGAGTACGTCTATGTCGCGGGCAAGGACGGCAACACGGTCTCGGTGTTCCAGCGCGCCGTGGGCGGCTTCACCTTGAGCTTCTTGCAGACGCTCGCCAACGGCGTCAACGGCGTGTCCGGGCTCGCGGGCGCGAGCAGCGTCGCCGTCACGCCCGATGGCGCGTACGTGATCGTCACCGCCGAAAGCGGCAACCAGCTCGGCGTGTTCCAGCGCAATGCGACGACCGGCACCTTGCAGTTCGTGCAGGTGCTGAAGAACGACGTGGCGGGCGCGGCCGGGCTGCGGGCGCCGACAGCCGTCGCGATCAGCGCCAACAGCGCGCGCATCTACGTCGCGAGCCTGGGCCTCGCCGGCGCGAACGGCGGCCTGGTGCTGCTCGACAACAAGGCGATCAACGGCGCCCCGGCGCCGGCAGTGCGCCAGGTCACCACCTTCGACGGCATCGAGGCGCTGACACTGACGACCGGCATCGGCGCCGACACGATCACCTTGGCGCACGCGCCGGCGACGCAGGTCGCCACCACCACGATCAACAGCGGCGGCGGCAACGACACGCTGGCGCTGAACGAACTCAGCGCGAGCACCGTCGTCAACATGGGCGCGGGCGACGACACGGCGCAAGTGCGCTCGACCCGTACCAGCACCAACCTGATCCTGCACGGCGATGCCGGCAAGGACCAGATCGTGATCGACCGCGTCGGCGCGAGCACGCGCACCGAAGTCTTCGGCGATGCCGATGCCGACGTGGTGCGCGTCTCCGGCGCGAACCTGCCGTCGACCGCGGTGACCATCGCGCACGGCAACGCGCCGACGACGATTCCCGGCGACACGCTGGTCTTCGACCCGCAGAACACGAACCCGAACGTCCCGAACTTCACGCCAGCCCCGCCTGCGGTGGGCGCGGGCACGATCCGCGTGACCAGCCTGAACGGCATCGGCGTCTCGCTCGGCACCTTGACCTACGACACCTTCGAAGGCCCGGTCTCGGTGATCGCGGCGCCGATCGTGCGCTTCACCGGCGCGCCGTACACGGTGACGGAAGGGCAGAGCGTGACCTTCACGTCGAGCGTGACGCCGCTCGGCACGACCGGGCAGCTGCGCGGCCAGGTCTCGTGGGACATCGATGGCGACGGCCATTTCGGCGATGCCTTCGGCACCAGCGTGACCTTGAGCTGGGCGCAGCTGCAAGCCCTCGGCATCAAGGACGGGCCGGCCACCTTCACGGTGGGCGCGCAGGCGACCAACGAAGACGGCCTGACGGCCGAAGCCTTCACGCAGCTGAGCGTCGTCAACGCGGCGCCGGTGATCACGCTGAGCGACAACAGCACGGCCGGCAGCATCGCCGCGGGTGCCAACTACGTGATCAACTTCGCCGCCACCGATCCGGGCGACGATCACGTCTCGGAATGGCGCATCAACTGGGGCGACGGCAGCGCGGTGCAGGTGTTCGGCGCGGGCAGCACGTCGGCCACGCACGTCTTCGTCAACCCGGGTGCGGTGACGGTGCGCGTCGCGGCCGTCGACGAGGATTCGGCGCCGAACGAAGCCGCGTTCGCGACCAAGGCGGTGACGGCGACCGTCGGCGCCGGCCAGATCAGCGCCGGCACCTCGTACACGATCGCCGAGGGCCAGGATGTCAGCTTCCTCGCCACGTACACCGGCACGCCGACGGCGATCGCCTGGTCGTTCAACGGCAGTGCGTTCACCGCGGCCGCCGGCGCGAATCCGCTGCTGAGCTGGGCCGGTCTGCAGTCTCTGGGCATCAACGACCAGGGCGACTACAACGTGCAGGTGCGCGCCACCTATGCCGGCGGCATCACCGCGACCTCGACGCTCGCCGCGCTGCTGCACGTCACCAATGTCGCGCCGAGCGCCACGTTCGCGCTCGACACCGCGGCGATCAACGAAGGCGGCACGGCGACGGTCTCGTTCGCGAACCAGTCCGACCCGTCGACCGCGGACACGACACGCGGTTTCCGCTACAGCTACGACTTCGACAACGACGGTACGTTCGAGATCGTCGACAGCACCTCGGCCAGCGTCGCGATCCCGGCCGCCTTCCTGGCCGACAACCGCAACCTCGTCGTGCATGGCCGCATCCGCGACCAGGCCGCGGCGGGCGATCTCGACCCGACCCATGTCGGCGCGACCGACCTGTTCGCGAACCTGGCGATCGCCAACGTTGCGCCGACGCTGATCGTCACCGGCGCCGCCACAGCCACCGAGGGCACGCCGTACAGCCTGCAGCTCGCCGCTACCGATCCGGGCACGGACGTGATCTCGAGCTGGATCGTCGACTGGAACGACGGCACGGTCGAATCCTTCAACGGCCCGGCGCAGAGCCTGACGCACACCTATGCGAACGACGGCCAGCGCACGATCGCGATCACCGCGATCGACGAAGACGGCAGCTACAACGCGAGCAAAGTGGTGAACGTCGCCAACGTCGCGCCGCAGCTGCAGAACCTGGCGGCGAGCGCGGTCGACGAAGGTGCGCTGAGCCATCTGACCGGCACGGTCACCGATCCGGGCACGCAGGATGCGTTCAGCCTGGTCGTCAACTGGGGCGACGGCAGCGCGGCGGAAACCATCCAGCTCGGCGCCGGAACGCGCAGCTTCGACGTGACCCACCGCTACCTCGACGACCCGGCCGCCGGCACGCCCTCCGATGTGCTGCCGATCACCGCCGTGCTCTCGGACGGCGGCCAGAACACCAGCAGCGCCAGCACCAGCGTGACGGTGAGCAACCTCGCGCCCAGCGTCGCGCAGTTCGTGCTCGCCGCGCCGACGATCAATGAAGACGGCAGCGCGCAGCTGAGCGGCTCGATCGCCGATGCGGGGACGCTGGACACGCACCGCGTGGTGATCGCCTGGGGCGACGGCAGCGCGTCGACGACCGTCGACCTCGCGGCCGGCGTCACCGACTTCAGCCTGAGCCACCGCTACCTCGACGACAACCCGACCGCCACGACCTCCGACCCGTACACGATCAGCGCGGTCGTCAGCGACAAGGACGGCGGCGCGGCGAGCGCTTCGACCACGGTGACGGTCGCCAACCTCGCGCCGGGCGTCAAGACCTTGACCCAGGTCGAGACCCAGTCCGGCAACCAGCGCACCACCTCCATCAGCGGCAGCTTCGTCGACATCGGCAGCCTCGACACGCACAGCGTGCGCGTGACCTGGGGCGACGGCAGCAGCTCGGCCGCGGTGCTGAACCAGGCTGCGCGCACCTTCAGCGCCAGCCATGGCTACACGACGACCAGCCAGGCGCAGGAGTTCGCGATCACGATCGCGGTGACAGACGACGACGGCGGCATCGGCAGCGTCGGCATCGTCAGCGATGGCACCGGCATCGCGACGCCGCCGGTGGCGCGCAACGACTCGGCCACGGTGGCCGAAGACGGCTCGGTGCGCATCGACGTGCTGGCCAACGACAGCGACGTGAACGGCGACAGCCTGAGCGTCATCGTGATGAGCGGCCCGGCCCACGGCCTGCTGACCATCAACCCGGACCAGAGCGTGGTCTACACGCCGAACGCCGACTACTTCGGCGCGGACAGCTTCACGTACAAGGCCAACGACGGCGGCCTGGATTCCGGCCTCGCGACGGTGGCGCTCACCGTCACGCCGGTGGATGACGCGCCGCGCCTCGGCACGATCGACGACGCGACCTTGGCGGAAGGCCAGAGCCTGGTCTTCCAGCTGCCGGCGGTGGATGTCGACGGCGATGCGCTGAGCTACAGCGTCACCGGCGCGGGCGCCAGCGTGAACGCGAGCGGTCAGCTGACGTTCACGGCGCTCGACGGCGATGCGACCGTGCCCGTCACCGTGCATGTCTCGGATGGCCACAGCGCGGTCGACGGCGGCTTCAGCGTGACGGTGACGAACGTCGCGCCGACGCTGGTCATCACCGGCGCGGCGACGGTCAACGAAGGCACGCCGTACAGCCTGAAGCTCTCCGCCACCGACCCGGGCCAGGACACGATCTCCAAGTGGACGGTCGACTGGGCCGACGGCAGCGCGGTGCAGACCTTCAACGGCCCGGTGCAGAACCTGACGCACACCTACGCCAACGAAGGCGCGCACGACATCGCGATCACCGCGACCGACGAGGACGGCAGCTACGCGGCGACCCAATCGGTGACGGTCGTCAACGTCGTGCCGCTGCTGCAGAACCTCGCGGCGAGCGCGGTCGACGAAGGCTCGCTGAGCCATCTGACCGGTACGATCGCCGACTCCGGTACGCAGGATGCCTTCAACCTGATCATCGACTGGGGCGATGGCGGCGCGCCACAGACCGTGCAGATCGCGGCCAACGCGCGCAGTTTCGACCTGACGCATCGCTACCTCGACGACCCGACCCCGGGCACCGCGAGCGACGTGCTGCCGATCAGCGTGCAGGTGAGCGACGGCGACGACGGCAGCACCGCGCAGACCAGCGTCACGGTACGCAACGTCGCGCCGACGGTCTCGCCCTTCGTCTTCGACGCCGCGACGATCAGCGAGGACGGCACGGCGGTGCTGCGCGGCTCGGTCGTCGATGCGGGCGTGCTCGACACGCACCACATCGTCGTGCGCTGGGGCGACAACGGCGCGACGTCGACACTCGACCTGGCGGCCGGTGTCAACGACTTCAGCGTCAGCCACACCTACCTCGACGACAACCCGACCGCGACCGGGTTCGATGTCTACGCGGTCAGCGCGACCGTGACCGACAAGGACGGCGGCACGGCGACTGCCAACGCCAACCTGCGCGTCAACAACCTCGCGCCGGTGATCAACGCGCTGAGCAAGACCGAGAGTCAGACCGGCAACTCGCGCAGCACCGCGATCTCCGGCAGCTTCGTCGATACCGGCACGCTGGACACGCACACGGTCTCGGTGACCTGGGGCGACGGCACGACGAGCGCGGCGGTACTGAACCAGGCGGCGCGCACCTTCACTGCGAGCCATCAGTACACGACGCAGACGCAAGCCGACGTGTTCGCGATCAGTGTCGCGGTCACCGACGACGACCTCGGTACCGGTACCGGTACCTTGAGCAGCAACGGCGCGCAGATACCGACCGCGCCGATCGCGAAGAACGACAGCGCCACGGTCGCGGAAGACGACACGGTGATCATCGCGGTGCTGGCGAACGACAGCGACGTCAACGGCGACGTGCTGTCGCCCGTCGTCGTCACCGGCCCGGCGCACGGCGTGCTGACCTTGAACTCGAACAAGACCTACACCTATGCGCCGGCCGCCAACTACAACGGGCCGGACAGCTTCAGCTATCTCGTCACCGACGGTGCGCTGAACTCGAACGTCGCGACGGTGGCGATCACCGTGACACCGGTCAACGACGCGCCGACCTTGGGCGCCTTGCAGCCGCAGGCGCTGCTCGAAGGCCAGAGCCTGAGCTTCCAGCTGCCGGCCGCCGATGTCGACGGCAATGCCTTGAGCTACAGCGTGACCGGCACCGGCGCGACGGTGGATGCGACCGGCAAGCTGACCCTCGTCGGCCGCGACGGCGATGCGGTGGTGCCGATCGTGGTGCAGGTCTCCGACGGCCAGAGCGAGGCGCAGGGCAGCTTCAACCTGACGGTCACCAACGTCGCGCCGACCGTGAGCCTGACCGGCCCGGCCACCGGCCTCGGCGGCTCGCCCTACACCGTGCACGTCGGCGCCGTCGATCCCGGCCAGGACACGGTCAGCACCTGGCTGATCGACTGGGGCGACGGCAACACCGAAAGTTTCGCCGGCTCGATCACGCAGGCGAGCCACGCGTACTCGCGCGCCGGCGGCAGCTTCACGATCAAGGCCAACGCGACCGACGAGGACGGCAGCTACGACACGACGCCGCTGAACGTGACGATCGCCCCGGACCTGCTGAAGGTGCAGAGCTTCACGCCGACCGCGACCGGCTTCAGCGCGCGCTTCAACCACGCGTTCGATGCCAGTGCGATCAGCCTCTACGACAGCGGCGGCGGCGCGCTCGACGTGCTGCTGAAGGGCGACTTGGTCGGCTCGGTGAGCGGCTCGGTGGTGTTCGATGCCGACCACAAGGGCCTGACCTTCATCCGCACCGGCGGCGTGCTGCAGTTCGACAGCTACAGCGTGAAGTTCGCGAGCGGAGCGGCCGGCTTCCACGACGAGATCAGCGCGCTCGACGGCAATGCCGACGGCACGCCGGGCGACGACTACCTGACGCGCTTCGACTTCCGCTCCTCCGGCGCCGGCGTGCTGAGCCTGCCCGACTTCATGCGCGGCCCGGGCCAGCCGGTCGACGTGCCGGCCACCGCGCTGCTGCTGCCGGTGACCTTCACGAACCCCGGCGGGATGCGCAACATGGTGTTCACGGTCGACTACGACCCGGCCAAGCTCGCGATCAGCGCGGCGCAGGCCGGCGCGGACCTGCCGGCCGGCACGACGATCCAGTTCGCGACCGTGAACCTGGCCTCGGGTGCCCAGCAGGCGCGCATCACCTTGATCCTGCCGGGCAGCACGGTGCTCGCGGCCGGGGCCTCGCGGCTCGTCAACCTGGTGGCGACCGTGCCGGCGACGGCGCCCTATGGTTCGACCGAGCTGCTGCACCTCGGCGTGAGCAGCATCAACGCGAATCCGCCGCTGACCGGCAGCATCGCGATCGACGATGCGCTGCACGTCGTCGGCTACTTCGGCGACACCACCGGCAATGCGCTCTACGGGCAGGACGACGTGACCCTGCTGCAGCGCGTGATCGTCAAGACCGATCCGGGCTTCGCGTTCTGGTCGAACATCGATCCGGTGATCGTCGGCGACATCGCCGGCGGCGGCACGCTGAATTCGCTGGATGCGAGCCGGCTGCTGCAGGAGGTCAACTTCGTCAACGGCACCGGCACGATCGACCGGCCGGAGGTGCCGCCGATCCCGACCGGCATCGGGCCGATCGTCTTCGCATCGAGCCAGGGCGCGGCGCCGGCCAACCTGGCTGCGCCGGCGCCGACGGCCACGGCTGCGAAAGCGAGCAGCCCGGTGATCACGCTCGGCAAGACGAGCGCTGCCGCCGCACCGGCGCTGCCGGCCTTCGCCGCGGAGGATGCGGCCAAGCCCTGGCTGGCGGACTACCTCGGCAATGCCGGGCAGGCGGCCAAGGTCTCGCCCAACCTGAGCCTGAAGGTGACCCTGGACAAGACGGCTTCGGTCTCGAACCTTCAGAGAGGCTGACATCTGAACTCGGCCACCGATACCGCCCATCTCAGCAGCGCGCTCTGGGCCGAGTTCGCGGCCGCCCAATCGCGAGAGCAGTTCCTCGGCAGCTGGCTCGCGATCCTCTGCACGCAGATCGACGGCGTGACCGGCGGGCTGTTGCTGATCGGCTCGGAGCAGCAGAACACCTTCACCGCCGGCGCGGTCTGGCCCGATCCGTACCGCGACATGGCGTATCTCGCGCCGGTCGCGCAGCGCGCTTTGAACGAGCGGCGCGGGCTGGTGCTGCCTTACGCGGCGAGTGCGGACAGCGCCGGCGCGAGCGGCGCCTACGTCGCCTACCCGATCGAGGTCGCCGGCGAGCTGAAGGGCGCGATCGTTCTCGACACCGCGCCGCGCCCGGAGGCCCAGCTGCAGCACGCGCTGCGCCTGATCCACTGGGCCAATGCCTGGCTCGTCGACCTGTTCCGCCAGCAGCTGCTGCAGGACCGCGACCGCACCGTCGCGCGCATGGCGCTGGCCAACGGCATCGTCGCTACGGCGCTGCAGCAGCGGCGCTTCAGGCCGAGCGGGCTGGCGGTCGTGAACGAACTGGCGGCGCGCTTCGCCTGCGACCGGGTCAGCCTGGGTCTCGACCATGAAGGCTCGGTGCGCCTCGAGGTCATCTCCAACACCGCAAGCTTCGATGCCAAGGCGAACCTCTCGCGCGCGATCGCCGAGGCGATGGACGAGGCGCTGGATCTCGGCGTCGCGGTGGTCCATCCGGCCGAGGGCGACGATCGTTTCACGTCGACCTCGCACGCCGCGCTGGCGCTCGAATCGAAGGACATCGCCGTGCTCTCGGTGCCGCTCGCGGATGACGGCCGCAACATCGGCGTGCTCTGCTTCGAGCGCAACGGCGGCAGCGTCTTCGATGTGGAAGCGATCGAGACGACCAAGGTGCTGGGCCTCTTGCTCGGACCGATCCTCGCGCTGCAGCGCGCCAATGAACGTGGCGCCTGGCGCCGCGGCTGGGATTTCACGCGCGGCGGCGTGCAGGCGCTCTTCGGCCCGCGCCATGGCGGCCTGAAGCTGCTCGCGCTAACGGCCTGCGCGGTGCTCGCCTTCCTCGCGCTCGCGAGTGGCGACTACCGGGTCGCGGCCAAGACCGTGGTCGAAGGTGCGATGCAGCGCGCCACCGCGGCGCCGTTCGAAGGCTTCATCGCCGAAGCCTTCGTGCGCGCCGGCGATACGGTGAAGCAGGGCCAGCCGATGGCCCGCCTCGACGACAAGGACTTGCGCGTCGAGCTCGCCAAATGGTCGGCCGAGCGCGAGCAGTACCTGCGCAAGTACCGCCAGGCATTGGCGAGCCACGATCGCTCAGCGATGAACGTGCTCGGCGCACAGGCGAACCAGGCCGAGGCGCAGCAGGCCCTGGTCGAAGAGCGGCTGGAGCGCGTGCAGCTGCTCGCCCCGTTCGACGGCGTGGTCGTCTCGGGCGACCTGCGCCAGCTGATCGGCACGCCGGTCGAGCAGGGCAAGGTCTTGTTCGAGACCGCGCCGCTGGATGCCTATCGCGTAATCCTGCAGGTCGACGAACGCGAGATCGGCCAGCTCGCGCTCGGCCAGACCGGCGAGCTCGCGCTGTCGGGCATTCCGGGCGAGCGGCTGAAGTTCACGGTCAAGCAGATCACGCCGGTCGCGACCGCCGAGGACGGCAAGAACTTCTTTCGCGTCGAAGCGCAGATGGAAGGCGGCGTGGCGCGGCTGCGGCCGGGCATGGAAGGCATCGGCAAGGTCGAGGTCGGCTCGCGCAAGCTGATCTGGATCTGGACGCACAGCCTGGTCGACTGGCTTCGGTTGTCGCTGTGGAGCTGGCTGCCGTGAGTGGCTCGTTGCTCAGCACCTCGTGGTATCGCGTGGTTTCGCTGAAGCCGCGGCTGCGCTCGCATGCGAAGCTGTACCGCCATCACTACCGCGGCGAAGTCTGGTTCGTGATGCGCGACCCGGCCTCGGGCCGCACGCACCGCTTCACGCCCGGCGCGCGGCTGATTCTCAACGGCCTCGACGGCACGCGCACGATCGGCGAGCTGTGGGAGATCGGCAACCGTCGGCTCGGCGAAGACGCGCCGACGCAGGACGAACTGATCGGCCTGCTCGGCCAGCTGCATGCGGCCGACCTGATGCAGTGCGACGTGACGCCCGACGTGGCCGAACTCTTCCAGCGCGCACAGCGGCAGGATCGCGCGAAGACCCGGCAGGCCTTCGGCAACCCGATGTCGATCAAGCTGGCGCTGTTCGATCCCGATCGCCTGCTCGATCGGCTGATGCCCTTCGTGCGGCCGCTGTGGAACCGCTGGGGTCTGATCGCCTGGCTGGCGGTCGTGCTGCCGGCCGTGGTGCTGGCGCTCTCGCATCGCGGCGAGCTGACCGCGAACATCGCCGACCGGGTGTTCGCCGCGCACAACCTGGTGATGCTGTGGCTGCTCTTCCCGCTGATCAAGGTGCTGCACGAGCTGGGCCACGGCATCGCGACCAAGGTGCGCGGCGGCGAGGTGCACGAGGTCGGCGTGATGCTGCTGGTGTTCGTGCCGGTGCCCTATGTCGATGCCTCGGCCGCGACCACGTTCCGCAGCAAGTTCGAGCGTGCGGTGGTCGGTGCCGCGGGCATGGCGGTCGAGGTCTTCCTCGCCGCGCTGGCGATGTATTTGTGGGTGCTGGCCGAGCCGGGGCTGGCGCGCTCGGTGGCCTTCAACGTGATGCTGGTGGCCGGCGTCTCGACCCTGATCTTCAACGGCAACCCGCTGCTGCGCTATGACGCCTACTACGTGCTCGCCGACCTGATCGAGATCCCGAACCTGTCGAGCCGCGCGAACCGCTACATCGGCTACCTGTTCGAGCGCTACCTGTTCGGCGCGAAGGACCTGGAGGCGCCGCAGGCGAGCGCAGGCGAGAAGCGCTGGTTCCTGTTCTATGCGCTTGCGTCGTTCATCTACCGGACCTTGGTCAGCCTGGCGATCGTGCTCTTCATCGCCGGCGAGTTCTTCGTCATCGGCGTGCTGCTGGCGCTCTGGGCCTTCGCGATGATGGCGGTGGTGCCGGTGGCGAAGCTGGCGGGGCATCTGGCCAATGCGCCGCGGCTGGCGCGGGTACGAGGGCGGGTGGCCGCGGTCAGCGGCGGGCTCGCGCTGCTGCTGATCGCAGCGATCCTCTTCGTGCCGGTGCCGTTTCGCACGCAGGCGGAGGGCATCGTCTGGCTGCCGGAGCAGGCGATCGTGCGGGCGGGCGGCGATGGCTTCCATGCGCGCTTCGTCGCCGCGCCGGGCAGCCGGGTGAAGAAGGGCGATGCCTTGATCGTCTGCGTTGATCCGGTGCTGGATGCGCAGCTGCGGGTCGGCGAAGCCAAGGTGGCCGAACTGCAGGCGCAGTTCGATGCGCAGTTCGTCGAAGACCGGGTCGAAGCGGAGATCACGCGCCATGCGCTGGCGCGCGAGCAGGGCGCTCTGGCGCGCTTGCGCGAGCGTGCCGCGCAGCTGATCGTCATGAGTCCCAGTGATGGGCGGTTCCTGGTGCCGCAGGCAGTCGACATGCCCGGCCGTTTCTTCCGCAAGGGCGAGCTCTTCGGCTATGTCACCGAACAGGCGCGGCCGCTGGTGAGAGTCGTGATCCAGCAGGGCGAAGTCGACCTGGTGCGGCTCGCGACGCGCGAAGTCGGGCTGCGCAATGCCTACCGGCTGGGCGATGCGATCGTCGGCAAGGTGATCCGCGAGGTGCCGGGCGGCGTGTCGCAATTGCCGAGCCGGGCGCTGGCGACCGAAGGCGGCGGGCTGGTCGCGGTCGACCCGCGCGACAGCCACGGCACGAAGGCGCTGCAGCGCACCTTCCTGCTCGATGTGGACCTGCCGCCGGATGGCTTCGCGTTGTATGGAGGCAGGGTGCACGTGCGCTTCGAGCACCTGCGCGAACCGCTGGGTTCGCAGTGGTATCGCGCGGTGCGGCAGATGTTCCTGAGCCGGTTCCATGTCTAGACATGCCCTCGATGCCGAGGCCGGCACGATCTCCGCGACCAGCGCCTACCTGGAGCGCAGCGAGCAGAAGGCGCCCTGGCACGACCGCGCCGCCGACGCCCTGGTGAGCCGGCTGTGGCAGCCGATCGCCGGCCGCCTTCGCAACCCGGCCGTGCAGCTCGAACGCATCGTCGCGCTGGCCGCGGCTCACGAAGCCGATTACCGCGCGATGAGCGACGGCGAGCTGCAAGCCCACGTCAAGCCTTTGAAGGCCGCTCTGCGCCGTCACGGCTTCGAGGCGGCCTGCGTCGGCCAATGCTTCGCCCTGTTGCGCGAAGCCGCCGCACGCCGCATCGGCCAACGCCCGTATGACGTGCAGCTGATGGGCGCCTGGGCCTTGCTGCAGGGCCGCCTGGCCGAGATGGCGACCGGCGAAGGCAAGACGCTCACCGCGACCTTGGCGGTCGGCACCGCGGCACTCGCCGGCGTGCCGGTGCACGTGATCACCGTCAACGACTACCTGGCCGCGCGCGATGCCGAGGCGATGGCGCCGATCTACGAGTTCCTGGGCCTGAGCGTCGGCACCGTGGTGCATGGACTGTCGCCCGATGAACGCCGCCGCGCCTACCGCTGCGACGTCACCCACTGCACGAACAAGGAGCTGGCCTTCGACTACCTGAAGGACCGGGTCGCGCTCGCGCGCAGCGGCGGTCGGCTGACGATGGCGGTCGCGGCGTTGCAGGGTGGCGCCGGCGAGACGGAACGCTTGCTGCTGCGCGGCCTGCACTTCGCGATCGTCGATGAGGCCGACAGCATCTTCATCGACGAGGCGCGCACGCCGCTGATCCTCTCGGCCAACGTCGACGGACAGCAGGAACTGGCGATGTACCAGACGGCGCTCGCTTTCGCGCGCCGGCTCGAGCTCGGCAGGGACTACCTCTTCAACGAGCCGGCGCAGCGAGTCGAACTTGGCGACGCGGGGCGGGCGCGTGTCGCCGAACTGGCAAGCGGGCTCGATGGCGTCTGGACCTCGACCCGCGGCCGGCAGGAACTGGTCGTGCAGGCCTTGACCGCGCTGCTCGTCTTCCACCGCGACAAGCAATACGTGCTGGCCGACGGCAAGGTGCTGATCGTCGACGAGTTCACCGGCCGCGTGATGGCCGACCGCTCCTGGGAAAGCGGCCTGCACCAGATGATCGAGGCCAAGGAAGGCTGTGCGCTGAGCCCGCGCCGCGTGACACTCGCGCGCATCACCTACCAGCGCCTGTTCCGGCGCTACCTGCGACTCGCCGGCATGACCGGCACCGCCGCCGAGGTTGCGCGCGAGGTCTGGGCCGTCTACCGCTTGCGCACCTTGACGATCCCGCTGCACCGCCCGTCGGCGCGAGTCTGCCTGCCCGGCTGCCTGCATGCCACGGCCGCGCAGAAATGGCAGGCCATCGTCGCCTCGGTGCGCGAGCTGGCGCTGCGCCAGGGCCGGCCGGTGCTGCTCGGCACGCGCTCGGTCGAGGCCTCCGAGCAGCTCAGCCTGGCGCTCGCCGAAGCAGGCATAGCGCACAGGCTGCTGAACGCCAAGCAGGACAAGGAAGAGGCCGCCGTGGTCGCCGAAGCCGGCCTGGCCGGCCGGGTCACCGTCGCGACCAACCTGGCCGGCCGCGGCACCGACATCCGCCTCGGCCCCGGCGTGGCCGAGCGCGGCGGACTTCACGTGATCCTGACGGAATGCCATGGCTCGGCACGAGTGGACAGGCAGCTCATCGGCCGCGGCGCGCGCCAGGGCGACCCGGGCAGCTGCCAGATGATCGTCTCGGCGGAAGACGAAGTGCTGCGTGTCTTTGCCGGGCCGGTGCTGTGGCTGGCCGCCGCCTCGGCCTTCGGCTCGCGTCTGCTCGGCGCGGCCCGCTTCATCGCTCAGCGGCGCGCCGAATGGCGGGATTCGCGAGTGCGCCGCCAGACTCTGAAAATGGATGCGCAGCTCGAACAGACATTGGCCTTTTCCGGAACGCACGAATGAGAACGCTTGGCCCGAAGATGACGACGATTCGCTGCGCCTTCGCGCTCGCCTGGACGTGCTGGGCCGCATCGCCATCGCACGCAGCCCCCGCCAAGGGTTTCGACTGCCTGATCGAGCCGAAGCAGGTGGTCGAGCTGCGCAGCCCGGTCGAAGGCCTGATCGACAGGATCAGCGTCGACCGCGGCGATTTCATCAAGAAGGGCCAAGTGCTGGTCGAACTCGAATCCACTGCCGAACGATCGAGCGTGGCCGCCTCGAAGCACCGTGCCGAGATGGTCGGTCGCGTCGCGTCGTCGCGCAACCGCGTCGAGTTCGCCACCAAGAAGCTGGAGCGATCGCAGCAGCTGTTGAAGGAGAGCTTCGTCTCGACACAAACCCGCGATGAAGCCGAGACCGAACATCGCCTCGCCGAGTCCGAGCTGAAGGACGCGCTAGAGACGCAGGAACTCGCGCGTCTCGAATACCTGCACGCGGTCGACCAGCTGAAGCAGCGCTCGCTGAAGAGCCCATTCGATGGCTACGTCGTCGACCGCATGCTGCATCCGGGCGACCTGGCCGAATCCGGCACCGGCCGCAAGCCGATCCTGAAGATCGCGCAGATCGACCCCTTGCGCGTCGAAGTGGTGTTGCCGCAGGAAGCTTTCGGCCGCGTCGCCGTCGGCACGACGGCGAGCATCGCGCCGGAGGGATTCCCCGGCAGCTATCCGGCGCGGGTCACGGTCGTCGACAAGCTGATCGATGCCGCGAGCGGCATGTTCGGCGTGCGCCTGGAACTGGCCAATCCCAAGGGCGCCTTGCCGGGTGGGATTCGCTGCGCGGTGGAGTTCCCAGGGTTGAAGCCGAATGGGCCTGCAGGCGCGCGCCTGCATTGAAGGAAAGCCGCCGCGAACCGGGACGAAGGCGGCGGCCGCCCGGTTTCACTGCCCGTTCGAGCCCTTTGCCTTCGCGCGTTCGATCGCCTGGGCAATCAGTTCCTTGGCTTCCTCGGCATCGCCCCAGCCTTCGCACTTCACCCACTTGCCGGGTTCCAGATCCTTGTAGTGGCTGAAGAAGTGCTCGATCTGGCGCCAGGCGATCTCGGGCAGGTCGTTGTAGTTCTTGACGTGGTTGTAGCGCTGCGTCAGTTTCGGGACCGGCACGGCGATGATCTTCTCGTCCGAGCCGCCCTCGTCGGTCATCTTCAACACGCCGATCGGGCGCACGGCGATGGCCGAGCCCGGCATCAGCGGCCGCGTATTGGCCACGAGCACGTCGCAAGGGTCGCCATCCCCGGACAGCGTGTGCGGGATGAAGCCGTAGTTGCCGGGGTAGCGCATCGGCGTGTAGAGGAAGCGGTCGACGATGAGCATGCCCGCCGCCTTGTCCAGTTCGTACTTGATCGGCTCGCCGCCGATCGGCACTTCGATGACGACGTTGACCTCGTTGGGCGGTTCGCTGCCGATGGGAAGCTTGTCCAGATTCATGGTTGCACACGCAAGAAGTGGCAGCGAGCTGGTGTCGCCACCGATGCTGAGGGTCGCCGGCGCGTGTCGGCCGCCGGCGGGCTTCGACCCGTATAGTGCCTTGATTGCGGGGCGCCCGTCCAGGCGACAGCCTTCGAATCGATCGCGCGCTGTCGGACGGCGGCGAATGTCGTTGTAGGACTTGTCCGACCCTCGCTCGCGCAGCCCGGAGACCGGCATCGAGCGGCCGAGCGGCCCCTGGAAGCGACGCTCATAATCCGTTCGAGGCCGCAACCTTCCGTCGGGGTAGATGCAGTGCAAGACTCAGACAGCGCGATATCGAAGATCAGCACGGAGGCTCGCTATCGCATGCTGGTCGAGGCGGTGACCGACTACGCGATCTACATGCTCGACAGCAAAGGCTACATCGCGAGCTGGAATCCCGGCGCGCAGCGGCTGAAGGGCTATGACGAAGCGGAGATTCTCGGCCGTCATTTTTCGCTCTTCTACTTGCCGGAAGACGTTCGGGCGGGGCTTCCCGCGAAGACGCTTTCCACCGCGCAGCGGGAAGGTCGCTTCGAGGCCGAGGGCTGGCGCGTCTGCAAGGACGGACGGCGCTTCTGGGCGCACGTCGTGGTCGATCCGATCCTGTCGCCCACGGGCGAGATCCTCGGCTATGCCAAGGTCACGCGCGATCTGAGCGAACGCCGTGTCGCCGAGGAATCGCTGCGCCGGAGCGAAGAGCTGTTCCGGCTGCTGGTGCAGGGGGTGATCGACTACGCGATCTACATGATCGATCCCCAAGGCATCGTCACCAGCTGGAACGCCGGGGCGCAGCGCATCAAGGGCTATCTGCCGGAAGAGGTCGTCGGCACCAGCTTTTCGCGCTTCTATCGCCCGGAAGACCGCGAACGGGGCGAGCCGCAACGAGCGCTCGCGACCGCGGCGCGCGAAGGCCGCTTCGAGAGCGAAGGCTGGCGTGTTCGCAAGGACGGCACCGAGTTCTGGGCCAACGTCGTGGTCGATCCGATCCGCGATGCCGCGGGCACCATCATCGGCTTTGCCAAGATCACCCGGGACGTGACGGAAAAGCGCCAGGCCGAAAAAGCGCTCGAGCTGGCGCGCGAGGCGCTCTTCCAGTCGCAGAAGCTCGATGCGATCGGGCAGCTCACCGGCGGCGTCGCGCATGACTTCAACAACCTGCTGATGGTCGTGCTGAGCAGCCTCGAGCTCGCGCGGCGGCGCCTGCCCGAGGACGAGCGGCTGCGCCGACTGATCGACAACGCGATGAAGGGCGCCCAGCGCGGTGTTTCGTTGACCCAGCGCATGCTGGCGTTCGCGCGGCGCCAGGAGCTGGAGCCGGTGCCTGTCGATCTGGCCGCATTGCTCCGCGGCATGGGCGACCTGCTGAGCCACTCGCTCGGGCCGACGGTGAGACTCGAAGAGGACTTTCCGCAAACGCTGCCCGCCGTCCTCATCGACGCCAATCAGCTGGAACTGGCGATCCTCAATCTGGCGGTGAACGCCCGTGACGCGATGCCGGATGGCGGCCGCCTGATGATCGAAGCCCGGGAAGAGATCGTGACGGCGAACGAACTGAAGCCCGGCCGCTATGTCCGTCTGTCGCTGACGGACAGCGGAGCCGGCATGGATCAGGCCACGCTGGGGCGAGCGATGGAGCCGTTCTTCACGACCAAGGGCGCGGGCAAGGGAACCGGCCTGGGTTTGTCGATGGTGCATGGCCTGGCCGGCCAATCGGGAGGCCAGTTCGTGCTGAAGAGCACCGAGGGTGTCGGCACCACGGCTGAACTCTGGCTGCCGGTAGCGCCAGTGGAGTCCGGGGCCGTGGCCGAGGTGAAACGGGCCGCGTGCGAGGATCAGCGTCATCCGCTCGTCATCGTCGCCGTCGATGACGACAGCCTGGTCCTGACCGGGACGGTGGCGATGCTGGAGGACCTGGGCCACACCGTTCTTCCCGCCGCTTCGGCGCGGGAAGCGCTCGTGCTGATCCGGCAGGAGCCCGGCGTGTCCATGGTCATCACCGATCACGTCATGCCCGGCATGAGCGGCCTGCAGCTCGCCGACATCCTGCAGCGCGAGCGCCCGGCGCTGCCGATCGTGCTGGCCACGGCCTTCGGCGAGCTGCCGGTGCGCAGCGCGCGCGGCGTGATGAAACTGAACAAGCCGTTCGACCAGAACGAGCTGGTGCTCGCGATCGGCGCCGCACTCGGGGCGACGAGCCGCCCTGGCCAGCCGATCGCGGCTCAGTGACCGGCGCTCTGCCCGCCATCCACGTGCAGGATCTCGCCGGTCACGAATTGCGCTGACTCGAGATAGAGCACCGCGTCGACGATGTCGGCGATCTCGCCCATGCGTCCGACCGGATGCAGCCCCGCCAGCGCCTCGTGCGTCGCGGCCGGATGCATCGGCGTCTTGATGACTCCCGGCGCGACGGCATTGACCCGGATGCCGCGCTTCGCGTATTCGATCGCCAGCGACTTCGTCGCCGAGTTCAGGCCGCCCTTGGTCAGCGAGGCCAGCACCGAAGGCACGTTCGAGCTCGCCTGATCCGCCAGGCTCGTCGTGATGCTGACGATGTGGCCGCGGCCCTGTTTTTCCATCTCGCGCACGGCGCGCTGGCTGATGTGGAAGAAGCCGGCGAGGTTGACGGCCAGCAGCGACGCGAAGTCGGACTCGCTGTATTGGGTGAAAGGCTTCGCGATGAAGATGCCTGCATTGTTGACCAGCGTGTCGATGCGGCCGAATCGTTCGATGCCGGCGGCGATGACTCGATCGGCAGTCTTCGGATCGGCAATGTCGCCCGGGATGGCGAGCACGCCGTCGTCGTTCGACGGCTTGATCGAACGCGAATTGGCGACCACTCGATAGTCGCGCTCGCGGTAGGCCTTGACGAGTGCCGCGCCGATGCCTTGCGATGCGCCGGTGATGACCGCGACTTTTTGATGTGAGCTCATGAGATGCCTCGTTGTCCAGGTGATGGGGTCCGGCCGACTGGCCGAATCGAACCGCTCGGCTCGATGGGCAAAAGATAGGCGCGGGCCGGCGTTCAGCGAATAGCCGCCGTTCGGCAGTTGCTCTTCCGATTTGCGAACGAATCGGACTCGAATGCCGGACGCGCAAAGAAAAAGCGCGCCGGCGGCGCGCTTCGTGTCGAACTGGTGGCGGGGCCTATTTCAGGCGCGAGAAGTCGGTCGGCGTCAGCAATTGACTGTCGATGTTGGCATTGATCGGGCCGTCCTGCTCGCTCTCGGCCTGCACTCGCAGCCATTCCGGATCCTTCAGGAAAGCGCCCCACTTGGACTCGCGATCGGCCAGCGACTCCCAGGCGATCAGATAGGTCAGCGCATTCGATTCCGAATGGCCGACCATCGTCGTCCAGAAGCCGACGTGCCGGATGCCGAGCCGGTCCCAGATCTTCGTCGTGTGTTCCCTGAAGCGCGCCAACAGCTTCGGCAGGCGCCCGGGCAGCGCGTGATAGATGCGCAATTCATGGATCATGCCGATCTCCTCTGCATAGGGGTTGAGTGAACGCCAATCTACGCGAGATCGCCCGGCTCGCGAAGCGCCGTCATCCGGCAGACACTCTTGCTTCCGGCGATCGAGTCGTGCCGGTTTGGTCGGACCATCGGGCAAAGCCGGTTCGCAAGCGAGGAACCGCGAAGTCCACGAAGGCACGCACCTTCGGCACCGAGAGCCGGCCATGCGGCGACACCAGATGAACCGGCAGCGGCGGATGTTCGTCGCCGGCCAGCAGTACCTGCAGTTCTGTCTCGCCGACTTCCCGCGCGATGTGATACGAGAACACCCGGATCACGCCACGCCCTTGCACGGCCGAGGCCACCGCCGCGCGAATGCTGTTGACGATGAAGCGCGGCGTGAATTGCACCGCTCGCGGGATCGTCGAGCCTTCGAGCGGCGGGAAGCTCCACGAGTCGATGCCGAAATGAGTCATCGCGATGATCTGGTGCTTCGCCAGGTCGGCGGGCTCGAGGATCAGCGGATGCTGCGACAGGTAGCGGGGCGACGCGGCCACGACGCGCCTGACCTCGCCGACGCGGATCGCGACCAGCGTCGAGTCCGCGAGATGCGCGATGCGCAACGCGACGTCGATGCCTTCGTCGATCAGGTTGGCCGGCCGGTCCAGCAGGTGCAGGCGGGTCGAGACCGCCGGATACGCGTCCATGAACGCATCGAGGATCGGCCGCATCAGTTCTTCGCCGGCCGCGACCGGCGCGGTGACCGTCAAGGTGCCGCGCGGCGCCGCGCGCTCGCCGGCGGCCGTCATGTCCGCTTCTTCGAGATCGATCAGTATCCGGCGGCAAGCCACCGCATAGCGTTCGCCGGACTCGCTGAGCTTGATCGAACGAGTCGTGCGGTGCAGCAGGTCGGTGCCGACGTGTTCCTCCAGGAAGGCGATCGCACGGCTGACCGCCGCCGCCGACTTGCCCAGTTTGCGGCCGGCTCCCGCCAGGCTGCCCTCGTCGAGGGCGGCCACGAAGACCTTCATCGCATCGATTCGATCCATTCATCCTTCCCGATTCCGGAACACTGAATGCCGAAGCTTAGGCATTCAGTCGTGAGGCGGCAACTTCTAACATCCAGCGCCAACGCATTCGAGAAAAGGACTTTCATGCCAGCCGCAGCCGCCGATCGGACCGGAAAGTCGGAAGCGATGCCTTGGCGCGCGACGCTCGCCGGGCTGTGCGCCAACCTCGTCGGACTCGGGCTGGCACGGTTTGCGTACACGCCGCTGTTGCCGGCGATCATCGCGGCGAAGTGGTTCAGCGCGTCCGCGGCGGCCTATCTGGGCGCGGCGAATCTCGCGGGCTATGTCGTCGGTGCCTTGGTCGCCGGGCCGCTCACGGCCCGGTTCCCCGCACGGCCGGTGTTGCGCTCGATGATGCTGCTGACCACGCTCGCCCTCTTTGCATGTGCCTGGCCGGTCGACTTCTATTGGTTCTTCGCCTGGCGCTTCGTCTCCGGCATCACCGGCGGCAGCTTGATGGTGCTGGCCGCGCCGACAGTTCTTCCGCATGTCGCGCCGTCGCGCCGGGGGCTCGCGAGCGGCGCGATCTTCATGGGCGTCGGACTCGGCATCGCCGCATCGGGCACGCTGGTGCCGCTGCTGCTGAGCGAAGGCCTGACGCAGGCCTGGCTGGGCCTCGGCATGCTCGCTCTGCTGCTCACCGGCGTGGCCTGGGGCGGCTGGCCGAATACCGCTGCAGCCGCCGCGCCGGCCCATCGTGCGCTGTACCGGGCCTTGCCGACACGCCAACTGCGGGCGCTCTATGCCGAGTACGCGCTCGATGCGGCAGGGCTGGTGCCGCACATGATCTTTCTGGTGGTGTTCATCGCGCGCGGGCTGGGCCAGGGCCTGGCGGTCGGTTCGCAATACTGGGTCGCCTTCGGCCTCGGCGCGGTGGCCGGTCCGATCCTCGGCGGGCATCTGGCGGACAGGATCGGCTTCCGCTCGATGCTGCGTCTCGCATTCGCGCTGCAGGCGACGGCGGTGGCGATCCCTGCATTCGTCTCCGGCGCGCCGTGGCTGATCGTCTCCAGCGTCGTGATGGGCGCGTTCACGCCGGGCATCGTGCCGCTGGTGCTGGGCCGCATCCAGGAACTGCTGGCGCATCATCCCGCCGCACAGAAGGCGGCCTGGAGCAAGGCCATGATCGGCTTCGCCCTGCTGCAGGCGTTGACGGCTTATGGCATGTCCTATCTGCTGTCTGCCAATGGCGGCAACTACTGCATCCTCTTCAGCCTCGGCGCGGCCGCGATGGTGTGCGCGCTGTGTGTGGACCTGATGGCCGGCCAGCCTGATGCAGCGCTGCAGGCGCAGCCGGCCGGACGGGCGTCCTAGTCGGACGGCATCCGCTCGAATGCCCGCAACGAGGGATCGATGGCGTCCCATGCCAGCTCGCGGACGCTGTAGGTGAGCACCTGCGGCACGAAGCGGTCAGGCTCGTCCAGGCTGGCCGCATGGACCGCGATCAGCTCGGGCATCGCGGCAAAGCGCAGGTAGACCGGCGTTCCGCAGACCGGGCAGAAGGCGTGGACCTTCACGTTGCCGCTGTCGCCCGCGAGCTCCCAGTGCGTCGCCTCGCCGGTGATCGTCATCTCGGCGCGCGCGGGAAAGGTCAGGTAGGAGCCGTGCCCGGTGCCGCTTCGCCGCTGGCAATCGCGGCACTGGCAGTGATTCTGGAACAGGGGCGCGTGCTTGGTCTCGTAGCGGATCGCGCCGCACGCGCATCCGCCAGTGTAGGGCCGGGTCATGACAGACTCCCGCCGGCGGCCGCCAAGGGCTTGGCGAACACGTCGATGCCCTGCCCTGTTTCCAGCAGGGACTTCAGGCTGGAAAGAACGATCGGCCAGCCCTGCTGGATGCCCTTGGCCATCCCGCTGCCGGCCTCGAGTTCGTCGTGGGTGACGGTCAGCCGCACCATCTCCTCGTACGCCGCGATGTCGAAGCTCACGCGGCTGTAGCTGGCCGGATCGTCCGCCTGCGAGGCGTTCGCCCAGGTGATGACCAGGCGCGTCGGCGGCACGGCCTCGACCACCTTGCCGACCAGCTGGAGCGTGCGCTGCTCGTCGGCGCGCACGTGCTCCCAGGGCGATCCGGGCTTCCAGTCGGAGACGTTCTCGTGGCCCCAGTAGCGCCGCGCGATCTCCGGCTTCGTGATGGCCTCGAACACCTTTTCCGGCGTCGAGCGGATGTAGGTCACGTAGACGAAGCTGGTCTTCTCTTTGTTCATGGTCACTCTCCTTCGAGTTCTTTCTTCAGGTCGTGCAGCAGGCTGAGCCGCTGGCGTTCGAATTTCCGCACCCACCGCTCGTAGACCTCGTGCAGCGGCACCGGGTTGATGAAATGCAGCTTCTCCCGGCCGCGCCACACCGTGCTCACCAGATTCGCGGCCTCGAGGATCCCGATGTGCTGGGTCGCCGATTGCCGCGCCATGTCCAGGTGTTCGCACAACTGGCCCAGCGTCTGCCCGTTCTGCTCGCACAGCAGGTCGAGCAGCTTTCTGCGTGTCGGGTCGCCCAGCGCCTTGAAAACCTTGTCAGCGTCCATCCGTCGTGTTTGTGCGTGAGAAGCATGATATGCAGTTAAATACCTGCATGTCAAGCAGTCGCAGCGCCGAGGAGTCCGCGCAGCACGGCCTGCAGCGGCGTGGCGCCTTGGCGCGATTCCGCAGACGGGCCCCGCTCGAAGTCGATCCAGCCTTCGTTGAAGCCGTCGACCATGCGCATGCGCGGCAGCGGGTTTTGCATGCCCTGGGCACGGAACAAGGCTTCCCAGGTCTCGCGCGGCACCGCCTGCGGCGCGACGTCGCGCCCGAGCGCCTGCCCCAGCGCGGCAGCCAGTTCATTCGGCGTGATGCGGCGCGGCCCTTCGAGTTCGACGATGCGCCGGCCATCCCATCGTTCGCGCAGCAGCTGCGCGGCGGCGTGCGCGACGTCGGCGGTCGCGACCATCGGCACCGGCTTGTCCAGCGGCTGCAGGAAGCTCGGCATCAGGCCGGTGCTTCTCGCGCCTTCGATGTCCCAAGCGACGTTTTCGATGAACCATGCGGCGCGCAGGAAAGCGACCGGCACGCGCAATTCGGCGAGGCTACGTTCCAGGATCTGCAACTGCGTCAGCAGGTTTTCCTGCCGGGCCTGCGCGCCGATCGTCGAGAGGCACACGACACGTTGGGGCCTGGCCAGACTCAGCGCCTCGACCAGCGCGGCCACGTGGCGGCGCGCTTCCGGGAAGCCGGGGTGCGGGTCGAAGATCGGCGGCAGCAGCACGAACGCCGCTTCCGCGCCGCTGAACGCGGCGCCGAGGGACGCCGCGTCGTCCATCGATGCGAGCGCGATCTCACAGCCGCGTTCCCGCCAGGCCGACGCCTTCGCCTCGTCGCGCAGCACCGCGCGGATCCTGCATCCCGCGGCCAGCAGCTCGTTCGCCAATTGCCCGCCCACCTGCCCGGTGATTCCCGTGATCGCCAACATGTCGTTTCTCCTGCCCCGGCGCACCGTGCGCCGCTTCGGGATGCATTCTTCCGGCTTCCCGCGAAGATTGCGATAGCATGAAGCTCATTTGACTGATGCCTGGGAGTCATCAATGCCGGGATTCAACCCGCAATTGCTCGAAGGGGTCGGCGCGATGGCCGCGGTGGTCGATGCGCGCAGCTTCGGCGGCGCGGGCGAGGCGCTGGGCCTGTCGCAGTCGGGTGTCAGCCGCTCGATCGCGCGGCTGGAGGCGCGGCTGGGCATTCGTCTGTTCGAGCGCACGACCCGCTCCGTCCGGCTCACCGACGAAGGGCGGCGCTTCTACGAGCAGGTGATGCCGCTGCTCGGTGCGCTCGAAGAAGCGACTGCCGACGCGAGCGGCGGCGCGGCCTCGGTCCGGGGGCGGCTGCGAGTCAACGTCGACCCGTTCTTTTCCCGATTGATCCTCGGGCCTCGCCTCGGCGCGTTCCTCGGCGGCCATCCCGAACTGGAGCTGGAACTGCGCACCAGCGATCAGCTGGGCGACATCGTGGCCGATGGCTTCGACCTGGCGATCCGCTTCGGCCACCCGCGTGCTTCATCGCTGGTGGCGCGCAAGCTGCTCGATGCGCGGGTGCTGACGGTCGCCGCGCCGAGCTACCTCGAGCGTCACGGCCATCCTGCCGAGCCGCGCGCGCTCGAATCCGGAGACCACCGCTGCATCCTGTTTCGCGACCCGTCGACCGGCCGGCCCTTCCCCTGGGAGTTCCACCGGCGCCGCAAGAAGCTGGTGTTCGACATCCGGGGCGCACTGACGGTCAACGACGCCGGCACCCTGCAAAGCATTTGTCTCGCCGGCTACGGCATTGCGCAGATGTTCCAGTTGGCCGAAGACCCGTTGCTCGCGCAGAAGGCGCTGGTGAATCTGTTCCCGGACTGGTCCGACGAACGGTTTCCGCTGTATGCCTACTACCCGTCGCGCCATCATGTGCCGGCGAAGACTCGTGCGCTGCTGGAGTTCGTCGTCAGTCTGGTGCGCTGAGCTGCGTCGAGAGGCAGGCATCGGCGACCTGCTCGGGTGTTCTTCCGCCGACATCGATCGTCGCCAGCGCATGCCCGGGGCTGGCCTGCAGCTGATGCGCATAAGCCGCGTCGTAGTACGGCAGCAGCGCCGCGACCGCGGCGGCGACATCGCCCCGCAGCCACGCGGATTGCGCATGATCGGCGCGCCGGGACCCGATGCGGCCTTCGAGTCGCGCCGTCGCTTCCATCAGTGGCGCACGAGGCAGTTCCCGATAGGCGGCGGCGATGCGCTCGACACGGTGTTCGAACGTGTCGCGCAGCAGAATGTAGTCCGCCGCCGTCAATTGGCGCGTGAGTCCGGGCGGCACGGCGAGACTGCCGAGTGCGACACTCTCGATTTCGGCGAATATTGCCGAGTCGGACTGAACGTTCAATAGGGCGGAGAGTCGCGCGGAGAACGCTTCTGCGTCCGGTTGCGGCGGCAGTCCGACTTGACCGAAGGCCGATCCACGGTGCTCGGCCAGCGCTTCCAGATCGAGCACCGGGCAGCCGCGTTGCTGCAGAACCCGCAAGACGGCTGTCTTGCCGACGCCTGCGTCGCCCCGAAGGACGACGAAGCGCAATGTATTGACGTCACCCAACTTCAGCACTCATTGGAAGCATCCACTTCCTAGTCGAACGAGACACAGTACGAGCGCACCGCAAAGAGCTGTTGCCGAATGACTGACCTTGGAATCCGAACTTTCGTCCTTCTCTGATTAAAGGGCAGATGTGCTGAGCACAAACCAAAGCTGAATTGAATCTACTGCAGCCGGTCGTCATCGTCAAGCCGGTCGACTCGCGGACTAGGGAGTCTTCGCAGTCGGCGCATCTTCGATCAGGTCGAATCGCAGACCGCTGCCGCCTTCGCCGCGCCCGGATGACTTGCGCCGGGCATACCAGGCGACGACCGCGCCGTCGTACCAGCGGGCACGCTGGAAGCTCGCCTCCACCTGCACGCCGGCACGCGGGACTTCTTCTTCATTGACGAAGTAGGCCGAGAGCTGCTGGTCGTCCGCGCTCAACCCGGGCCGCAGGATCGAGGTCAGCGGCCGCACCGGCCTGACCGTGCCGGCGAAGAAGCGCGGCATCGAGGCGCGCTGCAAGCGAATCGCCCGATCGTCCAGCGGCTTGTGCACCGGCACGAACGGAATCCAGTTCTCCGGCACCGTGTTGCCGAGCACATAGCGCAGCCCGGGCACCTGGCCGCTGGCGGCGGGTGCGGGAGGCGGCGGCTGCAGCGCCTCACTGAAGCGGCGCGCCGTGTCGTAGCCGTCGCGCCCGCCGCCCAGGCCGTCGGGCACGCGCGATTCGACCGCCCACACGGTGTTGGTCATTTCGTCGCGCACGAAGCGCACGCTTTCGAGCGCTTCGCCCTCCAGCGAGTCGCCGAGCGCGGGCGGCAGCAGCAGGTGCGCGCCGAGCGGGTTCACGCCGGCGGCGCTGCGCGAGCGGCCCAGGCTGAAGAAGTCCCAGCGCTGCCAGCTCGTGCCGTCGCCGCGGTTGGCGGACTGCACGAAGTTGCGCTGCCCGAAGACATCGGTCACCACGATGCCGAGCACTTCGTCGAGCGTGCCGACCTCCTGCCGCGACGGGATGACGAACCAGTTGTTGCCGTAGACCAGGGCGAACTCGGCGACCACGATGCGCGCCAGGTCGGTGGTGTCGGCACGCACGTTGCCGAGGTCGACCGCGCCATCCTCGATCTGCCACCAGCGCGGGTTCGGCTGGCCGGGGAACTCGGCGCGTGTCGGGATGACCGTGAAGCTGCGCTCGCTGAGAGCGCCGCCCGGCGGGCCGGCGGGGGCCGCCGGTTCGCCGAGATCGAACGCATACCAGTCGAGCCGGCCGCCGGCATAGGCATCGGCGCTCAGCACCAGCTCCTGGCCGTCGGGGCGCGGCACGCGGCAGTCGAAGCGGTACTCGAGCTGCGCATCGCTCCAGGTGGACCCGGCGGCGACGGGCAGCTGCAGCAGCGCGCCGGCCATTGATCGCAAGCTGGCCAGCGACTGCAGCACGAAGCCCTGATGCTCGATCGGCACGCCGTCGCTGAGGCTGGCCGGCAGCGTGCCCCAGGTCAGCGCGCCCGCGGGGATCGCGTCGAGGATCGCCGCGCCGTCGGCAACTCGGCCGGCGAGGGCGCGCAAGTAGCGTGCGGCGCGCGGATTCGCGGCGTCGCGTGCGCGCGCGGTCTGCGCGGCGATCGAGTCGTCGGCCGGATCGGGCACGGCGATCGGGAACTGCGTTTCATAGCGGCTGCGGTACGCGGCCGCGTCATAGGCCGGCGTGCCGCCGCCGGCATTGAAGGCATGGCCCGCGGCATCGAGGATCTTCAGCCACTGGCGCCCCCATCGGCCGCGGCTTTCGATGTCGAGCGCGACCGGCTGGCACTCGACCCGCGCTTCCAGCGGCACCGCATCGTCATAGGCGCCGAACTGGCCGCCGGCAGGGCGCAGCGCGTCGAGCTTCGCGCTGCGCACCGCGAGCTTGGCGGTGATCGGCGAGCCGGTGTCCTCGCCCTTGAATTCGCCGAACTGCCACTGCCGCGCCAGCATCCACAGCGGGTCGTAGATCTGCGCGGCGAGGTTGCTGCTGAAATCGGTCTGGCGCGCGCGGGGTTCGAGCCGGCTCCAGACGCGCAGCGGTTCACAGGCTAGGCTGACCGGCATCGGCGGCTCCTCACGAGGCGTTGTTGATTCCGAAGTCGAGGATCACGCGGCTGCCGCCGACTTCGGCATCGCTGGAGCCGAGGTGATCCGGCACCAGTTCGCCGGTGACGGCCGGCAGCAGCTGCGCATAGACCTCGCCCGCCAGGTGCTCGGGCTCGACGGCGCGGCTGCGCGCGAGATCGAGCGTGTCGTGCAGCGTGTGCACCAGGTCGTCCCAGCGCCACATGCCGCGCACCGCCGGCGGCACCACCAGCAGCAGCGATTGCGGCGGCATCGCGTCCGGGCTGTCGTAGTGGAAGGCGATGCCGGTGGTCTCGCTGCGGTTCGGGATGGTCTCGGTCCACTGGTCGACCAGGATGGCCGAGACCTCGGCATCCGGCTCGGCCCAGGCGTCGCCGCGCAGCAGCACCAGCGAGAGCTTGTCGCCGCTCGGTTCGTAGTCCGCAGGGAAGGGCAGGCCGAACCACGGGTCGCCGGGCTGCGCCGGCAATTGCGCCGGCCGGGCGTTCGGGCCGGTGGCGCCGAAGGCTTCGCCCAGCGTCCAGGCACGTTGCAGCGCCGCGACCGGTTCGCGCACCGCCGCCACGCCTGCGAGCCAGGCTTCCATGGCAAACGGGTCGCCCGGCGGCAGCAGGTCGGTTGCGGCCAGCTGCGCGCGGAGGGTTGCGCCATCGGTGATCGCGAAGGCCGGCGCGGCGACGAAGGCCTTGCCGAAGATCGCTCGCGTCGCGCCGACCAGATCGTTGCCATCGGCTGCCGCTGCCGCGGCGTGCAGCCGCTCGACGACCTGGACGAAGGCGTTCACGACCGAAGCCCGCAGGCCGGCGATCACCGCCTCGGGGGTCTCGAAACGCAGCGGCGGCAAGGCGACGGTCACGCCGAAATCCGCGGCGCGCAACACGAGCAGGCCGAGTTCGCGTGTCCGCGCGAGCACCGCGGGATCGTCGAACAGCGCCGTGTGCGTGCGCGCCCATGCGGCAGGGCCGATCGTGTCGATGTCGTCGCCGGACGGGCCGCCGGCCAGCAGCGCCATCAGGTCGGTGCCGAGCAGGCGCAGGCGCGCGCGGGCTTCGGCGACGCGCGCCCCGAGCTCGCCGGCATCCCAGCTCGGCGCGCGTGCCGCCGGCGCGGCGGCCACGCTTTCATCGAACAGCAGGTCTTCGCGGGCCGCTGCGCGGGCGCGGCCGAGCATCGTCTGCATCTCGACCAGCAGCGGCTCGATCTCGGCGAAGCTACGGTCGGCGCGGCTCCAGGCCGGGCCGCGGTCTTCGAGGCGCAGCACGATGGCCGGGCGTGGGCCGGCTTCGAGCACGCTGCCGAGGTCGAGGTCGGCGGGCAAAGCCCAGTAGGCGATGCGTGCGCTCAGCTCGGCGGCGCCGTCTTCCAGCCCGGAGCCGAGCATCGCCAGCAGATCGAGCGGCTGCAGGCCGAGCTGTGCGGCGCTGACCTCGCGCACCGCGGCGCCGGCGGCGGGATCCTCGAAGCGGCAGAGGATGTGCGCCGGGTCGCCGAGCAGTTCGCCGAGCCAATGGTTCAGCCCGGGTTCGGCATTCGCGCGCGCGCTCATCGTCATCGGCGTGGACCAGCCGGCGGGCAGCGCCGCGGCACGTGCGGCGGCGAGCGCCGCGGCGTCCGTGACTTCGAGCGACGACAGCGTGTGCCCGTCGAAGCGCGGCAGCGGCAGCAGCACCCGGTGCACGACCGTGGTGCCGCTGCGCGGCGTCCTGGCGATCTGCGGGCGCGGCACCGGTCGGCCTTCCGCGAGCGCGGCAACCACCGCCGCGGCGCGCGGGAAGTTGCCGCGCACGATCTGGAAGATCGCCTCCGAGAGCGACAGGTCGCCCACCGCATCGAGCGCGTCCGCGAGGCTGTCGATCGCCTGGAACACGCCTTGGCGGTGCTGCGCATCGAGCGCCTCGGCGGGCAGCGGCAGCGTCGCGGTCGCGCTCGCCGAGAGGATCTCGAACAGCGTGCGGTCGCGGCGCGCCGCGAGCGGCACGTTGTCCTCGACCCATTGGCGCACCGAGTTCAGCAGGCTCAGCCCGTCGACGACGAGCCGGCGCGAAGTCTCGGGCACCGAGGTCGAAGGATCGACCGCGGCCACGCCGGGGTACTGCCGCCGCAGCTCGAAGATCAGCGCGTCGAACGAGACGTTCAGCGTCGCATAGGCCTCGTGCAGCTCGTATTCGAGGCGATAGCCGAGCAGCGCACCGAGGTCGTTGCCGGCCTGCACGCCGTCGAGCAGCTCGAGCGCCTGGCGCACCCGCCGCGACGACAGATTGACCGCCATCGCGTCTTCGATGTCGGGCTGGCTGGTCTCGCTGAGATAGGCGCTGCGCAGGATCGCGGCGGTGACCGCATGCGTCAGCGACGGCGCGTGGATGAAACCTTCGTTCTGCGGATCGGCGAAGACCTGCGCTTCGCCATCGCGGTGCAGCGCGGGCGGCAGGCCTTCGGCGATCGGCACCTGGGGCTTCGGGCGCAGCTCCTCGAGCCAGCCATAGGCACCGAGATAGACGCCCGTCGGCGTCTGCGCACGCTGCGTGCCGAGGCGGCGCACCGCGAGGCCGAGCTGCCAGGCGTCGAGCCGGTGGCTGCACAGGTCGAGGTGTTCGCGTACCAGCGCGTCGAGCCGGGGCGCCGCGATCCGGCCGACCCGGGCGACCCGATCGGCATGCTGCTGCAGCTCGCCGCGCTCCACGACGTGCAGCGCATTGCCGGGGTAGCCGTTGAAGATCGTGTTGTCGCCGCGCTGCGCCAGGTAGTCGGCCATCGTGCGCGAGCCGGATTGCAGGTACGGGAACAGGCCGGTGGCCGGGAAGTGGACGTCGAAGCGTCCGTCGAGATCGGCCAGCGCGCCGAAGACGTAGCTCCACTTCGTCGCGAAGACGTCGGCCTTCAGCGTGCGCACCAGGAACTCGTCGCTCGAACCCGCGCGGCGCCGCGCCTCGGGCGTCAGCATGCCTTCGAGCTGCAGGATGTTCAGCGCCGAATCGAGGACCTGCGCCATCAGCGCCTGGCGCAGCAGCAGGAAGAGCAAGGCGTTAGATGCGCCGCGGCGGCGGCGCGCGTCGTCGACGAGGCTCGCCACCGAGGCGGCGAGCAGCCCGGTGGCATAGGCGGCCCCGCCGGCGCCCGAGACCGCGCCGCGCACCGAACGCGCCTTGTCGAGGAAGCGCACGCCATAGGCGCGTTCGTCGCTGAGCAGCTCGAAGAAGGCGCGCAGCGGCGCGGTCACCAGCCCCTGGTCGAGGAACGGCCCGGCGGGCAGGCCGTAGGCGCGGCGCAGCCAGGCGTCGAAGTGTTCGAAGAAGCCCGCCGGCCCGAGCGGCGAGAAGCCGAACGGCAGCTGCGGATTGTTCGAGACCGAGGTCGGGTGCCGGCTGCCGACGTTCAAGGCGAAGCGGTACTCCGCCCCGACCGAGGCCGGCGACAGGCCCAGGATGTCCATGAAGTGGCGCTGCGGATCGGTGACGCCCGGGCTGTGCACATGCTTGACCTTGGCGGCACGGATGCGCGACCAATCGGCGGCCGCCGCGGCCAGCAGGTCGCGCAGCAGGATGTCGAAGCGGTGCTGGCGATCGGCCTCGGCGAGCGCCGCGGGCCCGGCGGCGGGCAGCGGCGGCAGCACGTCGCCGCCGTCGGGGACGAAGCGGCTGAAGGCGGTCGTCGTCAGCACGCCGTAGGGCTGCTGGCCGACGCGGAATGCCGGCAGCCAGCCGCGTGCGCTGACGTGTTCGCGGAAGAAGCTGCGCAAGCGGTGCGCGGTGTCGGGCGAGACCAGCGAGCCGAGGAACTCCTCGATGTAGGCGCCGATCGTCGCCGGCCAGAGTGCACCGTTCATCGTCGCGGCATCGCCGGCGTCGTGGCCGCCGGCTTCGTCGATGTGGGCGACGAGCGAGGGATCGAGCCCGAGCGCGCGGGCGAAGCGCAGGCCGTCGGCGGCATCGAGCGGGGAGGCCGGGTTGGCGTCGAACAGCGCTGCGCCGCGCTCGACGTCGAAGGTCTGGTCCGGATCCGCGTCGGAGCGCCGCGCCGCGGCCATCGCCTCGGTGTTGTTGGTGGCCGAGCCGATCGGCAGGAAGGCCATGCCGTCGGTGTAGTGGTGGTTGTCGATCAGGTTCTGCACCAGCGCGAGCGCGTCGGCGGCCGAGGCTTCGCGCACGCCGAGCACCAGCAGCTCGTCGAAGCCGGAGGCCGCTTCGTCGATCGAGATCGGCACGCACAGCGCCATGCCCTTGGCACGGGCCTCGTCGAAATCGACCATCCAGCGGATCGAGTCGCCGGCGAGCAGGTTGCCGTCTTCGTCGAGCGCGAAGGTCTCGCCCGGGGCGTTCGGGTCCGGATCGAGCCCGACCGTCAGGTCGCCGACGGTCTCGCCGGCGACCGCGTGCACGACCCGGTCGCCGTTCACCGCCAGCACGACGAAGCGCTCCGGCAGCGCCGGGCAGTGCGGCGCCGTGGTCCACGGGCCGGCCTTGTCCGCCACCTCGGCGAAGGCCAGCGCGGCATGGCGCTTGGCCGCATCGTGCGGATCGACGGTGCGCATCGCTGCGGCGATGGCCTCGAGCTCGGCGAACTGGCTGCGCAAGCTGTCGAGCTCGCCCAGGCGGCTGTCGCGTTCGGCGGCAAAGCGCGCGCGCCGCGCCAGCCGGCCGCCGAGACCGTCGAGCCGGTCGCGCACCGTCGCGAGCAGCGGCGCGAGGCGCTGGCGCTGTGCGGGCGTCAGTTCGTGGATGCCGCGTCCGGCCGCGATGGCCGCTTCCACCGCGGCGATCATCTTGCGCACGCGGCTGGTGCCGGCGCGCTCGATGCCGGCCTGCCGGCTGGCGCGCTCGACGATGCGCCGCTGCAAGGTCTCGACCGCGGCGATGAAACGCGTGCCCGCGCCGTAGGTCGCGGCAGCGGCTGCCGGCGCCGGCTGCAAAGAGCGTGCGATCCAGGCGGCACGCGGCGAGCCGTGGCGCTGGGCGAGGGCGCGCCAGGCGCCGCGCTCCAAGGTCGCATCGCCGCCGGCCGCCACCGTCTCGACCCAGAAGGCCTGGCCGTCGCGCTTCTCATCGTCGGTCAGTCCCGGTTCGTGGGTATGCACCGCGATGTCGTCCGGGAAGATGCGCACCCACAGCTCATCGACGATGTGGCTCGCGGTCGTGTCGAGCGCGAACAGCTTGCGGCGCGCCCCGGCGAGCGGTGCGGCGGCACCGTCCCAGGCATCGCTGCGCTGCGACAGCACCGAGCGCTTCAGCGCCGCCATCGCCGCATCGCCATCGCGGATCAGCAGCTGCGCTTCCGGCAGCCGGCGCAACGCCAGCGCGGCGACCTGGGCTCGCCACGGCGCAAGGGCCGCGGCCACGCGTTCGAAGCGCTCGATGCCGGCGCGCCGGCGTTCGAGCGGCAGGATGGGCACTTCGCGCAGTAGCGCGTCGACCCGCTTCGCGATCGCCATCGCATCGGCGACGACCGCGAGCGCCTGCGCGCCGCGGCGGCTGGCCGGCGCCGGCCGGCTGGCGAGCAGCTGCGCCAGCCGGTCCATCTGCAGGTCGACCTCGGTGATCGCACGTGCGCTGCGTTCGAGGCGCAGGTTCGTCAGCCTCTCGAAATCGCGCGGGGAGCTCTTGCCGAGTGCCGCGAGGTCGGACAGCAGCGCGGCCAGCCGGTCGGCGGCGGGTGCCGCGGCCATGCTGCGCGCGACGTGGTGGAGGCTGCCGGCGAGCGGCTCCCACGCGGCGCGCAGCTCGTCGAGCTCGGCGCGCGTGCCTTGCAGCAAGCCGTGGGAGAGATCGCGCAGGCCGCGCAGCTGCCCGTCCAGCGTCTCGTGCGCCGGCGCGAGCTCGGCCATCCCGGCGCCGGGGCGGATCGCGGCGAGGCTGCCGCGCAGCCCGGCCAAGCGGGCCAGCACGTCCTTGGCCGGCACCGTGCGCAAGGCCGCCGTCAGCTCCAGCTTCGGCGCGGTGACCGTGGCGATCTCGTCCTGGATCGCTGCGACGACCGTCTTCTGCAGCGCGGTCAGCGCCTGGGTGTACGTGCTGCGCTGATGCTCCGAGCGCAGGCGCGCGATGCTGGCCAAGGCAGCGGCGCAGCTCGTGCCCAGCCCGCCGGCGGCCGCGCGCAGTTTGATCGCCGCGTCGGCGGACAGCAGCCCCGAGTTGCGCAGGCTCGTCAGCACCGGCAGGCGCGCCGCCTGGATCGCGGCCAGTGCGGCGTCGAGGAAACGTGCATGCGCGAGTTCGGCCGCTTTCATCGCGTCGCGCTGGCCCGGCAGCAGCTGCGTCGCGAAGTTGCGCGCCGCGATCGCATCGAGCTGGGCACGCAGGCCGTTCACGCCGGCGAACGGGTCGGCCGGCGGCGCCGTCAGCGGCCGGTCGACTCGCATGAAGCGGGTCTCGATGCGCACCGGCAGCAGCAGGAAGGGCACGCCGTCGGGATGCAAGCTGGCCAGCCGGTCGCGCAGCGCCGCGATGCGCTGCGGGTTGTCGGTGCCGGGCCCCAGGTCGTCGGCGACGATGTCGTTCAGGATCATGGCAGCAGCTCCTGGGCATGCCGCGCGTACAGCACCGGGTTCTGCAGCAGGATGTAGGCCATGTCGGCCGAGCTCTTGCCCCAGGTGCCGTCGATCGGCGCGTCGGCGCTGCCGGTGCCGTCGAGCACGAGCGGATTCGCGGCGATCGCGATCGCGTTCGGCGACTGCGGCGGAAAGACCAGCCGGCCCCAGCCCAGGTCGTTCCAGCTGGCGAGCGACGGCACGCTTTCGGCCGGATCGTCGAGGCCGAAGGCGGGCTCGCCGGGCCGCTCCTTCAGCACGAAGAACCAGCCCGGATCGGCCGGGATCGGATCGCCCGCGCCGCTGGGCCGGTGCCCGCGCGCTTCGTCCTCGCCGAGCAGGAAGCCGAAGATCGAGATGTCCGGATCGAGATCGCCGCGGAACAGCGGCATGCGCACGTTCGCCGCGACGTTCTCGTCGGCGAGCACGCGCCGCGCCGCCGGGTCGCCGCCCTCGAAGATCGCACGCTGCGCATAGACCACGGTGTTCGGGTACTTGCGCAGCAGCTCGCCGCGGATCACCAGCACGAGATGCCCGCCGGGCCGCTGCGATTGCGCGCCGAGATCGCCGGCCCATTGGTCCATCGGCTTGATGTCGGGCACCACGGCCTCGGGCGCGGTATCGCGCGTCGGCCAGAACGCGCGGAAGTAGGTGCCGCGCTGGTCGGTCGGATACTCGCGCCACAGCAGCTCGCGCGCCATCTCGTGGTTCAGTCCGGCGAGAAAGGATTCGATGAAGCGCTGGTTGTCCTGCAGCAAGGTGATCGTGTTGGCCGGCAGGTCCGAGTAGTTCGGGATGATGAAGTCGGCCGAGCGCTTGCGCAGGTCCTCGAACATCGCGTCGTCGAAGGTCGGGTAGGCCATCACCGGCGCGAGCCGGCGCGCCTGGTCCGCGGGCGGCACCGGCACGCCGCCGAGCGCGGCGGCGACCCGCTCGACCAGCGCGTTGCGCGGCAAGAGCAGGCCCAGCACGTGGCTCGCCAGCGGGTCGAGCGCGGACAGCTGCGGCGGCGGCGGGGGCTCGACGCGCGCCTGCAGCACGTCGGTGTTCAGGCTCGTCAGCTCGGCGTGGAAGTCCTGCAGATCGGTCTCGGCCGTCATCTTCGCGATCTCGCCGATGCGCGGCGGGCCGGATGGGATGACGGTCACGCCGCGGTAGCTCTTGCCGGCGATCTCGGGGCCGAAGCTGTCGTCGAACAGCGGCGGCGGGATCTGCACGCTGACCAGGTTCGCGCCGGTCGGCGTGAGCGCCGAGATGCCGGCGATCAGCTGCGTCACGATCAGTTTCTTCGCCGCTTCGACCGGCGGGCTGCGGGCATCGAGCCGGGCCTGCAGCGCCGCGCGGAAAGCGGCCAGGTCGAGCGTCGCGAGGTTGTCGGGCGGCGTGCGGCCGAGCCGCTCGGCGAGATCGGCGACGAGCGTTTCCATGAAGAAGTAGCGCGGGCGCGTGCCCTCGGTCTGGAAGTCGCCGATCGAGCCGGTGACCGCGGCCGAAACGTCCTGGAACGCGAGGGCGGCCGCGGGCGCCGGCTTCGGCGGTGCGGCGGTCAGCGGATCGGCCACCAGGTTGAAGTTCGTCACCAGGTTGCGATGGAAGCCTTCGACGCTGCCCGAGCCGCTGAGCTGGCGGATGATCTTCTGCTGCGGCCGGGTCACGCGCTTGAAGGTGCCGACCTGGGCCGCTTCCGGCACCTGGCTCGCCTTCACGTCGGCGAACACCGTGACCGCGCCGGCCGGCGCGAGCATGCGGCGCTGCGCCGCGGCGGTCAGGCGCAGCACGCGGTCGGAGTCGGTGCGCGCGAAGTGCTTGTCGAACACCGCCTCGCTCGCCGCCGCGGCCAGCTCGGCATGGCGCAGGCGCTGGTTCGCGCGCTCCACCTCGCCGACCTGCTGCCAGGCGCGTTCGACGAATTCATCCTGGCGCTTCTGGATCACCTCGACACCGAGCCCGGCCGCGGCGCGGTTGCGCGGGTCGAGGTTCAGCTCGCACAGCCAGGCCAGGTCGGCATCGGCGCGCGCGTCGACGAGCCGGGAGATGCCGGCATGCCATTTGCCGAACACCGGCGGCGTCAGGATCGGATCGTCCGGCACCTCGGGGCCGTAGGCATCGGCGGCGCCGTCGACATGGAACGGATGGCCGAGCGCGATCGCCTGGCCTTGTTCGAGGTTCTCCGAAACATCGAGCAGGCTCTCCAGCCGCTCGCTGAAGGCCGCGCCCGGCGTGGCCGGGTAAGGGGCGCGTGTGAAGGTCAGCGGCTGCAGCGCGCCTTCGACCGCCATCGTCGCCGGCCCGACACCGTCCATGCCGAAGCCCGGCGCGCTCGTGTCGACGTCGCGCTTGCCGAACTCGGGCCCGACCGGCCCGGGCTGCAGCGCGCGCACGAGGCTCTCGAAATCGGCATTCGCGCTGGTGCGGAAAGACCATTGGCAGTAGACCGGCGTCTGCAGCGGCCGCGTCGTCGAATGCGGCATCGCGCCGCTGCGCCACGCGGGCGCCTGCGCCGGGGTCGTGCTGGCGTCTTCGCCCAACCCCGCCAGCCGGCCGGTCTCGAAGGCCGGCACCAGGAAGGCGTGGTAGCCGGTGTCCGGCTGCAGCCGGCGCGGGCAGAGCAGGCGCGCCACCGCGTGATCCGGGTCGGCATTGATCTCGCTGTTCACCGCCGACGGGTCGCTCACCGGCTTGCTGATCTGCGCATGCGCCCAGGCCCAGGTCTCGGTGTGCAGCGGCAAGGCGGCATTGGCCTTCTCGGCGACCAGCGTGATGAAGGGCGGCAGATTGGAGGGCGCGGCGGCCGCGGTGAATTCGTCATCGGCCAGCACCCACAGTGCGATCCACGGCCGCAGCTTGAAGCGATGGTCGGCTGCCTCGCCGGCGATCGCAGCGCGCGCCGGCGTGTAGCGCCACGGGAAGTCTTCTTCGTAGAAATCCAGGTAGGCGAGCGAGATCGCCTCGAAGGCCTGCGTGCCGTCGCGCGGATGCACACGCACGATCGCTTCCGGCCGTACGCCGCGGATGTCGCCCGGGCCGAGCAGCTGCAGCGATTTGGCGATCGGCGCGCTGTCGCTGGCCGCGCCGGCGAGCGAGATCGAGCGCAAGCTCAGCTCGACCGCCAGCGCGGCGCGCAGGATCGCGCCGCCGTCGCTCGCGCCGAGCGTGTCGGCCTCGGGGATCTGCGTGGCGATGCCGCGGCGCAGCCACGGCAGGAAGGTGTATTGGGCAACCAGGGCGCTTGGCATCGTCAGCCTCTGCTCTCACGCTGCGCGGTAGGTGGGGATCACGTCGATGCGGTCGGCGCCGTGGCCGGCGGCGATCAGCTGGCCGAGCCGGGCCTGCGCCTGGCTGCGTGTCAGGCCGTGGCTTTGCGCGTCGACGGCCTGCAGATCGTCGGTCGAGACGACGCTGAAGCGCTCCTCGTCGGTCGTCACGTCGCGCACCGTGCTGCGCTGGCGCCGTATCGCCGCGCGCCGCGACAGCACCGAGGCGCCGACCGCCCCGCCCCGCACCAGCGCGCCGAACATCGCGACGTTGCCCGGCGCCTTGCTGCGCAGCGGCGGCAGCCCGGGCGTGCCGTCGTCGACGATGTTCTCGTAGGTCACCGGCCGGCCGATCAGGTAGTCGGTGCTGAAGGCCTCGCTGCCGAGCGCGGCGATGCCGCCCTTCATCGGCTCGTAGGAAGCGGCGGCCAGCTTGTCCTCGTCGCTGAGCTCGCGGAACGCGGCCGGCGCGAACTCTTCGCTCACATCGCGCAGCGTGGCCGCGGGCACGGCGGCGCCGGCGATGCGCAGCTCCTTCACGTCGATCGACGAGATGTCCGACGGCTGCGCGTTGTTGAAGCGCTTCAGCTCGGCGCCGAGGGGCACCAGCGTCTGCCCGATCTCGAGCACGCCCGCCGCGTCGATCAGCAACGCGCCCGCGGCCTGTGCATTCGGGAAGAGCTGCACCAGCTGCGTCGCCGAGGCCGACAGCGAGCCTTTCCAGTTGATGTCGCGGCGGAATTCGTCGAGCACCGCGGGCAGGATCGCGATGCTCGGGAAGCTGATGTCCTGCTGCTCGCCCCAGGTCTTCTCGAAATGCACCGACACCGAGAAGAAGAGGATGCCGAAACTCGCCTCGCCCTTGGCCTTCCACGGCGTCGTGCCTTGGAGCTCGAAGGCGAGGTTCAGCGACAGCAGATCGCTGCCGCCGGCACGCACCGCGAGGCGCGCGTGCACCGCCGCGATGAAGTGGAACGGATTGAACTGGAACAGCACGTCGAAGCCGAAATCGCCGACCACGCTGAAGCCCGAGACCTTGAAATAGAAATCGAGCTCGGCGCCGAACTGCACCGTGTTTGTCGTGATCGCGAAGTACGACGAGAGGCGCAGCCGCGGGTTGTCCTTCAGCAGGCTGATCGAGATGCGCCGCAGCGCCGGAACATGCAGGTAGGCGGGCGCCGTATAGGCCGGATGGAAGCCGCCGACCGAGGACAGGAAATCCTTCTTCTCGCCCCAGCTGAGGCGGATCGCGATGTCGCCTTCGAACGAAAACTTGAAGTCGCCGCGGCCGATGTAGGAGTCGTAGATGCTCGCGTCGAACGACAGCATGCCGAGCTGGAAATCGATCGCGCCGAGGAAGGCGACCTTGATGTCGACGATCGGGTCGTCCGGGTCCGGCACCGCGGCGCGCAGCAACCCGAGGATCGCGATGCGCACCGGGTTCGCGAACTCGATCACCAGCCCGAGCTCGATCGTGATCAGCGGCGGCGAGCTCCAGGTGATGCGCGCCATCGGCCCGACGATGAACTGGTCGCGCCGCGGCGGGAAGATCGACTGCAGCTGCGCCACGATGGCGCTCATGTTCGCGACCACGTCGGTCGGGAAGAGGATGTTCTGCACCGCGCCGGCGCGCAGCCCGTTGCGCAGCCGGTCGATGTCGATCGTGCGGTGCAGGCCGAGCATGCCGCCGACACCCGCGAGGTAGAAGTTGTAGCCGAGCGCGATCGGCGTCGGGAAGACCATGTCGATGATGAACATCAACGAGAAGCCCGCGGAGCCGTCCGGGAAGCGGGTGTTGACGATGCCGATCGCGGAGAGCTCGAAGGTATCGACGATGCGGATCTCGACCGCGCCGGCGTATTGGTGCGCATCGGGGTCGATGTCGAGGAAGCCGGCCAGCGTGACGGTCGAGGTCGCGAGCGACAGGCCGACGCCGGTGGGCGGCTTGAACGCGATGTCGAGCTGGGCCGGGCCGAGGTTGCCGCCGGCGGACGGGAACGACAGCAGGCCGCGCAAGCCCATGCGGCGCACCTGCGCGTCCAGCGGCCCCAGCTTGACGCCGACGTTGGCGGCCAGATCGACGGTCAGGCCCGCGGTCGCCACGCCGAGCCCGAGCGACAGACCGTTCAGCTCCACCGGACCGAGCCGGACCGTGGCCGGCAGATCGATCACCAGGCCGGCGCCGCCGCTGAAGCGCAGCCCCTCGGCCAGGCTCCACGTGAGGGCGAGGTCGAACGGCGCCTGCAGGTCCACGCCGCTCAGAGCCTGCTGGACCAGCGAATCGCCGCCGTTGCCGGTGATCACCAGCTTGCCGCGCTGCACCGCCACGCGCAGCGCCGGCATCAGCGTGACGGCGCTGCTGCTGCTGTCCCAGTGGCCGGTGAAGCCGACGGCGCCTGACAGGCTGCCCACTTCGAGCCGCGAACCGCCGGCCTGGCCGAAGAGCAGCAGCGGCTCGGCCGCGGCGGCGCGGCTGAGGCCGATGTCCAGTGCCGCGTCGGCCGCCACGCTGGGGGTGACCAGTCCGAGCTCGAACGGCGGGCGCAGCGTGAAGTCGAGGTCGGCTTCGATCTTCGCGCTGGCGTGCAGGTCGAGCGTCCAGTCGTCCTGCGGCACGCTTTGCGTGGTCTCCACCTCCGCCGCCGGACGCCAGCTCAAGAGCAGCCCGGGCAGCGCGCCGCTCGGGTCGACCGTGGCGCTGAAGACCACCGCCTCGAGGGTGGCCGGCAGGGCGGCGGGCAGCAGCAGGTCCGCCTGCATGCCGAACACGCGGTCCAGCAGCAGCTTCAGTGCGCCGAACAAGGCCACGCCGTCGAAGCCGGCCTGGCCCCATTGGAAGACATCGCGCAGCAGGCCCAGCGGATCGGTCAGCAGGCGCAGCGCGCGGTCGAAGTGGACCAGCGAGCGCTGGTGCGCGGTCTGCAGCGAACCGTCGGCGCCCGCGGCAACGTCGATCACCTCGATGACGCCGAAGGCGAGGAAGGCGCCGTAGAGCTGCGCATAGCGGTGCTCGATGTATTCCGCCAGCAGCTCCGCGAGCAGCCGCTCGGCGAGCTCGCCGACGAAGGCGAGCAACTCGGTGCGCTGGGCGTCGGTCAACGAGCTCAGCGATGGCGTCAGCGATTGCAGCGTCTGCACCAGCGCGCGGATCTGCTGCAGCACGGCGCGTATCCGGTCGATCAGCGCCAGGCCGGCGGAGATCATCGCGTCGTCGTCTCCGCCATCGATGGCTTCGGCCAGCGTGGCCACTGCGGGCAGCAGCGCGTCGACCGCCGAGGCCGCCTGGGCGAGCGCTGTCAGCAGCGCGGGCGCCTGCGCCAGCTCGTCGGGGATCTGCAGACCGAGCGTGGCCAGCGTGTCGGCGGCGTTCTCCGCGCTCAGGCGGTCGGCCAGCGGCTCGAATACGCCGGCCAGTTCGCGCGCCAGCTGTTCGAGGGTGCCGGCGGCGCTCATGGCTGCGACTCCAATGGCTGCTTGCGGCCCATTGCGGACGGTCGTTGTCCGCGTTCTGGTGCAAAGGTCGGCACGGCAAAGGCGGGGGCGGGCAGGCCGCCGCAGCGCTTCGGCGAGGCGGTCTCCGCTTCGCTCCGACTCCCCTGCGGCCAGGGCCAGAGGCCCTGGCCTTCGCCAGGCACGAACAGTCCACAGGACTGTTCGTGTCCGGGCTCAGTGCATCG
>Ga0105240_10001364_pt1 | contig 41940 bp, 30 predicted proteins | sample KBSC54metaG_FD_80426 | JGI IMG/M metagenome (GOLD analysis project Ga0105240, IMG submission 80426) | Corn rhizosphere microbial communities from Kellogg Biological Station, Michigan, USA - KBS C5-4 metaG | ecosystem: Host-associated > Plants > Roots > Rhizosphere > Soil | place: Michigan, USA... | reverse complement strand
ATCCTGACCTTTTATATGGGCAAGAACACCCCCGAGCGCAAAGATTACATTATGGAGAACCTCGTCGTTCCGGTGGAAGATTGATGCGGGCGTACACCAAGGCCGTTCTGCCCTTCGACAGTGCAGCGGCAACCGTGCGAGGAAATGCCCCCGAATCGCCGGTCAACGGGCGGCAACCTGTCGCCGGGCAACCTGATTTAAAGCATGCCATCCAAACGGAAGAAAAATGTTAACCAGCCCGAGCTTCCCATCCCGGAAGCTCCGGATAATACTCCAGGAGAGGTGCACGCCGCTCCTGCTCCGCCCAACGGCGAGGGGCCGCCACATAAGCCCAAGGCCGGCAAGAACGGCAACGGAAACGGGGATGGCGAAACTCATGTCTTGGCTGAGAACGTGGCCGCGCCACCGCCCTCGCGCCCATTTGTGCCGGGCAATATCGAGCTCCCGCTTCACCGGCGGGTCAACCGCAGCTTTCTCGATTATGCGTCCTACGTCATCCGGGACCGGGCGATCCCGCATATCGCGGACGGTCTGAAGCCGGTTCAACGACGGATCCTCTGGGCGTTGCATCGGATCGATGACGGGCGCTTCATGAAAGTCGCCAACGTGACGGGTGAGACGATGAAGTATCATCCGCACGGCAACGCCTCGATTGACGACGCGTTGGTGGTGCTGACCAATAAGCGCTACCTCATCGAAGGCCAGGGAAATTTTGGCAATATCTTCACCGGGGACGTCGCCGCCGCGCCGCGCTATATCGAATGCCGTCTCACGGAGCTGGCTCGCACCGAGCTGTTCAACGATGAGATCACCGAATTGGTGCCCAGCTATGACGGACGGAACAAAGAGCCGGTCACCCTCCCGTGCAAGCTGCCCCTCCTCCTTATGCTCGGCACCGAGGGCATCGCGGTTGGAATGACCTCGCGCATTCTCCCGCACAATTTTCCCGAGCTCCTGGAAGCCCAGATCGCCATCCTGAAAAAGCAGCCTTTCAAATGTCTCCCGGATTTTCAAACGGGCGGGCTCATGGATGCACGCGGCTACAAGGACGGCGCCGGAGAAATCAAAGTTCGCGCCCGGATCAAGGTTAAGGACGAGTCGACCGTCATCATCAAAGAAATCCCGCCGAGCACCACGACCGATTCCTTGATGGGCTCAATCGAGGACGCTTCGCGCAAGGGCAAAATTAAGGTCAAGAGCGTCAACGATTTCACCTCGGAAGAAGTGGAAATCGAGGTCAAGGCTCCAGCCGGCGTCAGCGCGGAGCAGTTGGTGGATGCGCTCTATGCTTTCACCAATTGCGAGGTCACCATCGCCAGCCGCATTGTCCTCATCAAGGATAACCGCCCCGTCGAGATGACCGTGTCCGAGGTGCTGCGGGAAAACACGGCGCAGTTGGTCGAAATCCTCAAGCGCGAGCTCGAGCTCAAGGAAAGCAAGTTGCAGGAAGAACTGCATTTCCGGACCCTGGAGCGGATCTTTATCGAGGAGCGAATCTACAAGAAAATCGAGCAGTGCAAGACCAATGAGGCGGTGCTGGCGGCGGTGCACGAGGGGTTCAAACCGTTCCGCAAGCAAATGGTGCGCGACGTCACCGATGCCGATGTCGATCGGCTACTGCAGGTCCGCATCCGCCGCATCTCGCTTTTCGACATCAACAAGCACCGCGAGGAGATGGACAAGGTCAAATCCGACCTGGAGGAGACTCGCAAGAATCTTAAAGGGCTGACCAAGTACGTCGTCGCTCATCTCGAAGCGCTGCTGGCCAAATACGGGCCGCTTTACCCTCGGCTAACCAAATCCAGCCGTTATGACGAAGTCGATGCCCGCGAGGTGGCTTTCAAATCCTTCAAGGTGGCGTATGATCGGGAATCCGGTTATATCGGCCACAAAGTATCGGGCGAGGAGTTTCGTGTCGATTGCACGAAATTCGACAAGCTGCTCCTGGTGTTTAAGGATGGTCATTACCAGGTCCTGGAATTACCGGAGAAACAATTCGTGGGGCCCGACCTGGTGTATTGCGGCCTTCCTGAACGTGAGCGCGTGTTCACTCTCGCTTATACGAATCGGGACGCCACCTTTCTCAAGCGGTTCGCTTTCGGCGGCACCATCCTGAACAAGATCTATCACTGCATCCCGCCCAAATCCAAGGTGCTGTTCTTCGAACCCGAGACCCCCGCGGAATTGTTCATCAAGTACAAACCGGCTCCCTACCAGAAAATCAATCAGCAGACCTGTAATCCTTCCGAGGTAGAAGTTAAGGGGCCCAAAACCCGAGGCCGGCAGGTTTCCATCAAAGATGTTTCCTCAATCAATAGCAAGCCCCCGCGCGGATGGGACCCCGCGGCCCCAACGACAAAGTTGCAGTTCACGTAAGCCGTCCTGCGGTGACCACTTTCTTCCTCATCCGCCACGGGGACAATGATCTGGTGGGTCACAGAATTGCCGGGCGAACCCCGGGCGTCCATCTGAATACCCGGGGGCAGGCCCAAGCTCGCCAGCTCGCTGATTCTCTGGGGCGATTTTCCATCCAGCACATTTACAGTAGCCCGCTCGAACGCGCCGTTGAGACGGCCGAGCCCCTGGCTCGGAAGCTCGAACTGCCGATTCAAACCAGCGCCAACCTGGTGGAGATCGATTTCGGAGAATGGAACGGGAGGGTGATTAGCGAGCTGGATGCCATTGAGGCCTGGCGCAAATGGAACAGCTTTCGGAGCGCGTCGCGAACGCCTAACGGAGAGAGCATGATTGAGGTCCAAGGCCGGATGGTCCAGGAAGTCGAACGGTTACGACGCCGGCATCCTGGATCGACTGTGGCCCTGTTTAGCCACGGGGACCCGCTTCGTTCCGTAATCGTCCATTATCTCGGGATGCCGTTGGATCTCTTGCTGCGGCTGGAAATCAGCCCCGCGTCCGTCACGTGCTTTACGATCGATGACTGGTCGGTCCGTTTTCAATTCATCAATTCTACGTTTTCGTGATCGGGCATGAGCAGGGCGCTCAAGCTCCGGGCGTAGAAGTCCCTCGCGCAGCTAACCCTGCGTTCCTCCTCCACGCTGCCTCGATAGCCCGCCTCCAGCGAGACCATGCCCAACCGGAACGCCGCGTAGCACATCTTGTAAAAATGCAGGACTTTGGGAGGAGTCACGATTCCATGACTTTCCAAGCACCGGCAGAATTTCAACTCACCGGCGCGGTCAAGTTCCCATTCCACGACGGCCCCGGCCACGTCCCACAAGACCGATTGTCTTCCCACGATCGTGTGGTCTACGTCGTGGCCGAAGCAGTCCGTTTTAACGAGGGAGCCGCTGGAGGTTTGCACCCATTCCCAGGGCGCCATTCGGCCATCGCCGTAGGTTAAACCAGGGCTCTCGCTGCAGGCGGCGTCGATCCAGGGCTGGGTCCGTTCGACCACGGGTTGACCGAAAGCTTCTCTTGAATTGTGGACGAGCATGGATGCGAGGCGGCCGACTGCAGCAGCCGCTTCCTGATTCGTCTGCGGCGGGCGCGCGGCTTGGGTGATATAGGCGCCAAGATGTTCCAGGACGCCTCGGTCTCTGGATCGGGCTCGATCGAGTCTGCGGCCTCGCACCCATTCCATCGCCAAAAAGCCGTGAGCGCTTCCAAGCGGCTTGGGAACCAGGTTCTGCCGCGAGAGTTGCGTCAATCGTCCGAGAGCTTCCTCGATGGAAACCCGGCCGCTGCCCAGATCGCTGCCCAAGCCGGTGAACCGCCACAAAACTGGCTGCTCGGTGTTCTCGCCGGCCAGGAACTTCATCCGTTCCAGTGCCAGGCAGGTCGTGGGCCAGTCCGCTTTACGCTCAAACGCATGCAGCCGCCAACGCCCGGCGCTGAGGTCTGGCAGCGGAATCTGCAGCCCGGCCTCGGCCTTATCCGCTGCGTGATTGACCCTGCTCGCAGAAGGAAATTCGCCACTCTTCTCGACCAGGAGATCGGTAAGCGAGCGCCCCTCCCATCGCAACTCACCCAGGGGAACCAAATGGCGTGGCGTGTTGGCCCACCACATTCGGATTTCCGCCGAACCAGCGGTGCCAGGATCGTTGCCATGACCGGGGAAAAAAGAAAGGTCCGAGTAGCCCACCTCGGCCAGTGCCTGGGCGGCGGCGGCCATCGAAGAGCCCGAAAGACCGGGGCCCTCATCCGCAACGATCGCAAACGCGGATGTGGCTCCAACCCGGTGTGCTTTGAGTTCGACTCGCCGGGCGAAGGGATGCCCGGTGGGCCGAACCGTTACTCGCTCCACCTGCCAACCTGCGCTCTCCAGCACGACCTTTATCAAAGCGGATAAGGTAGTTCCAATGCTCCGAATGCCCACCACCATCCCGCGCTTGGTGGCCGCCCTTCGGCGCTCCTCGCACCATCGGAGCGCTGCGGCACAATACTGCTCGGGATAGAGCGCATAGAACTCGAACCCTTCCGGAATTTTGACGGTCAGAACAGGATCCTCGCCGGGCCACACTTCTTCCAGCACATTCACCCGCCGCCGTAGGCAGTCCCAACCCGGTATCGAAGCGCGTACGGCCGACGGGCTGGCTTTCAACCACGCGGCAAAGAACGCGCCCGCGGCCGCATCCGTGAAACTTAAAAGGTTCGCCAGCAAAACGGAAATCGAGCGGCCTGGATCGGGCCAGAAATCGAAAGCGGCCTGTTCCATTTGGCCTGCCTGGATCAATAAAAGCCGCAGGCCATCCAGGTCATCCGGCCGGGTGCAGCTGACACGTCGCTGAAGATTGTCGAGCAACGCGCTCGATCGGACTGAGCGCTGTGGATCGCCATAAACAATCATACCGAGATTCGCTTGATTATTGCCCTTCATGAGCGGGGTGTGGCAACGGGGTGGATCACCACTTCCGGGGCGACGGTCTTGTGAGGACCAACTCACGCCGTGTCGAGCAAGCCGGGAGTTGGAAAGAAAGTGTTTCATTGTCAGGAATGCGACTGCCACCTAAATTCTCCACCGGAAGATCTGAAAGGAAAAAGATGAAAGCTGCTTACATCAATCAAACCGGAGCACCCGAGGTCATTGTGTATGGAGATCTTCCCGAACCCAAACCCTCGCGCACCGAGTGCCTCATCAAGGTCGCGGCGGTGGATGTAAATCCTATCGACACTTATGTCCGCGGCGGACTGATACCCGCGAAGCTCACGTTCCCCTGGATTCTCGGCCGAGACCTGGCCGGGACCGTGATGGAGACCGGCCCTGGCGTAAGGCGATTCAAACCAGGGGATCGGGTCTGGGCTTCCAACCAGGGGACCGACGGTCGGCCCGGCACCTTTTCGGAATTCGCGGCGGTGGACGAGCGCTGGTTGTATCCGATCCCGGCAAACGTGAATGAAGACCAGGCGGTCGCCCTCTCTTTGGTCGGGATCACGGCCCACCTCGGTCTCGTGCGGCGTGCCAGCTTGGAATCGGGTGAAACCCTGTTTGTCAACGGGGGCTCCGGCGGCGTGGGTTCAAGCGTCCTGCAGATGGCCAAAATTTTGGGAGCACGGGTCATTGCCACGGCCGGGAGCGCGGAGAAGGTTCGTATTTGCCAGGAACTCGGCGCGGACCTGGTGCTTAACTACAAAACCGAAGATGTGGACCGGGCGATCAAGGAGTTCGCCCCTCAAGGTGTAAATGTGTGGTGGGAGACACAACGCGAACCCAATTTCGAACGCACCATTCCGCTTCTGGCCGCACGCGGTCGGATGATTGTCATGGCCGGACGTGATGCTCGCCCGGCCTTCCCGGTGGGGCCGTTCTACGTCAAGGATTGCTCCCTCCATGGCTTTGCCATGTTCAATGCGACCCCGCGCGAACAACGCGCCGCCGCCGACGAGATCAACCGCTGGGGGGCCGAAGGAAAGCTCAAAGCACGCATTGACCGCGTGCTGCCCCTGGCCCAGACGGCGGAAGCGCATCGACTGCAGGAGCAAAGCACAGTCCACAAATCCGGCGCCCTGGCTGGAAAAATCGTGCTGAAACCTTAGCGCCAATATACGCCGGGCAGTCACTTCCGGCGCGGCGCCGTTCGGGCAACCGGCACCTCTGCCCTAGGAACCAATTGCTTTTCTACTACTGTTTTGCCCGATCGGCTGCTTGGAAACACTGGGCGTTCTCTTTGCCTCCGGAGAACACGTAGGCAATGAGATCCAGGATTTCTTCTTCACTGAGCTGATTCGCTAGCGCTTGGGGCATGGGCGACACCTTCGAACCGCGCCGCTCGGCAATGTCGGATTTCTTGATCGTCACGCGTTCCGGAGTGAGGGGATTAGGCTGCACGACCACCCGATCATTATCTTCGTCCACAATGCGGCCCGTCTCCGATTCCCCATCCTTTTTGACGACGGTGTAATTCTGGTATTGCTCGGATATCACTTTGGACGGCTCCAGAATCGATTCCAGGATATCGCGCCGGGTGTACTTGGTTGCCACGGCGCTCAACTCGGGACCGACCGACCCGCCTTCGTTGCCAAAGCGGTGGCACAGCATGCACTGTGCATCATGAAAAGCGGTCTTGCCGTCGGCAAAGCTTCGACCAGCTTCCGCCCGCTGGATCACCGGCTCGAGATCGGCCATCTTCCAGTCCTTCACGAATTGCCGTTGCTTTTTGGGCTTGAAAGCGGCGGCCGAGCCATAGTCGAGAATCCAGCTGCTGAGGGCCAGGCGGTCCTGTTCCGACAGGGTGGCGACCGCGTCATTGCGGATGTTAACCAGGTATTTGGGATAACTGACTCCATCGCCATAATCTCGGCCCGCTTCTTTGAACCAGGCAATCAGCTGGGCCGGATGGCGGTCAGCGGGCTGGCCGCTCGCCCAAATCTTAGAACTCGGAGCGTCGGATTTGACCGATTTGCCTTGCGCGGCCGCTTCGGCGACTTGGAACCAATCGAAGTAATGCTTCCGTTGTTCAAGCGTCCAGCCGGTTTTCAGTGTGCGCAAATAAAAGATGTAATGGGCTTGTTCTTCTTGGGTTTTCGCTTGGTCCAGCAACGCCAGGGTTTTGGCGACTACGTTGGGGGCTTCGAGAAAAATTAGTAACTGGGAGAGCTCACGATTCATCCACTCGTTGTTGGCGGGATACAACCGATCCAATTCCTCCGTGATGCGCCCGGCCCATTGGCCCTCGGGTTTTCCCTGCCGGGTGAAGCTCAGCTCCAGGACGCGCAATTTGTCCAGCCTCTGTGTCACAGAAAGTGAATCAAACGGGAACTTTTCCAAGGCGCTGAGCAGTTGGGCCTGAGTCGTTTTGTCTCCGCACCGGGCCAGGGCTAGCAGCGCTGTCAATCCTCCGTCCACATGGGCTTCGGCCAGTGCGCGCTCTTTCCAGGTGGCGACATCCTGCCACTCAATCGCGATCCGCGCGGCGTAGCGGAGGAAGCGGTCGCCGCTATTCAAATAGGGCCAGGCGAAGGTAACTGCCCGGGCATCCCGCTTACCATGGAATGCCTCCAGCTCATGGCGAAGGTTGCGGGCCTTGGTTGCCGCCCGGACCGTCGCTCGCGGCGGTTCGGGTTCGGTGGGCGTGGCTGCCGACTTTACATAACTGACGCGGTACAAACCCGATTGGGTGCCCCGGCCGCCCGTGATGAAATACATCGCGCCATCGTTTCCGAACTCGACGTGGGTTAGGTTGAGAGGTTGGCCCTGGAGAAAAACCTCGTAGTCTGCCTGGTATGAGGCGCCGGCGGGTCGCAGGTGCACCGCGAACATTCGGCCGTACGTCCAATCCAGCGCATACAGGGCCTCCTGGTAGCGCTTGGGGAAGTTGCTTTTGGTGCCGAACTTGACCCCGGTGGGGGATCCGAGGCCGATGTTCACCGCGGGCGGCAGGCTGTCGGCGTAATATTCAGGCCATTTCGCCGATCCGGAACGCCACCCATACTCGCCGCCGTTCACACAGTGGATGATCCGGGTCGGCCGATACCAGGGCAGACCCCAGTCCCATTCCATATCGCTGTCGAACGTGAACATTTCGCCATTCGCACTGAACGCAAAATCGTACGCGTTCCGAAACCCGGCCAGCATCAGCTCCCACCTTTTTCCCTCGGGATCGGTCCGGAGGACGTGACCTCCCGGAGCTAAAATCCCCACGGCATGTCCTCCGGCGTCCCATTGGCGGGGGAGTAGCAACTCCTCCTGAAAGTTCTTGTGCGGCGAGCTCTCCAGGGTCCCGCTGGCGACTTTAGTGTGATTGCCATTCATCACGTAAATCATCTTATCCGGACCCAGCACCACGGCGTGGTAGCCGTGTTCGCCCTCGCCGGCGAACGTCTTGAGAAAATGCACTTCGTCCGCATCAAAACGGTCATTGCCGTTGGAATCCACCAATCGATACAGGCCGGTGCCCTTGGGGCCATGCCCGCTGACATAGAGGCTGTTGTGGGCATAAAGCAGGCCCATGGCCTGGTGCACGGGGGCAGGGATCGGCTCGATTTGGGCAACCTGGCCGGCGGCTGACAACGTGATGCGCAGCAACGGCTCCTGGTCACCTTGGGGGGATACAATGAGCCGCCCTTTGGAGTCCATGGTCATGCAGATCCACGAGCCTTCACCGCTTTGCGCGGAGTGCAGCAGTTCCACTTGGAAGCCGGGCAGTATCTTAAGAGATGCTGCGGGGGTCGCCTGGTGCTTTTCTTCGGTGGCGGCTCGAGCGGTCTCGGGCGCGGGGGCGAATAGGGGGAGAAGGAAGGCCGTGCAGAGCAGGCAACGGGAGCGAGTAAACGCGGTGATTCTCATGCGATGTTTTTCAGACGCTAATATAGGGCGATGCATTCACGATATTAGTCACCGTGAATTCAGGGCAAGATTTTTCGTGAGGCCTTCAAAACCGCCGGACCCATGTCTGACCTGCGCGCTCTCCGGCGCCGTCGCCCCTGCGATCCGCTTCCCGGCGCTCACCTAGGGTCAATACCCCGTAGCCAAAGTCGTCCAGCGGCATTTAAATATCGAGATTATGGAGAGGGCTCTCCAGGAAAGCTTGGGCCATCCGGTGTTGGGAGGGGCGATGGTGTTCCTCCTGCTGTCCATCTGCCGGTTTTTTCTGGCCCGTCCGAGCAGGGCCGAGCGGCGGGGCCATCACCCCTAACGTTTTTCAGATCCGGGTCCGGCGAGTCCCGCCAGGGTAGCAGGCCCAAAACGCGCTTTAAGACTTCAAACCGCGCGCCTCGAACTCCCATTTCTCGTTTGCTTTCAGCATTCCCTCCCACGTGACCTCGGCTTGCTTATACGCCGCGGTGCGGCCGAGGATTGTGGTCAGGTTACTCCGCACGCTCGGCGCGACCGTGTCGTTGGTGCAGTTTCCCTGCGTCACGCTTTCGTAGAAGGTGGAAATGTTCTTTTCGACGCCGGCCTGGTAAATGTTATCAGTCGGGCCTTCGAAAACATCATCGCGGCTGCGGAGCCAACATTTGCCTCCGTAATTGGTCTCCGCGGTTCCGCTGGTGCCGAAGGCACGGACCATAATATCGTCGAAGCTGTACCCGACCTGCTTGGACGTAAATGTCACCACCAGGTCGTCCGGGAAAAAGAAAACCACCGAAAAATGGTCCCAGCAATCGCCCAGGAACGGTCGGGTTCTCCCGCCGGTCCCATAGGCCCGGATCGGGTTGGAATCGGTAAACCAGGTGGCTACATCCAGGGCATGAATATTCTGTTCGGTGATGATATCGCCGGACAAGGTGCGATCAATGCCCCAGGACCGCAGACGCACCTCGGGGTTTTTGGGGTCCTTGCGCAACTCGGCATCCCGGTCTTCGAACATGAGGCTCGTTTGGTACTCGGCGTAAATACTCACGAGCTTGCCGATGTCTCCTTTGTGAACCCGCGAGAGCACTTGTTGGTACGAAGGCATGGCGCGGGTCTGGAAATCGACCTGGAACACGAGCTTGCTCCGCCTCGCCTTTTGGCCGCTCTCAGAAATCATCTGGCAGCCGGGCACATCGACCGCGATCGGTTTGGCCAGATACACATGTTTGCCCGCGGCCACGGCCGCGGCGGCGTGCTCGGGATGGAAGTAGGGAGGAGTTATAATCGCCACCGAATCGACGTTTTGCTCCAGCAGGCGCTTATAGGCGGACAACCCGGTGAAGCGCCGGTCGGCGGGAACATTGAGCTTTTGGCCGGCCGCATCCACCCGGTCGGGGAAATAATCCGCCAGGGCAACGACGTTGAAGTTTCCGTTCTTGGCGAACAGGTCAGCGATCCAACTGCCCCGGCCCCCGCACCCAATCACCCCCAGGTTAATTTTGGAATTGGTCCCGGCCCCCCGGACGAGCTCCGGTTTGAGCAAAGTGAGGCCCAAGGTCGCCGCGCCCGCTCCCGCCAGAAATTTACGCCGCGTAATATCGGGGCTGCCGGAGTAAGGGAGGGACAAGGTTTCAGAAGCAGACCTCGGTCGGATGGGCGCGTTCATGACACGAGTCAATGAAGGACGGGGCGGCGTGTCAACTCATTCCTGGCTGACAGAAAGCAAACGTGCTGATAAGATCCGGTTCCGTGAGAAACATTAATCATTCAGAAGCGGCTTCCGGGAGGGCCGGGCGGAGACGCGCCAACTTTGGGTTTGACAGGTCTGGGGTGGAATGGCAGCAATGCTAATATCAGCCATTCGCCTCGCTTTCATTTGAATTGCAGTCACCGGACTGCCTTGCCGTCCGGCCTGACGGGTCGCGAACCACGATGGTCGGCCAGCCCGGCTTAACCAAGGGTATAGTATGCATCAAAACCCACGTCTCCTATTCTTTCTCGTCACCACCTTCTCGTTGGCACCCTGCTTTTTGTCGCCAGCGGCTGAACCCCTTGTTTTGCCGAAAGTGAGCGGGGTAGAGGGCCAGCCATTGGCAGCCCAAGTCCGGCGATTGGTCGAGGCCCTGAAGTATCTCGGTGCGCCCTTAGCCGCCCGGGAAACGGCGAGCTTGGAAGAAGCCCTTTCCAAAACGGATTCCGAGGCCCTCGCTGCCGGGGTCCAACAGGTGCTCGATGCACACTGCCTGGTAAGTGTGGATATCAACCCGGAGATGCGGGTGAAAGTCGCCGCCGGCCCAGCCAAAGCCGAGCTGGTCGAGCAAGGCTGGCGCACGTTCCTTATTAAAGTGCATAACCAAGCGGGTGCTACCGCCGAGTTGCGGGTGGTCAGCCCCAATGCCCAATCCGTGCACGACTCCCCTTGGAAGAAGACCCCGTCCGACGATTTCTTCCTCAAAGGCCATCGTCCCGGGGTGGCGTTGCCGGCGGCCGACCGTTGGCTGGACCTGGAAGCTTTCAACAAGCAACCGCTCACCAAGGAACTCAGTGGGCTGGCTTTGGAATATCGCGTGTTATCCTTGTACAGTCGGGATGCGGGCCGACGCGAAGGTAAGCTTGTGTTCGACGTTGGGCAGGGAACACAGGATCTCGGGTATCGTAGTGAGGTGGACCTGCTCTTTCGCGCGGCGCCGGCGGGGGACGTTAAGCTCGAAGTGCTCGACGAATCAGGGCAGCCCACGACCGCGACGTTCATCATCCGTGATTCGCAACAGCGCGTCTACCCGTCGCAAGCCAAGAGGCTCGCACCGGATTTTGCGTTCCAGCCGCAAGTGTATCGCGCCGATGGCGAGAGCATTCGTCTGCCCGCCGGGCAGTATCAGGTCGAGTTCACCCGCGGGCCAGAGTACCTGACCAGGCGGCGGGAGATCGAAGTCACGGGCCGGCCACAGACGGAGCATTTCAAGCTCGAGCGGTGGATTGATCCCTCGAAATGGGGTTGGTGGTCGGGCGATCATCATATCCATGCCGCCGGTTGCGCCCATTACACGGTCCCCACCGAGGGTGTGCTGGCGTCCGACATGTATCGTCACTGCCAGGGTGAGGACCTCAAGATTGGCTGCAATCTAACGTGGGGCCCCTGTTTTGATTTTCAAAAGCAGTTTTTTACCGGACAGGACGACCGTGTCTCCCGCTATCCTTATTTACTCCACTACGACATCGAAGTGTCCGGATTCGGCTCGCATCAGTCAGGCCACCTCGTTCTGTTGGAACTTAAGGATGAGATTTATCCCGGGGGTGATTCGGATAAGCACTGGCCGACCCTTTGCCTGAACACCCTGCGCTGGGCCAAGAAGCAGGGGGCCGTGTGTGGTCCGGCGCACTCCGGTTGGGGTTTGGAGGTGAAAACCGCGGAGTTGCCGAATTACGTGGTGCCTCCTTTCAGCGGCATTGGGGCCAATGAATACATCGTCGACGTCACGCACGAGGTGCCCGGACCCAATGGTGCGCCGGTGCCGGCGGTGGATCTTCTGTCGATGGTGGACACCCCGTACGTGTGGGAACTCAACATGTGGTATCACACGTTGAACGTGGGCTTTCGCACCCGGATCAGCGGCGAAACCGATTTCCCCTGTATTTACGGAGAGCGGGTGGGCCTGGGCCGTTCGTACGTCAAGCTCGACGGCAAACTCACGTATCATGACTGGTGCGAAGGCGTGCGGCGCGGCGCCAATTACGTGGGTGATGGGCACAGTCACTTGCTCGATTTCAAGGTCAATGGCATCGCCATGGGCGAAAATGGCAGTGAGCTCCGAGTCCCACCCTCCACAACCTTGCATGCCACGGCCCGCGTGGCCGCTCGCCTCGAGGAACAACCAAACCCTGACTTGGCCCACCGACCGTACAGCGACAAACCTTACTGGGACATCGAGCGCGCGCGCGTGGCAGGAACGCGAAAGGTCCCGGTGGAGCTCATCGTGAATGGGTACCCGGTAGCCCGCCGGGAGATTGTAGCGGATGGCGCGTTCTATGATGTCGCTTTTGATTTCCAGGCAGACCGCAGCAGTTGGGTAGCCTTGCGCATTCTCCCGTCGTCCCACACCAATCCTATTTTCGTCCTGATCGATGGCAAGCCCATCCGTGCCTCGGCGCGTAGCGCCGAGTGGTGCCTGGAGGGCGTGGAGAAGTGCTGGGCGCAGAAGGAACGGTTTATAAAGCAGGACGAGTTGACGGATGCCCGCGAGGCGTATGAGCACGCCCGGGTTACTTACCGCAAGCTGCTGGACGAGTGCAAGGCCAACGGCGCCGAACCGGAGGCTGGGGGCAAATGACGCGGGGTTCCTGGTTGAGCTTCAGCTTGCCGCTTGCCCACAGTGAGGCCCAGCGATAGCCTCGCCTCAACATGAGAATACTCGTTGCTCCGTTCCGCGGGTTGCTCGTCGCCTGCTTTGCGGCCGATGCCCACGCGGTCGGGAAACAGATGCACCTGGTTTCCTTCAATTGATTTCTGGTCCAAGGAATGAGCCGGGATTCCACAGCCCGTCGCGCAAAGTTGAGCCCGCCTCCCCAGCGGCTTAGCCCCCAGGCTGGACGCCGCGCGAAGCCCGGCCCCGCGTCCGTCTCGCCGCCGCAAATTCAGGATGAAGCGGCATTGGATGAACTTTTAACGCACCCGAGACCGGCGTTGGTCGAGTTCATTCGAAATGTTTCCAGCCCCCTGCTGGTCCTTGGGGCCGGTGGAAAAATGGGTCCTACCTTGGCCGTGCTGGCTAAGCGGGCGGCCACGATGGCGGGGCACCCTCTGGAGGTCATCGCCGTGAGCCGCTTTTCTGATCCGTCCTCGCGACGGTGGTTGCAAAGCCGCGGTGTTCAGACGCTCAGCGCGGATCTCCTCCAGCGGCGGGGATTCGAAAACCTCCCGGATTCTGGCGATATCATTTATCTGGTGGGCATGAAATTTGGGACGCAGCAGAACCCCTCGTTGACCTGGGCGGTGAACACGCTGGTTCCTGCCTGGGTGATGGAACGCTACCCGAACGCTCGGCTCGTGGCCCTTTCTACGGGCAACGTGTACCCGCTGGTGTCCACGCGTAGCGGTGGGGCAGGGGAAGCTCATCCGCTCACGCCCATCGGTGAATACGCCAACGCGGCGGTCGCCCGCGAACGCGTTTTTGAATTCTTTTCCCGCCAAAACGACACGCGCGTGGCGCTGCTCAGGCTCAGTTACGCGGTCGAGTTACGCTACGGTGTGCTGGCGGACATCGCTCAGAAAGTCCTGACCCGAGCCCCGATTGACCTGGCCAACGGCTATTTTAATTGCATCTGGCAGGCGGACGCGAATGAGATGATCCTGCGGGCGCTGTCGCTCGCGACATCTCCGGCTGGAGCCTGGAATCTCACCTCGCCTCGGCGCTGCCGCGTTCGTGAAATCGCTTTGCGGTTTGGCGATCTGTTCGGAAGGAAGCCCCGCTTCAAAGGGCGTGAGAGCCCAACGGCTTTACTGAGCAATTGTTCGAAACTGGTTGCTCGTTTGGGCAAGCCCTCCACTCCTCTGGAGGCGATGGTCCGATGGATCGCCCCGTGGGTCCAAAACGGAGGACGTTCCCTGGCCCGGCCAACGCATTTCGAAGTGCGCGACGGACAGTATTGATCATGCCGCACCGCCCCATGCCACCGGTTTGGGTCAGGAACGCCTTGCACGAAGGGCAAGTCATCCCGGCCCATCCGCTCGCGCTGACGTCCGGACGACGCTTGGATGAACGGAGGCAGCGCGCACTCACGCGCTATTACCACGCGGCCGGCGCGGGTGGCGTCGCGGTGGGAGTGCACACCACCCAGTTTTCGATTCGGGATCCCAAATACGGACTGCTCCGGCCGGTGCTTCAGCTCGCGTCTGAAACCATCGGCGAACGAGACCAGGCCACCGGCCGGCAGACCGTCCGGATTGCCGGCCTCTGCGGCTTAGCGGACCAGGCGGTTTTCGAGGCGAGCCTGGCCCGTGATTTGGGCTATCATGCTGGCCTCGTCTCGCTATCAGCACTTCCACGGGCCACCGACGAGGAGCTGATCGACCACTGCCGCACTTTGGGCGCTGAATTGCCGTTGGTCGGTTTTTATCTCCAGCCCGCCGCCGGAGGCCGCCTGCTCTCACGGAATTTCTGGAGGCGATTCGCCGAAATCCCGAATGTCGTTGCAATTAAGATCGCTCCCTTCAATCGCTTCCAAACTTTAGATGTCATCCACGCGGTCGCCGAGTCCGGGCGGGCGGAGGAGATCGCTCTGTATACCGGAAATGACGATAACATCGTGGCCGATCTGTTGACCCAATTCGCGGTGCCCTCGGGCGCTGGCACGGTGCGGTTAGGGATGGTCGGCGGCCTGCTGGGGCACTGGGCTTGCTGGACGCGAGGGGCGGTCGAGTTGCTTCGTGAATGCCGGAGCTATCGAAGTAGTCAGGATGTCCCGGCCCGACTCCTTACCTTGGGCGCCCAGGTGACCGACTGCAATGCCGCGTTCTTCGACGCGGCGAATGCGTTCGCCGGTTGCATTTCTGGTATTCATGAAGTCCTGCGTCGTCAGGGCCTTCTGGAAGGTGTTTGGTGCCTGGACCCGAGCGAGACACTTTCGTTGGGGCAATTGAGAGAAATCGACCGCGTTTACCGCGCCTACCCGGCCTTGAATGATGACGTGTTTGTCCGAGAACATCTGGACGAATGGCTGAGACCGTGACTGAGTCCCGCGCCGGCACCGAGCCTGTGCTCCGCCTGCGCGTTGCACTGTCGCAGGCTCCATGAAGATGTTGCGCGCGGCGTGGAGGTTGCGCATACTCCGGCTGTGCCTTGTCAGATTCGTCGTACTTGGGTACCAGGGATGCTCTCACTCATATTGGGTTTTGCCGCTGCCGTTTCGGCTGAAAATCTCCACATTTACGACGACCAGCTCCGAAACGGTTTTGAAGATTGGGGTTGGGCCCCCCACAGTCTGACCAACGCGTCCCCGGTCCATTCCGGCAGTCATTCCATTTCGGTGTCCGCCGGTCCCTGGGCGGGCCTTTACCTCCATCATCCCGAAATGGACACGCACCGATACACGAATGTGACCTTCTGGGCCCATGGCGGCGAGAGAGGAGGACAGCTCCTGCGCATCGGCACCAAGCTGGGCACTAATGACGAGCCCGGGTACGTTCTCCCCACGGGGTTGTCGGCCAACCGCTGGGAACAGTTCAGTATCCCTTTGGGCCTGTTCGGCGCCGCCAACCGAACCAACTTCGCCGGGATCATGATTCAGTTGCGGGACGATTGCCCCACGAATTCCTTTTACCTGGACGAGATCGAGTTGGAGGCGGCAGTGAGCAGCGCCTCCTTGCCCATACTCGCGCCCGACTCCGCACCTCCGCAGCCTCAGGCACTGCCCCCGCCTGACCGGCGTGAGCCGGTGCCAGGGCCCGGGCTCATCACGTGGATTGCTTCGGGCGTCGCGCTGGCGCTGGTTCTGCTCGTCTGGCTCGTCGTCACGGTCAGGAGGGGCGCCCGTCAAAACAGCACTGCGCTGGTTCCTCGGCCCGGGCCCCCTCGACCTTCCTCGGCGGACCTCAGCGAGGACACGTGCGAAGTTGTTTCCGCCGAGGATTGGCGCCACCGGGCGATGGCCGCCGAAGCCGTAGCGAACAAGCAGGCGCAGCTTCTGCGCGAAAATCTCCTGCCGGAGCTCGCCGAAATCGCCAAAAGCAGCCTGGTGCAGGGGCTCTCGTCACAGCGCGATGCCCTGATGGAGACGCAGCGCCGAGCGCATCAGGAGCTCGCCGATCTGGAATCCCGACTGGCGGCGCTCCACTTGCCTCTCCGCGAGCGAATCCTCATTTACGAAAAACGAATCACCGAGCTGGAGAAGGACTTGGCCAACCGCGGTGAAGAAATGCGCGAGCTCATCCGCGCCACGCTTTCCCTCGTGCGCGCTCGACTTGAGGAAGAAAAAACCAAGGTCGTTCTCGGCAACGGCGCGCACTGATGCGCCCCGCTCCGACCCCTGACCCCGGCCGCATGGAATGGGGACAGGAAAATCCTCAGCCTCGAATCATTCAGGCGTTCAGGCCGGGCGCATCCCGGCCGGGAGTACCCCCCGCTGGGTCAAGCTTAGCCCGTTTGGACGCGGGCAAGTTCGAGCACCGCCGGGTTTTCTTAAGTTAACTGGGGTACTGCCGGAATGCCCCTGTTCAGGCTTAAGCCCCTCTTGATTAATCGAAATGTTGATGATTATTATTAGGAACCACGTCAGAGTTTGTATGGGGCCTGGTGCCCGAGCCGGCGTGGGGTGACCGTTGGAGAAAGCAACGACACGGCTCAGCACGTGGGTGGTTCGTATGTTGCGCTTTCGTCATCGCATTCTATCTGTATCCTTTGTTTCTTGCCTGACGCTGACTGCCGTTGGCGGCCCGGCGTCGTCGGCGGCTCGGATCGAGTTCAACCGCGACATTCGACCCATCATCACCGAGAACTGCTTTGCCTGCCACGGTCCCGACAAGAACCAACGCAAAGCCAAGCTCCGCCTGGATGTACGTGAAGTGGCGGTGGAACGCGGGGCGATCGTTCCTGGGAAGCCGGGTGAGAGCAAGCTGATCGATCATGTCAACTCGGCGGATCCCGATGAGGTCATGCCTCCGCCCAAGACCCGCAAGACCCTCACGGCGGCTCAGAAGCAAGTGCTGGCTCAATGGATTGCAGCGGGGGCGGAATACGAGCCGCATTGGGCGTACATGAAGCTGCAGCGTCCACCGCTGCCGTCATTAGAGCACCCGGGTTGGGTCCGTAATCCGATCGACGCTTTTGTCCTGCATGATCTCGAAACTAAGAATATCCGGCCTTCTCCGGAAGCCGCCAAACCAGTCCTGCTGCGACGGGTAAGCCTCGATCTCATCGGCTTACCTCCAACCCCGGCAGAAGAGCAGGCATTCATGGCGGACAAAAGTGCCAACGCTTATGAACACCAGGTGGATCGACTTCTACATTCACCCCATTTCGGCGAGCGCATGGCTGTTCCCTGGCTGGACATCGTCCGTTTCGCCGACACGGTTGGTTACCATGGGGATCAAAATCAGCACGTGTTCCCCTACCGGGACTATGTGATTGATTCGTTCAACCGAGACAAGCCATTTGACCAGTTTACTATCGAGCAGATCGCCGGCGATTTGCTTCCGAACCCCACCGATGAGCAGCGCGTCGCGACTTGTTTTAACCGGTTAAACATGGTGACCCGTGAAGGGGGCGCTCAACCGAAGGAATATCTGGCGAAGTACGCCGCTGACCGAGTCCGAACCGTTTCGATGGCGTGGCTGGGATCCACCATGGGCTGCGCTGAGTGCCATGACCACAAGTACGATCCCTTCACCTCCAAAGACTTCTACCAGATGGAGGCGTTCTTCGGAGATATCAAGCAATGGGGTGTGTACATGGATTACGACTACACGCCCAACCCCGATTTGCGGGGGTTTTCCAATGACCATCCCTTCCCGCCGGAGATCCAGGTGGAGAGCCCGTACTTGCACCAGCGGATGGCCCGGCTCCAGGCCAAACTTAATGACCTTTATCGACAGGCGGCGACCAGCCTGTCGAAGAACGGGGCAAAGCAAGCCGCCCTTACGGCTTGGCGCGAAGATGGCTTGGCGTTTTGCTCGCAGTGGCCGGACGGGTGGGCGACTCCAGTCCCGCAAGTCGCTCTCCGAATGAAGGACACCAATGCCGTGGCTGAGACCAACTTCAGCGTGCGAGCCGCGGCTTGGGTGTCCCTGAGCTCTGAACCCAGGGAAAGCGTGGTATTCACGTTGCCGATCTCCAATCGTTGGGTTTCGGCTATCCGCGTGGAGGTCGCGACCCGCTCGGAGTCCGAAGAAACCCAGGCGAACGCCAAGAAGCGCAAGGGAGCCACAATCAGTCTCTCGGCCAGGTTGAAACCCGCCGATGGCAAGGAGGAGACCCCGTTGGCTCTCCATTACGGGGACGCAGACTACAAGGAGGAACGGTATGCCAACGGCTATTCCCTCCTGGGAGTCACCGACCGTTGGGTCCTTTCGAAGGAGCACGAGCGCCAGACCGCGGTTTGGCTTCTGGAAAAGCCGATCGAAACCCGTCCCGGAGACGCAATTGTCGTGAGCCTGGGTGCCTTGGGAGTTGCCTCGGCACGAGTTTCGGTTTCACCGTTCGCGGCACCGGAGCCGTTGAAATCTGGGATCGGCCAGGACCTGTACAAGACATTTTCCAGAACCGGCTGGCCGCGAAACAAAGCGGAACGAGAGCTTATCGCCCAGACCTATCTTTGGAGTTCCGGGGCGGAAACGGATGACTTGGCTAAGGCCCGGAAATGGGAGAGCCAGATCCGTGAGTGTCGTGACGGGCGCGCGGAGGTGCTGGTGACCATGGCCCAAGCGCCGCTGACCACACGCGTGCTGCGGCGCGGTAACTGGCAGGACGAAACCGGTGACGTAGTGCTCCCCCTGGTGCCCCATTTTCTGCCTCAGATCACCAACCCAGAGGGCCGGCGGTTGACACGCTTGGATTTGGCCAAATGGCTGGTTTCGGCTGAGAATCCTCTGACGGCGCGGGCGGCGATGAACCGGATCTGGAAACAGTTTTTTGGCGTGGGTATCTCCTCGATCGTGGATGATTTGGGAGCGCAGGGCGAATGGCCGGTCCACCCTGAGCTACTGGATTGGCTGGCCTGTGAATTCAAACAGCCGCAGGGATCCGAAACGCCCGCGGGCAATCTTCAGCCGGCGTTCCCGTGGGATCTGAAGCACATGATTCGTCTCCTCGTGTTATCCGCCGCCTACCGGCAGGATTCCAACGAGCGGCCGGAGCTCAAGGAGATTGATCCAAACAACCGGCTCGTGGCTTACCAATCACCACGCCGGCTCGAAGCGGAGTTCGTGCGGGACAACGCCCTCTCGATTGCCGGGCTCCTGGATGGGGACATTGGCGGCCCCAGCAGCTTCCCGTATCAACCGGCCGGCTATTACGCCTATCTGCAATTCCCGGATCGGGACTATCATCCCAACCAGGACGAACGCCAGTATCGCCGCGGCGTTTACATGCATTGGCAACGGACTTTCCTGCATCCCATGCTTGCCAACTTCGATGCCCCGGCGCGCGAAGAGTGCACCGCCAACCGGGTCGTTTCCGACACCCCACAACAGGCTCTCACCTTGCTCAACGACCCTACTTTCGTCGAGGCCGCGCGTGTCTTTGCCGAAACATTGAGGACCGGCACCACCGAGTCTGATGCGCAGCGCCTGGACCGCGGCTTCCAACGCGCCTTGGACCGTCCCGCGCGGGAAAATGAGAAGAAGTCACTCCTGGATTTTCTGGCGGTGCAACGGGACCATTATCAGGAGCATCCCGAGGAGACTGAGAAACTACTCCACATCGGCCTGGCGCCGATGCCGCAGGGTAAGCCATCCGCCGAGTTGGCTGCCTGGACCCAGGTCTGCCGCGTGATTCTGAACCTTCACGAAACTATCACCCTCTACTGAGTGAAAGATTACCATGCCACCACTCAACCAACGCGAATTCCAACTGGGGATTAACCGCCGCACTTTTTTGGGCCGTTCTGCGTACGGGCTGGGCGGCCTGGCGCTGGCGTGCCTGATGGATCCTAAACTGGTCGGGACGGCCAAGGCCGTCGAGGCAGCGGAGCACTGGAAAGGGATCATCCACCCGTTGAACTTCCCGGTGCGGGCCAAGCGGGTGATCCATCTGTGCATGGCCGGCGGGCCGTCACACCTGGAAAGTTTTGATCCCAAGCCCGAGCTGAAGCGCTTGGATGGTCAGCCCTTTCCCGATTCCTTCACCAAGGGGCAACAACTTGCCCAGTTACAGAACATGGTGCTTAAAGCGCGCGGCCCGTTCACCGAGTTCCAGAAGTACGGCGAATCCGGCCAGGAGGTGTCGAGCATTTTTCCCCACATCGGGGGCATCGCCGATGACCTTTGCATCGTGCGCTCGATGCATACTGAACAGATCAACCACGACCCCGCCCACGCCTTCATGAACACCGGCTCCATTATAAAAGGCCGGCCCAGCATGGGGTCCTGGCTGCTCTATGGCATCGGGGCCGAAGCCGAAGATCTTCCCGGCTTCGTCGTTCTTACGTCCGCGGGGAAATCCGGGCTGCAACCGGTGTCCGCGCGGCAATGGTCCAACGGATTTCTCCCCAGCAAATTCCAGGGAATCCTCTTCCAATCCAAAGGTGACGCCGTGCATTACGTGGGCAACCCGGAAGGTGTGTGTCAGAGCACCGAACGGCAGGTGGTGGAAGAGGTCAAGCGCCTGAATGGGATGCTGGAAGAGGAGCGGCTGGACCCCGAGATTCAGACCCGGATCAGCCAGTACGAAATGGCGTTCCGCATGCAAACATCCGTGCCCGAGCTCACCGATTTTCACTCGGAACCACAGAGCGTCCTGGATTTGTACGGCGTCAAACACCCTGGAGATGGGACCTTTGCCTCAAATTGTCTCCTCGCTCGCCGCCTCGCGGAGCGCGGGGTGCGTTTTATTCAGCTGTACCACCGGGCCTGGGACCATCATAGCGATATCGAAAAGGACATGCCGCTGGCGGCCAAAGATGTGGATCAGGCCTCCGCGGCACTCGTCACCGATCTCAAGCAGCGAGGTATGCTGAAGGATACTCTCGTGATCTGGGGCGGTGAGTTTGGACGCACCCCGATGGGGCAGGGGTCCGGGCGCGATCACCACATCAACGCGTTCTCGATCTGGATGGCCGGCGGAGGTGTCAAAGCCGGGATCACCTACGGCCAGACGGATGAACTCGGGTACCGTTACGTCGAGGATAGCCAGCAAATGCACGTCCACGATCTGCACGCGACCATGCTGTATCTCTGCGGCATCGACCACAAGCAGCTCACTTTCCGGTACCAGGGACGCAACTTCCGCCTCACCGATGTTTCAGGCGAAGTTGCCAAAGAAATCATCGCCTGAATGCAGGAGCGCGGGTGCCCGCATCCGCGCCCTTGGAATCTCTAAGTTGGTCTCGCCTTGGGGCAGCCTGGCTTAGCTTGGTGGCTATCTCCTCCGCCTTCAGACCGTACAGCTTCAAAACTTTGTGCCGTGAAGTCTGGCCGCGTACGAGCTGAACCTGGCCTCGTGGGCAGTTCATCACCTTCGCCAGGAGGCGCACCAAAGCCTCGTTCGCGGCCGCATCTACCGGCGGGGCCGTGACCCGGATCCGGAGTTCGCTGCCTAGAGGCTCACAGATTTCGTCGGCCGAGGCCCGAGGCTGAAGCTTGACCGACAACAGTACCCCGTCGGGTTGAGCGCGGAGGAAACCAGGCAGTGTCATGTGATCAGCAGGTGCAAATCTTTCTCGCCGAATAGAGATGTGGGTCGCATGATAGCGCCGCGACCGATTATGAGCAATTCAAACGGTGTTACCACATCCCACCTGCCTCACCCGCAAACGGTTTTTGAAGTCGATGTCCCGCCTGGCCGAGATAGTTCGCGATCAACCTCTGACAGCCCAGGAGTCATTCCGCCGCCTGTCCCTTGGGCGGCCAGCCTTCCTCTCTGGCTGTCCCTCGTGGCGGTTTTGCTTTTTACAGGATGCGCCTCTTCGCCTCCGGCCCAGGCAAAATTCTCGGCCAGTCCTGCGCCTCGAACGCCGGAGGCAACCCCGCCTATCGCGACCGTAGCTCCCGCGCCCGTTCCGACCGCACCAGACCTGGTCAAAGACGCCGCGGCTAAAACTTCCCTCCCCTTCGAAGGGGAGGGCTGGAAAGACATGTTCGACGGCCAGAGTTTGACCGGATGGACAGAAACGGCCTTCGCTGGGCGCGGCGAAATTCAATGCCGCGAAGGCATGATGGTGCTGAAGATGGGCGACCCATTTACCGGTCTGAATTGGACCAACGACTTTCCGCACATGAATTACGAGGTGGCGTTGGATGCTTTCAGGGCGATGGGATCCGATTTCTTCTGCGGGCTCACCGTTCCCGTAGGCGACTCCTTTTGCAGCTTGATAGTGGGAGGCTGGGGCGGGTCGCTCTTGGGCATCTCGAGCCTCAATGGCCTCGATGCCTCGGAAAACGAGACGACCAAATACATGAATTTTGAGTCGCGCCGCTGGTATCGGATCCGGCTGCGTGTGACGGAGAAACGGATCCAAGTGTGGGTCGATACCGAGAAGCTTGTGGATGTCGATACCAGCGATAAGAAGATCTCGCTGCGCCCCGGAGATATAGAAATGTCAAAACCGTTCGGCCTGGCGTGCTGGCAGACGAGCGCGTTCTGGAGAGAGATAAAATACCGGCGTGTCAGTGGGCCTGAGGGGCGGGCAAAATAATTGCAACGCCGGCCGGTATTACCGGGTCAGATCCGGCCCTGGAGGACCGGTATCAACTCGTGGCATTTATCGGTCCGGATTTCGTAAAAATCGTGGGCGACCGAACGAGCCGAGAATCCCTGTTTCCAGTGGAGGAGACCGTGGTTGACCAGGTGGCTATCGCGTTCGTTGCAGATGCCGAAATCGAAATACTGCTTCGTCTGATAACGCTCCTGGATAAGCCAGCTGAACAAATAATCCAGCGCTCCCACCTCCGCGCCTTTCTCGGAAACCGCGATGTACTGAGCGTGGGCGACGGTCGGGGTCTCGTAAATCGTGGTTCCGGCCACAATCTCACCGTGATCATAGGCGGAGAATTGCTTGATATTCTCCGGGAAACGCAACGCCAGGAGCGTGATTTCCTCAACGCTGTGGGTGGGCTGCACGTGGTAGCGTGAGGCCAACCGAGGCACGAGCACCTGCTCCCAAAACGGGACAAATGATTTGTCCTGGGCGACTTGCACACCCAGGCGCCGCCCTTTGTTAATCCAGCGGCTCCGGCATTTGCTAAATCGAAGCCGGTCCGCCTGGTTTACCACCAACGCGCAATCACGCCGGTAGAGCCTCGCGTCCAGAAGGAAGAGCCCGTAGCCTATGTCGTCGTCGGGAAGGGTATTGTAGAACCTCGGAACCTGTTTGTACAACAATCGCGAGATCCCTTGCGATTGCAGGTAAAACAAGACATGATACAGAATCTCGAGGACTTCGTCCAGGGCTGCCGAACGGCGCAGCGCCAATCCGCCATAAGTTAAGCCGCCATGGCTCAGGAGAGTATCCGGCGCACACAAGTTCGCCGGCATCACGGCGACCAATTTGCCTTCGGAAAAAACCATGAGCGAGTAGTCGATAAACCGCTCGCTGTGGTAATCCATGTAATTGCGGTTAAACAGGAACGTGGCATTCTTCGCCTTCCCTATGAAACCATCCCAAGCCTGCCTCAGCTCGCCCGTGTAGCGCGTAACCACATAATCCCGCACACGGTCGGCTGGCGCCCGGATCGGGACTGCTCGGCCAATTCCTGTAATCACACCCATGCAAATACCTCAGTCAAACTCCTCCGCCGTTCCCTTGTCCTTCCCAAAATGAACCGCTGCCTTGAAGGCGCGCCAAAGAGCAGACGGAAATCCCTTGCCCAGCGTTGGCCGGTGGCAAAAGACCGGAACGCCTGGAACTGGATACCTTTTCACACAAACCCGTCCATCTGTCAAGTCTTCGAGACCAGGAAATTCAAGTCGTTTCTTAGGGGTGACAGCTTCCAGCCCTCGCCCTTGGCCTGAATGAATGGCTAAGCGCTGTAGCTTCCTGAAGCGACGTCGCCGCCGTGGCCGGTCCAATTGGTATGAAAGAATTGTCCGCGTGGGCTATCCAGGCGCTCGTAGGTGTGGGCTCCAAAGTAATCCCGTTGGGCCTGGAGGAGGTTGGCGGGTAGTCGTTCGCTCCGGTAGCCATCGTAAAAGGCCAGGGCGGTGCTGAACGCCGGCATCGGAATGCCCTTTTTGCTCGCCATGGCCACCACGTTGCGCCACGAGCGATGGGAGCCATTGAGGGCTTTCCGGAAAAATGGGGCGAGCATCAGGTTGGAAAGCTTGCGCTGCTGGTCAAAGGCTTCCTTGATCTTGCCGAGGAAAATGCTGCGAATAATGCAACCCCCGCGCCACATCAGCGCGATGCCTCCGTAGTTGAGGTTCCACTTGTACTGGTCAGCTGCCGCCCGCATGAGCATGTACCCTTGCGCGTAGGACACAATCTTGGAAGCGTACAAACCTTTCCGGAGATCCTCGATAACCTTTGCTCGGTCCCCCTTTATGAGGGGATTGGGGCCCCGCAGCTTTTTGGCCGCGGCGGTGCGTTCGTCCTTCAGTGCGGAGAGCATTCGCGCGTAAACCGCTTCGGCAACGAGGGTGATCGGAATCCCCAACTCCTGAGAAGACATCACCGTCCATTTGCCCGTGCCTTTCTGGCCGGCGGTATCCAGGATTTTATCCACCATGGGCTGGCCGTCGGTGTCTTTGAAAGCAAGGATGTCGCGCGTGATCTCGATCAGGTAGGAATTGAGTTCGCCCTCCTGCCATTGCGCGAATACTTTGTGCATCTCCTCCGCGGTCATGCCCAAGCCGGTCTTCATGAGGTTATAAGCCTCGCAAATCAACTCCATGTCCCCGTATTCGATACCATTGTGCACCATCTTCACGTAATGGCCGGCGCCGTTCTCTCCCACCCAGTCACAGCACGGCGTGCCGTCCTCAACCTTGGCGGCGATCTTTTGGAAGATGTCCTTTACGTGGGGCCAGGCCGCGGGCGAACCGCCCGGCATAATGCTGGGTCCGTGACGGGCTCCCTCTTCGCCACCGGAAACTCCTGTGCCGATGTAAAGCAGGCCTTTCGATTCGACATATTTAGTGCGCCGTATGGTGTCCTCGAACAGGGAGTTGCCGCCATCAATGATGATGTCCCCGGCCTCCAGGTAAGGGAGCAGGTGCTCGATAAAATCGTCCACCGGCTGGCCGGCTTTCACCATGAGCATGACCCGCCTCGGCTTTTTCAGCAGGGCTACCATCTCCTCGGTCGAATGCGCTCCCAACACCTGGGTGCCCTTGGCCTCCTTGGCCAGAAACTCGTCGACTTTGGAGACCGTGCGGTTGAAAGCGACCACGGTGAATCCGTGGTCGTTCATGTTCAGAATCAGATTCTGGCCCATTACAGCCAAGCCAATTACAGCAATGTCAGCTTTTGGTTCCATGACAAATCCTCTATTAAGGAACAACCATACAGAGCGCTTGACGTTCCGCCAGACAATTTTCTGCCGTGTTAACCCCAGTTCGCCGACCGGCTTTCGCGGTGCAGTCCTGGCCAAGGCTGCCCCGCCGAACGTCAGAAGCCGCCTTGCCGGTGGCGGGCGGGGTGCGGTGGGGCCTATCCTCCGACCTGCAATCGTTTATCAGACTCGAGCATGGCCTTCAGATTGGGCCATTCCACTTCGTTCATTTCGTTGAACGCATTCAAGTAGACGGCGACCACCTCGGGCTGGTACTTGGCCAGTACCGCATCGACTGCCTCACGCAGCTTCGCATCGTCCATGGTCGGGGGCAAATCTTCGACGACTCCCTCCTTATGGGTGATGCCTAATTTATCGAGGAAATCGATGAGCAGCTCTTTATGTTTCTTTAACAGCCAGGTGCGCAGCAAACTGGCCGTAACGATCTCGAGGCTTGGTTTAGATAACGTCGCGAGCATCGTGGCGTGCCGTTGAGGGCGCGGTTGGCGCTCCAGGAACACGGGCCGCACCTTCCGAGCTTCGGCCACGGCGGCAATCACAGTGCGATACAGCGGCTTGTCGGATTCGTAAGCGTACACCAGGATCTCCGTCGCCAAGCCGGGCGACATGAACCCCAGGATTTCATGAGAAGTTAACATTGAATCAGGTGGTGAGGCGTCTTGAATTCAGCCTACCGTCATTAGGCAAATCTTATTTTTGTTCGCGAGCTCTCCGCAAGTATCTTCTTCGATCAAAAGCGACTTTCCGCATTCGAAGGCGATTGTCGAAATCCTCGCCTCGGTGCAAACCTGGAGCGTGGCTGGGCCCAAACAGGGGATGTCGAAACGCAGATCGTGTGATTCTTTAGACACTTTGATCGCTACGGCACCCCCCTCCCGGCCGGCCAGCTCGCCACCGCGGACCAGGCAGCGGTCCGTGCCTTCAAATGCTTCCACGGCCAGCAACGTTCCCTCCTTAACCACTACCGTCTGGCCGATCTCCAGCCGCGATACCTCTTTGGCGATGCGGAAGCCGAACTCCACATCGGACCGCACCTGGTCAGAGGGTTTAGGTCCCAGTTGAAAACCCTTGCCGGGCATTAGCGGTCTCAGCCAAGGGGTCGCCTCAATTAGTTCCACACCCTCTTTGGCCAGCTCGTCCGCGATTGCTCCAAAAATCGTATGTGCATTCTTCTCCTTAAGCCGCAACAACAACGCCATCGCCCGCAGATCGGGTCGGACATCATAGAGGTTTCTGGGAGCGATCTGTCCCGCCATGATACAATGCTTGACGTTTCGGCTGGTGAACGCCCGTATTAACTTTGAGAGTTGCCCCACTTTGATCCAAACCATCTCATCCACCAGGCTGGCGAGGGCGGGGTCCGTTTCTCCATCAAATCCAACTGCCACCAGGCGCTTGACCCCGGTGAGCCTGGCCTGGCGGGCAAAGATCAGCGGCAAGGAGCGGTTTCCCGCGATGATCCCGATGCAGTCGATTCCGTCTACCATTCCGGGTATAAAAGCTTAGAAACCAGCTTGTCGCAATGGCGGTTTTTCACTTCCAAGCCCTTGGTGCACGGTCCGGCAAGACCAACCCTCAACGGGGTGCGGCCTGGCCGTATCCAAAGACGTCCTGTTTTCCTCCATAAATGACCCAGTTAAGGACACGTCCAGGGCGCCCGCGCGAGGTGGAGGCACCTGCGGGTACCCTGCTCCGGTTATAGGATCTTGGCTCATCGATTGCTGTGTCAAATTCAGGATGGTTCCGGAGTATCACGGTTCGCGCGGGGATGGGTATCGCGCAACGGGGTTTCCGGAATGCTTTTATGGAAAACGCGGTTCTTTTGACGAACAACTTACCAGCCGATTCGACGGATAATCGTCGAGGGGCGGTCAAGCATGCGATCTCCTTTTCCTTGCTTATCCTGGTGATCACCGTTGGTTTATGCGCGGGACTTTACAAATACCAAAAGCAGGCCCTCCAGGACCGAACCGCCCGGCTCGACAACGATGACAGCCCGGCGGTGCGGGGGATGCGTGCGGCCCTGCTTCAGGGGGTCGACGACTTTGCCTTGAGCATGACCGCCCTGGCAATCCTCGGTGGCCTCGGGTCACTCATCCCACTCTATGTCGCCGCCACGGGCGGGCAGCGGCGCATGATCTCCGGGCTCGAAAAGAAGCTCGACGACTGCAAAGCGGCGGCCGCGAGGCAGCAGGGATTGGTTTCAGAAATCAAGCGGGCTCGAGAAGAAATACTGACCAGCTACACGGCGCTGGAGGATAAAGTCAAAAACCTGACCGTGACGAATGAACGGCTCCAGGAGGATCTCAACAAGCGCAACCAGGATCAACGGGTACTCACCCAACGCCGGCAGGAGCTCGAGAATTCGAAGAACGTGTTGGAACTGCACGTCCAGGCCCGGACCAACCAATTGGAGAGCCTCCAGCGGCAGTACGAACTGATTCTGAACTCGGCCGGGGAAGGCATTTGCAGCCTCGACGTCGAAGGCAAGGCGACCTTTGTCAACCCCACCGTCGCGAAGCTGACCGGTCGGCCGGTGGAAGAATTGATCGGCCGCACGGAGCAAGACTTGTTCTTCCCCAACCGCAAGGAAAGCCAGGAACCAAGCCCCGGCGCGGCACGCAATTCAAACGAGCAGACCTTCTACCGGAATGATGGAAGCTGTTACCCGGTTGAACTGGTAAAGACCTCGATCAACGAAAACGGGCGGGTGGTCGGCTCGGTGCTCGTCTTTAAAGATATCACCGCTCGGAAACGAGTGGAGGAATCGCTCGCGCAGAAGGCCGCCGAATTGGCGCGATCCAACTCCGAACTGGAACAATTCGCCTTTGTCGCTTCGCATGACTTGCAGGAGCCGCTGCGGAAGATCCAGGCCTTCGGAGACCGCCTGAAGGCCAGGTGCGAATCCTTTGACTCGCCCGATATCGGAGATTACCTGGAGCGCATGCAGAGCGCCGCGGGCCGGATGCGGACGCTCATCAGCGACCTGTTGACCTTCTCTCGTGTTATTCGCAGCTCGGAGCCATGCGTGCCCGTGGATCTCTCGACCGTGGTTCGGGAGGTTTTGGGAGATCTGGAGGTTCGCATCGAAAAGACTGGGGCAAAAATCGAATTGGGGACGCTGCCGACGCTCGATGCCGACCCGATGCAGATGCGTCAGCTCTTTCTCAACCTGGTCAGTAATGCGTTGAAGTTCCAGCCCGCCGGGGCAGTCCCGGTGGTGAAGCTCAGCTCTCGCCTGCTCCACGCAGCCTCGGGGGAGCAGCTCTGCGAGCTCACCGTTCAGGATAACGGAATTGGTTTCGACGAGAAATACCTGGACAAAATGTTTGCGGTCTTTCAGCGCCTGCACGGGCGCAGCGAATATGAAGGGACGGGAATCGGCCTCGCCGTCTGCCGTCGAATCGTGGATCGGCACCATGGCAATATCATCGCCCGGAGCACCCCCGGGCAGGGCGCGACGTTTTTGATCACCCTCCCACTCCACCAGGCCCGACCGCACACCGCCGCATGAGCGCCCCGTCCAAAACCAACCTGATTCTGATGGCCGATGATGACGATGATGATCGGCTCCTGGCTCGGGACGCGCTGACCGAATCCCGCTTGGACGCGGTCCTGCATTTCGTCCAGAATGGCGAGGAATTATTGGATTACCTCTGCCGTCGCGGAAAATACGCCGCTCCCGGCGAGTCCCCTCGGCCTGGTCTCATCCTGCTGGATTTGAATATGCCGCTGAAGGACGGCCGCGAAGCCCTCAAGGAAATCCGGGCGGACCCGGAGCTCCGCCGGATTCCGGTCGTTGTTCTAACGACCTCGAAGGCCGACACCGATATCGGTGCGATTTACGAACTGGGCGCGAATTCGTTCATTTCCAAACCGTTCAAATTTGAGGCCCTGGTCGGCGTCATGAAAGTTCTGGGGCAGTATTGGTTCCAGACGGTTGAGTTACCGGTCGCTAAATAGCTCTCGCATGCATCCATCTGTGCTAACCCGAGTGTTGCTCGTTGAGGATGACGAGGACGATTACATCCTCACGCGCGATTTGCTTTCAGAAATCCAGGGGCAGCATTTTGCGCTGGACTGGGCCAAGACCTTCGCCTCCGGGTCGCAGGCGATGGCCCGCAATCAGCACGATATCGTCCTGGTCGATTACCGGCTGGGAGCTCAAAACGGCGTGGAACTGCTGCGTGCCGCCATCGAGGGCGGCTGCCAGCTGCCGATTATCCTGCTGACCGGTTCCGGTCAACACCACGTCGATCTGGAAGCCATGGAAGCCGGGGCTTCGGATTATCTCGTCAAGGCTCAGCTCCAGGCGCACTCGTTGGAGCGCAGCATACGCTATGCGATCCAGCGCAAACGCGCCGCCGCGCTCGCCGCTTTCGAGCAGGCGCGCTTGGCGGCCTTCGGAGCGGAGGTCGGCCTCACGCTAACCCGTCGCGATTCCCTCGAGACCATCCTGGAGGGCTGCGCCAAGGCCATGCTCCAGTACCTCAACGCTTCCCTGGCCCAAATCCACACCTTCGATGCCCGCAAGCGTGTTTTCGAGCGCCGCGCCGTGGCCCGGACGGACGGGAAGAATACCGGCGGGGACAGTCCGAGAGTAAAACTGGATTTGGAGGGGCTGTTCCACGGAAAGCCCGTGCACATCAGGCATTTGCTCGTAGACGATCGCGTGGCCGACCGGGAGTGGGTCGCTCGCGAGGGGTTTGCGACCTACGCCGCCTATCCGCTGGTTCTCGAGGAGAAACTGGTCGGGTTGATGTCCATCTTCAGCGCGCAGCCATTAACGGAGCAAATCACGCAGGAGATGGGCTCGGTCGCCAACGGCATTTCGCTGTGCATTGAACGCAAGCGCTCCGAAGAAGCGCTCGATGCGAGCGAAGTCAAATACCGGTCGGTCGTCGAAAACATCAAAGAAGTGATCTTCCAAATGGACGAGTTTGGCCATTGGACCTTTCTCAATCCTGCCTGGGTGGCGGTGACGGGCTTTGAGATCAAAGAAACCCTGGGAACCTTCTTCGTTGAATACCTGCACGAGGAGGATCGGGAACATAACAGTCATATCTTTCTCCAGCTCGTGCAGCGCGCACTCGATTACTGTCGCTACGAAACACGGTTCCTGACCAAGAATGGCAAAGTGCGCTGGGTGGAGATTTACGCGCAACTGACGCTCGGTTCTGACGGAACCACCCTGGGAGTTTCCGGCAGCCTCACGGATGTCACCGAGCGAAAAATCGCGGAGAGCGCGATCCAGAAGCTCGCTGCGTTCCCCCGCGTGAACCCGAACCCGGTCCTCGAATTCGACGGCGAGGGAACGCTCACCTATTCCAATGACGCGGCCCGCGAGATGGCCCGCTCGCTGGGTAAAGAGGAACTACTGGCCATCCTTCCGCCCCAGGCGAGCCGCATGGTCCGGGAGTGCTTGGCCTCGGGAAGTAAACGGCTCCAGGAGGAAATCTGTTTAAACGGCCGAACTATCACCTGGTCCTTCTTCCCGGTGGTCTCCAGCCAGGTGGTGCACTGCTACGGAGCGGACGTGACGGACATCCTGAATCTTGAAGCCCAGTTCCGGCACGCGCAAAAACTGGAGTCTGTGGGGCAACTGGCGGCCGGGGTAGCACACGATTTCAACAATATTCTTACGGTCATCCAGGGCTATTCCGAGTGTCTCCTGGCACGGAGCCCGACCGATGCGGCGACCACAACCGCCCTCCGACAGATTTCGGACGCTTCGAAGCGCGCCGCCTCTCTTACGCGCCAATTGCTGATGTTCAGCCGAAAGCAGGTCATCCAAACCAGGGTGCTCGATCTCAATGGCGTTCTCCAAAACCTTGCCAACATGCTCATCCGACTCCTCGGGGAGGACATTTCCCTCGAGGCCAGCTACGATCCCAAGCTGGCGCGGATTGAAGCCGATACCGGCATGATGGAGCAGGTGGTGATGAACTTAGCCGTCAATTCCCGTGACGCCATGCCTCAAGGAGGCACCCTGCGGATCAGCACCTTGTCGGTCGACGTTGACGAGGCCTACGCTGGTCAGCATCCCGACGCGCGCGTGGGCCAGTTCGTTCGCCTCACCGTGACGGACACGGGCTCCGGGATGGATCGCAAAACCCTGGAGCGAATTTTTGAACCGTTTTTCTCCACTAAAGAGGTCGGCAAAGGCACGGGGTTGGGGTTAGCCACCGTCTACGGCATCGTCAAGCAGCACCAGGGCTGGATTGAAGTGAATAGTCAGCCGGGCGTGGGCACTACCTTCAAAGTCTATTTCCCGGGAGTCCAAACCACCGAGGAAGTGACGGCACCGGCCGGCACCGGCAGTGAGCCGGTTTCCGGAGGCAAGGAAACCGTTCTGGTGGTCGAGGACGAGCCGGTGCTCCGTGAGCTGATTCGGGAAGTTTTACAGCAATACGAGTATAAGGTCATCGAGGCGAGCTCCGGGGTGGAAGCGCTTCGGATCTGGGACGAATGCGACGGCAAAGTGGATCTATTGCTGACGGATATGGTTATGCCGGAAGGGATGAACGGGCGCCAACTCGCCACCCAACTCAAGAACCGAAAGCCGGACCTCAAGGTCATCTATAGCAGCGGCTATAGCCCGGAATCCACGGGACGCGATTTTGGCCACAGCGACACGGTGTTCCTGTCGAAGCCCTACCTGCCACCCCAACTCGCCCGCACGGTCCGGCAATGCCTTGATGGGGCAGCCAAACGGTCTCGCGAGTTGGTGCCGGCCTAATTCTCCGTTTCAAAACGCGCTCCAACCTAACCCGCGTCCAACGACTCGGGCGCTCCCGCCAGTGATTGCGGTACGGTGCCGGCTTGCGATCGACGGCCCCCTTGCTTAAGCCACCCCCACAGCCCTCGTTTGCTCGTCCCTTCGTCCGCCAGTCCCAGTCGCTGGGCTATTTGATCATATTCGTTCTCATCAAACGGCAGGTCGGTGGCGTCGAAGGTGAGTTGGCCTTCGAAATTCGTGATTCGCTCGGGGGGAAGCACCAGCAGTTGGGTGGAGGCCTTGATTTCACCGCCGATACAGGCCGAGATGACCAATCGGGTTGGCTTAGGCTGCGCCAGCAAGCCCGGGCTCCCAAGTTCCATGCGCTCCAACTGGATTCGCCTGACCCCGCGCTCCAATCGTATGAGGAACTCCTCGCGATGAAGCACGGTGGTGCCCTGGAGAATGCGCACGATGCAATTCGCCACCGCGTTTGGGGCCGGGATGTCGTTCTCCAGTTGGAGTGCTGGACGAAACGCCCGGTGTTCCTCCCAACGCAGGGTCTTCAGCCTCGGCACAGTTTCCCCCTCGCGCGTTTCGGCGTCCGCTTGGATCTCGGTGACACGCACGTGCCGGACCAATTCTGTATCGTTCAAAAGCCTGAACTTGAGACGGGCAATTTCTTTGCCGCCGACCTGGAACTGAAACCAGTAGTCCCCGGGCTCGGAAAAAAGTTCAGGGTCCTGAATGGCAATGGGAGGTGAACGATAATTTACGGGCTGAGCGGAAAAGGAAATCTTCTCGTGGTGGACTCGAGTGGTCTTGTTCCCGTGCAACAGGTTGAGCTCCAATTCTTCGGTCAGCGGACCTGTGAACGTGGTGAACGGGGACCCGGCAAACCGCGCATCGGCGATCACGAATCCACTGGTGACAGAGGCGAGGTATCCCGGGCAGCATCGCGCGCCGTTTTGGATCCAGAGCCGCAAGTCGTCCGCCGTCAAGCTGGCCAAGATCAAGGCTCGGGACTGCGTTGGGTCCAGCAGACGGATTTCCACTCGGCCCAGCAGGGAACCACCCGCACTCTCGAGGATCTCCAGCGTGAGCGGACTGTTTTTCCGAGGTGAAATTTGAGGGATGAAAACCCGGACCTGGCTTATCCGGCCCGTGTTAATTTGCTCGAGTTCGCATTCCACCGAGGAGTTCGGCGCTGCGTCTGAACCGCCGGTTTGGTTATCGGGGAGGAAGGTCAGCCGAGCGCGAACGCGTCGCCGTTTTCTAAAAACCCAAACCGCCCAGTGCATACATAAAGCGACCTCCTTCCTCGCCGCGCCATTCAGGAACTCGCGGGGGAGGCTAACCGAGCCGTTTCGGTTGCTTGAAATGCATGCCGCTGCGCCCAAGTTAGCACGCCAAAACACCTGCCAACGACTTCGGCACGTCACCGGGCACGCCTCCGTGTCCTGGTGTCCAGTCGGAACCAATTCCTTTTCCGAGGGTGGTAATGGGTTGGACATCGAGACGCGTGGCCCAGTGGGCGTCGCCCTCAAAAGAGCGAGCTAATCTGCGCTGGCACCTGAGCTAAGCGGCCTCCCCAGGGCCGCGAGAATGTCCTTGGCCCGGTCTTCGAAATCATTCTCGGTTTCTCCGCAATCCAAACAGTCGAGCTTCTTAAGGATCTCATAGAAGTCGCCGTGGAACGGGCGCGTAAATGTTCCGGGCACGATCCGGTTTGAAAAAACACAGAGGTTAACCTCAGGCGCCAACCCGACGAACTCTGAATTTTCGCCGAGCAAGAGGTCAAGGATAAACCGGGACTGCAGGGAGGCGATTTGTTCGATATCGAGGTTGAGCGCACTGGAGGGTGGCAACTCGGCAGGCTGGAGATGGTTGTAATCCGGTCGGATTTTTTCCGGGGGAGTATAGCGTTCCAGGTGTAGCTCTTCGGCGATGCAGCCATAACAGGCGTCTCCTGGACGGATGCGGTAGACTTCCCCCCCAATTCCGCCATCGTAAACGCCAGCCCCAACCTGGGCAATCTGGAGACGCACCGCGGCCTGGTTTACGGCATGCTTACTTTGTTCATTGTCGGTGCACACCGCAACCACATCCGGGCGCCATCGGGTCAGTAAGTCGGAAAATGCCTGACCTTCTTCCACCACATCCAGTTCCCGCCAGGAGACTCGGGTCGAAGGATTCAGGTTTCGGATGGCGCGTTTGAGCTCGGGGGGCTTACGTTTGCCTAACGACCGATAACCCAGGTAATGGCGGACGATGTTGTGTTCCTCGAGCCGTTCACCTGGGCGGTCGATCAGGAATAAGGCGATGCCGAGCCGGCCGAGCTCCACCGCCACCCGCGACCCACCTGACCCCAGGCCCACAACCACCACTCGCCTCCCTCCTAAGCGGGTGGGATCGATGATGCTGGAAATTCGTTGGTAGAATTTCCCCTTATCCATAGGCGTGCCAACCGCGAGCCGGGGAGGTGGCGGGCACCCTGTGCCGGGGCCCGCTACCGGGCGTAGCCCGGGTTTAATAGTGCCGGCGGTAGCGAACCAGTGCGTTGGTATTTTCCTGGGGAGAGATGAGCTCGGCTCGTGTCGATCCGGTGATGCCTCTCTCGTTGGGGCCAATGATGATCGCCTCCCGGTCCCGGGCGGCCTTGTTGATCACGTCTCGCAGTTCCTCAGCTCGTTCCACTTCGAGGGGGGCGAATTCAGCGTATTCGGTTTTCATATGTGTTTTGCTTTCCTTAATAAAAATTCAGAGCGTGCGGAGCGGTTCATCGTTGGCCTCTTCGGGCCACTTGCCCAGCGTGACATAGACGAGCAGGCAGGCGAACCAGCGCTGGGCGGCGTGGATACAGGTGGCGGCGGTATCGCGGGCCGGATTCCAGTCTCCCGCCGCCCGATTTATCCAGCACAGCTCGTTATTCACGAGTTGATGGGGGGAGGACGGCAGCGGTAAAACGCTGACGATGCGCGGAGGTTCGACCGGGTACCGCCGCGGATAGCGCACTTCGATGGGGAACTTGCGACCGCTCTCCACAACGGTGTATTCCCAATACAGCTGGTTCCTCTGATGGCGCAAAACCGCGCGGTCACCATACCGCTCCTCCATAGCCCGAACTTCGGCCACCAGGCGCCGCTTATCCTCCAAGAGGCCTGAGCCCCAGGAATAATGCCGCCCAAACGGAGCTCTCTCGTATGCCCCACCCTGCTGGTTCTGGGCCCTCACCTCGGAACCGGGCTGCGTCAAAGGAATCCTTTCCAAATCCGGCCGCACATGGACGTACTCGTACTTGGTTTGTTCCGCTAGGACGAACAGGTCCAGCTTCAGGTTCGCGTAACACAGGCTGCGTGGATCCTGCCGCGGATTATCGAGTGTAACAATGCCAAACACGAGGCCTTTGGTGTCCGATTCTTTTACGGCCGCAACGTCCGCGAGGTAGTCGCCCGCGCTGCATTCGTCCATTTGCCCCGGGTGCACGTGGAAACAGCCCATGTTGCCTGCTCTGGGGTGATCCTTCCTCATCGCCTGGAGCATCTGGATTTGATAATCGCCATCGAACAAAACGCTGTCGGCGGAGCAATCAGCGTTTGGTCCGGCCTCGATGAACCCCTGGATTTGGAACGACGGCCATTCCTCGAACCGGCTGAAATGCCCGGTGAACATTCCGCCCACTTCCAGTTCGTGGCCGTAATTCTTCAAGAACCCCGTGACATAACCATGCAACGCCTCGAGTAACCCCTCAGCGAAGGTCACTTTTGGACCCGCTCTATGGGATTTGGCCCGGACGAGCTTAGCCGCCGGTCGCTGGCGCCGAAAACCGGACGACTGTCGAAGTCGTCGCTTTTCTGGCACACTATGTTTCTCTTCCCGTTCGAGCATATTTGGATACTTTTCCGGCGTGCTTCAGGTCCGCTCTCGAGGGCGCAACTCTAACAGGAAGCACGTGCTCCTCGGCCGCGGCCAGCCTTTTCCAAGCCTTGTTCCAACCGATTCGTCCGTCAAAACCCAAAGCAAATTTCACCGCGTGCAGCACAATGTATAATGGGGTGATGACCCAAAATCGCCTGCGCGGGACATGGCCGTGGGTCGTTTCGGGAGCGTGCGGTGGGTAAACTCGATGCCCACATAGTCAGTTGCCGTCGCGAGCGTCACGCGGCCATTGTGAACGCGACGAGGCCTGGGCAGCCCGCGACGACGCGGCCGTTTGGGGTAAAGTGCTCATTGGCAGCGGAGTGCTTTAAGCCAAGCTTTTAGGAGCAACTCCCCCCGTCGGGGTGGAGCAACGAACGAACACAAAGAGGTAAAAGATGAAAGCACAAATCAAATCATTAATCTGTGGCACGAGCATGGCCCTACTGACCGGAACCCTGCTGGCGCAATCCGCTTCGGACCCTGGCCAATCGGGCAGCGCGAGCAGCTATCAATCGACCAGCGGGCAGCAATCCAGTACGGGCCAGGGCTCTGAAAACCAGCGCCAATTCTTCCAAGCCAATAACTTCATCGGGGAAAAGGTGAAGAACGCGCAGGATCAGAGCTTGGGCACCATCAAAGACATCGTATTCAACCCTCAGAACGGCCAGACGTTCGCCGCGCTGGACGTCGGCAACAGCCGCTACGCTCTCGTCCCTTGGCAGGCGTTAACGGTGACTGCGAAGGGCAGCCATGGAAAAGAACAGGTAGCGTTGAATACGACTAAGCAGCAACTGCAATCCGGTCCCACGGTTCCCCAGAACCAGTGGCAGGAACTGAATAACCAGAGCTTTGTTCAGAGTATCTACAGCCACTATAACGTGCAGCCTCCGACCGGCATGGGGGGATCGATTGGCACAGGAACCGGCGGGAGCAGCACCGGGACCTCTGGAGCCAGCAGTTCCACGGGAGCCGGCGCGCAGCAGAACAGCACTACGCGATAGCCGCCTGACGGCCAAGTTCTCTTCAGTTAAGGCCCTTTGGGGCTAAAGCGCAGGGTGGACACAGAGTCCACCCTTTTTTTGCATTCGGATCGCCGGCCGGCTACCAGCCGCTGAAAGAAAGCAAAAGGCCGGCGCCATCACTCACGTGGCGCCGGCGCTGGATCGTTTCAGCAATTCGGTTATTGCTGGGTTTTCCCGGATGAGTCCGGCTGAGAGCCAGAGGGTTGATTTTGACCGCTCGTCCCGGAACCAGTCCCTTGGTCCTGGCTTGAGCCGGTCGAGGCACCACCCGTTCCGCCGGTGGTGGGGGCTGCGTTGGACGTGGTGCCTGGCTGGACAGTTCCGGACTGCTGAGTCTGGACATTGAGCCCTTGGCCTGTGGACTCTTCGGCAGTGCCACCGGTGGAACCTCCACCGCTGTTGTTCTTGCTACAGCCTGCTAGCAGAAGCGCCGCGGCGGCCGCCACGATCATATGTCTTTTCATAATGGTCTCCTTTGTCTTGGTCTCGCCGCCTTCTGGGCAACAAGCACTTGACTGACCATCCTGCGATTACCTCTTACCCTCAATGAGGATTTGTACCCAGCCGGCGCAAAGTTTGCACGCACGCCTCTCCCCGAGCGGAACGGGTCTCGATACAAACAAAACGGGCACGCCCGATTGCTCGGAGGTGCCCGTGAAAGTTTGCGGAGGATTATTTCTTGGCGGCGTCGTAGTTCTGCGCCGCTTGGGGCCAGTTCACCACGTTCCAAAATGCCTTGAGGTACTCGGCCCGGCGGTTCTGGTACTTCAGGTAGTAAGCATGTTCCCACACATCGCAACCGAGCACCGGCACGCCTTCGGCGCCGCTCACCGCCTTGCCCATCAGTGGATTGTCCTGGTTGGCAGTGGAGGCGATCTCGAGTTTCCCTTTGTTCCACACGAGCCACGCCCAGCCGCTTCCGAAGCGGCCCACGCCCGCTGCTTCGAACTTCTCTTTGAAGCTGTCGAACGTGCCAAAGCTTGATTTAATGTCATCCGCCAGCGGTCCGGTGGGGGCACCACCGGCTTTCGGGGCCAACAATTTCCAAAACATGGAATGGTTCGCGTGGCCACCGCCATTGTTGCGTACGACGTTGCGAATGTCGGGCGGAACAGAGTCCAGGCTGCTGATCAGCGCCTCAACCGATTTGTTCTCCAGGTCGGGTTTGCCCGCGATCGCCTTATTCACGTTGGTCACGTACGCACCATGATGTTTGTCATGGTGAATCTCCATCGTCATCGCGTCGATGTAAGGTTCCAGTGCGTCCTTGGGATAGGGAAGGGGAGGTAGTTCGTATGCCATAAAAGTTCAATTATTCGTGTTTGTGACTAATAGTACAATTTTTTACCCTGTGACTCCGTTGAGGCTACCCAGAACATAGCACGCCTATTCCAGTGTCAAGCGAAGCCGGCAGTCCTGGACCCCGGCCGCCACCCCGTCCCACCTCGCAAATGAACGTCCCCCGGTCCGCTCTCCGGGTCAGCTCGGCTCGAGGTCGACAAAATTCTTCAGCAGCTGCAGCCCGGCTTTCTGGCTCTTCTCGGGATGAAACTGCGTCGCGAACACATTTTCTTGCCAAATGGCGGACGCAAAGGTTTCCCCATATTGCGTGCGCGTCGCCACGATCGATGGATCCTCCGGATCCGGGAAGAAACTGTGCACAAAGTAAAAGTACGTGCCGGGCTCGATGCCGCGGAACAAAGGACATTCCGGCTGAACCAATTCAACCTGGTTCCAACCAATCTGGGGGATTTTGAGGCCGCTCCGTTCCGAGAACCGGATCACCTTACCCCTGAAGAGCCCCAGCCCGGGCGCGCAGCTGTTGAATTCCTCACTTTTTTCAAACAACGCCTGGTACCCGACACAGATCCCGAGAAAAGGCCGGCCCGAACCGATGAACGTACGGACGCCTTCGAGCAGCTCCTGCTTTTGCAGAGCCCGGACACAATCATCAAAGGCTCCGACGCCCGGGAGCACAGCCGCGCGCGCATCAGCCAGTTCATCCGGTGCCCGGACAATCCGAACATCCGCTTGGACATGCAACAAGGCCTTGTGCACGCTTCGCAGGTTTCCTGACCCGTAATCCAACAGGGCAATCACGCGAAGAGAATAGTGCGAGCCTGGAGAAAACGCTAACCCGTTTGTGGGGTGAAACCTTGTAGGGTAATTCCTTACAAACAGAATCGGGGTAATCCCGACAGACAGACCTTACCATTTCCTCTATAACAACTTGGTTTAGCAGTGCTGAGCGCTGGTCGGCCCTTGCCCCGGCTGCCTTGGCAGTGACGGAAACCGAGGACGGTGGGGAGTTCGGGTGCTTTCTGTGGGAAGCCCTGATGTAGATGGCTGGCGGCGGAAAGCTTACGGATCTCTGCCCGGAGCTTGCAAGCCGCCAGCCATGTTTTTTCAACACCTGCTCCCCTATTCGACCACTCCTCCCGTCCCAAATTGATAATACTCGCCTTCACCTTCCGGCGGAGGTTGCGGAGGACCAGATTGCGGCTTGGGCACCGATGCGTTATAGCCATGTAGCCATTATGCGTGAAACACACCGCTTCCATTCGTCCTTTTGGCGCGCATTCTGCGTAACCGCTCTGGTCATCGCTGCCAGGCAGGCATTGTGGGAAAATGCACGAGCCGGGGCGACGCCGCAGCGTTACGAGGTGCGCGGCGTGCATGACCCTGATGGGATCGGCAAGTTCTACCTGGGCCGAGAGGTGGCTGCGGTCATGGGGCATCAGGCGGCCGATTGGCTTGAGCGCCCCGAACGGGCGGAGGAGGAACACACCGACACACTCCTGGAGGAGCTCAAAATTCCGAAGGGTGCGGTGGTGGCGGATATTGGGGCTGGCACCGGGTATTTCAGCCGGCGGTTGGCGAAACAAACAGGGTCGACCGGCAAGGTTTTCGCGGTCGACATCCAGCCGGAGATGCTCACCTTGCTCACTAATCGGGCGAGGGAGGCGGGCATCACCAACATCGTGCCGATTCTCGGGACGACCACTGACCCCATGCTCCCGGCAGGCAAGGTCGACTTAGTCCTGATGGTCGATGTTTACCATGAGTTTGATTTCCCGTTTGAAATGATGCTGGGCATTTGCCGATCCCTCAAACCGGAGGGCCGGGTGGTCTTCGTCGAATTTCGCGCGGAGGACCCCGAGGTTCCTATCAAGCCGCTCCATAAGATGACCGAAGCCCAGGTCAAAAAGGAAATGTCCGTGCTTCCGCTGAGCTGGGTGCAAACCATTGAAGGTCTGCCCCGGCAACACATCATCATCTTTCAGAACCGGAAATCGCCGTGAACCTCGCACGACTGCGACTGTCCCGGGCGAAGGGAATTCTGTGGGTCACCTTGGGCGCTGTCGGATGGCGCCGGTGACGTGTCTTCAGATTTTTCTGTCTCTTAATATTTCTGTCTAAGTCCTGAAATTCTTCGGAGCGGGAGCATCCAAGATGTGCGGGTCCGGCCGGAATCGCTTTGAACTGGCGCGGGTCCGTGCTACAACCAGCCAATGAAGATGACGCCCTTGGCGGTGCTCCGAGTTCTCCTGGTGCTGGCCTTTGCCGGCTCGTTGGCCTGGGCAGGGGACACCTCGCCGCCGGCTCGTGGGAAGATCCGGGTGCTGGTTTTTACCGGCGGACACGATTTCGAGCAAGAACCCTTCTTTAAGCTGTTCAAAGACAACCCCGAAATCACCTATCGAGCGGCTGTCCATCCGCAGGCGCAGCCGCTCCTGAGCGCCACCGCCGCCAAAGATTACGACGTCCTGGCGCTCTATGACATGCACCAGGAGATCAGTGATGAAGCGAAGAGTGACTTCCTGGCGCGGCTGCGCGAGGGGAAAGGGTTGGTCGTTTTGCACCACGCGATTGCCGATTACCAGGATTGGCCAGAGTATGCCCAGGTTATTGGCGCGCGCTATTACCTCGAAAAGACCACCGTTGCCGGTGTGGACAAGGCGCGCTCGGTTTACCAGCACGATATGAATTTCACGATTCACGTTGCCGACCCAAGCCATCCGGTGACCCGCGGGCTCGGCGATTTCGAGATCCACGATGAGACGTACAACCTGTTTGACGTCTACCCGGCTTGCCATCCACTCCTGACCACACAGGAGCCGAAAAGCAACCGGGTGATTGCCTGGGCAAAAACCTATGGGAAGGCTCGCGTGGTGTACCTCCAATCTGGCCACGACCATTTTGCTTACGAGAACCCGAACTATCAGAAGCTGCTGGCGCAGGCGATCCGGTGGACGGCGAAAAGGGACTAGGGCCGTGGTTTTGAGAGAAGGTCCAGGCCGCCGCCAGAGCCGCCACCCGCACGTATGTTCCTAAAAACCATCGCCTGCGAAATCGCGGTCCGCGAGTT
>Ga0105240_10001358_pt1 | contig 41996 bp, 23 predicted proteins | sample KBSC54metaG_FD_80426 | JGI IMG/M metagenome (GOLD analysis project Ga0105240, IMG submission 80426) | Corn rhizosphere microbial communities from Kellogg Biological Station, Michigan, USA - KBS C5-4 metaG | ecosystem: Host-associated > Plants > Roots > Rhizosphere > Soil | place: Michigan, USA... | reverse complement strand
CGGAGCGTATCGACCGCGCATACGCGACTGGCGAAATCTGGTGGACCTAGTCGGCTCTGCCCCGACCGCCTCCGCATTGCAAGTACGGCGCTCTCCCTGAATGAGCTATAGGCCCGAAACTGTACCGGGGAATTTCACCCCGGCGATTGGGGTGGCCGGTGGGAGTTGAACCCACAAGAGACATGAGTCACAGTCATGCCCGACGTTCCGATAGTCGGCACGGCCACAGTTGGAGCACCCGGGGTTACTCGAAAACCCATTCTGCTGATTACAGGTCAGCGGCTCTTCCACTTGAGCTACAGGTGCAATCTTTGGCGCCGGCAGCGGGACTTTAACCTGCAACCTCCGCCATACCGGGGCGACGCTCTGGCATTGAGCTATGCCGGCTCTAGTTCAGTAGTACAGATACTTCCTCCACTTCACTTCGTTAATTCCCGTCTGCCGCATGAATGCGCGCGAGGTAAGGATCGTCACTCGGCGGGGTTGACGAAGCAATTTCATTCCAGCCTCTACTGGCGTTCGATCAGCCTTTCGCGCATTGCAAGGACGGCACGCAGCAACAAGGTTCTACCAGTTGCTCAGCCCACCCCGAGCGCGTGGAATTACGTGCTCGAGCTCGAGTTCGCCGCTCAGCAACTTCGCACCGCAGTATTGGCACGTGTGTCCATCGCGGATGAGGATATTCTTCCTCGACAGAGTCTGGATCCGCATGGGCAACCGCCGATACTGACGAAGACGAATGACGCACGGCAGCTGCATACCGACGTGCACATAGCGGTCGTGTGCTTCTTCAATCACTGCCACTCCCTTGACGAGCATCACGACTGCCCGGCGAGCGCGGGTAACATTCACGGGCTCATAGCTCGCGTTGAGCACTAATACCGGCGTTATCATTGCACTCGTCATATAACCTTTCTGGAGCTGGCGGCCGGAGTCGAACCGGCCTTGTCCTCATTACGGGTGAGGTGCATTGCCATGTCTGCCACGCCAGCTTCGAATGCATCGTCATTCCTTTGGAGCGGCTGGCCGGAGTTGAACCGGCGATCTCCGCGCTGGCGACGCAGCGTCTTACCGCTCGACTACAGCCGCTTTTCTTCTGGCTCCGGGAGGGGGATTCGAACCCAAGCCGTCTGTGATTTCAAAGACGACCGTCCTGCCGCTAGACGATCCCTGAACACGCTCTCCTTCCGTCGTTCAAACACACGTCACTTATCCATGTCAGATAACTCACCGACATAGTGACTATCGAGGAATCCTGGCCGCGGAGACGAAGCCTCGAATTCGATATGCGTCACAAAACATTGATGCGCCTCGATATCTCGGAAGGAATGATCACGGTGTTCTTGAACCGTACAGGGTATGTTGAATTTTTCGGCGGAGTCACCTCGAAAGATCCTGGGCAGGCTTTAAACCAATGTATCGAGATCACAGAGCCATTCCGAGCTTTCAGTGCATGTACTATCACGACGCGTGCTGCAGGGCTACCGAGAGGCATCGAGCGTTGCGAGTTCCTGTCACGTATATTCCCGTCCGCTCCGAAATGAGAGTAGCTCTCGTTGGAAAAGCGTGGGCTGGGCGTCTGTGAGACAGGCGGGATGTTATGCAAAAGCCGCAGATCACCCTATTTGCTCGGGTTCCGAACTAATAATGGACGATCCTGACCAGCTGTACTTCTTCACCACCGCCAAATGTCCTTTTTCTGAGAACCGTTTGCCGGGTAACGAAATATCTATCAAATCGCAGCGGGTGACATTCCTGACTCGAAAAAGGGACTGACCAAAATCGCAAGCTTCAGCGCCCTTCAGCACCCAGATAGAGCGCAGAAAGAAGAGTCAAACCTGTAAGCCATTGATTTTATTTTGGATATGGTAGGCACGACTGGATTCGAACCAGCGACCTCTTCCGTGTCAAGGAAGCGCTCTAACCAACTGAGCTACGCGCCTTCGTAGGCCAGTACTCAGTTTAACAGGACAATCCCGTAACAAGAAGCTTCGGTTCGAGCGCAAGGGGCTGACAATCTTCCCTGGTATCTTACGCAGATTTCGGGCCAGTATGTTCTTTTAAAGCTTTTGTAGTGAAAAGTCGATTGAGAAAGGGTCTGATTTCATGAGCACCAGCAGTCCAAGAAAACGATCCAGAGAATATGCCTCAGCATTAGATCCGGACAGCCGCCGCAGGCAATGTTTAATATTCGCATGCGATGCAACGATTAGCGGTCGAGCTGCTCTTCACTCTTGAGGGGCACGAAGACCATGCCCGGACGTTGCACCGTCTCCGCGATGGCTTCCACATCAAGGCAAGCGGTGGTCGATCAGAACACGCGCGAGTTCTAACGATCCGTGCTGACACAGCTCTAAGCGAAGAGAAGGTAGACATTGTTCTCGACAAGATCGTTGCAGCGGCGGGCGCATAAATCCATCACGCCTCACAGACACTTAAGGTAGCCGGCATCCCCCCTATTCAGTGCGCACACCGCGGATGCTGTGGACGCAAGTTGAAGGGGAGAGCAACGAGCTGATTTAGACGAGCGGCCGGAGTCTAATTGGAATCTCCGTCTGTGAATTCCCCGGATCGGTTCCTTAACTCGGCATGTGATCTGACCACATAGCGTAAGGCCCTCTTTCTGATACCCCTGCACTTGCTTGAAGACGATCATGCACTTTAGCGCGCAGATTGCGGCATCGAAGGCTCCCCACGAAACGACTTCACCTTCAGCGACCCACTCGCCAAGGCTATCGCCGATTCCATACGGGGATTTGTCGCAGCTTCTCTCCGAATCTGAAGTGTGCGTTCGAGAAAACTGCCTGTTATGCTCGATGGGCACCAGCTTTTGTGTGGGATTCGCAGCCCATCTGCGGACTTCCTGAGAGAGGTCAAGTTCAATGAGGATCAAGCTCAACTGCCTCGGCATCGAGCTTTGGGCCATCGTTCCGGTGGCCATCATCGGCTGTTTCGCAGCGGAGATTATTCACGTAACATGCTCGGTTGAGGCTGGTGCGTCGGCTTCGGCGAATACCCGAACCATTGCACTGGGTGCCGTCGATCCGGGTTCCTCCTATGCGCTCACCGTCGCGGTGAAGGATCCCGCCGAACTCCAGGCGGCCGAAGCCATCGATCTGGCGGTGAGGGACGCCAAAGGAGAAATCGATAGAAAGTGGCTGCATCCGGCCGATCTTGATTTTTATCTGACCCTGAAACCGCGCGAGGCCGGACCGCTGACAGTAAGCCTCTCAGCTTCGTCGGGGTCGAACCTGCCTGATATCTCGACCGTTCTCACCAGAGTGCCCGAGCGGAGTTCGAGCGCTTCGAGCAGCGACAAGCGCGGAGTGATTGCCGCAGGGCCGAACGGCACCTGGCAAAATGCCCAGTCCTTCGAACTCGGTGAGACCATCTTCGGCGGCGACGACCAGCGGCCCTACTCGCCCGCTCCAAACGAAGACGGCTACCGGGCAATGCTGAAGGGATTTCAGTGGTTCAAGTTCACCTTCCGCGAAAAAGATCCGCGACTCGTCTACTTTGCCTTGAACGTGACCGACCGCGACGTGCCCCTCGATGTGGATATCTTCCAGTTGGGTAAGGGGGAAGGCGGCAAACCCGATGTTGTGCCCTTCAAGAATGGCGAGTTCGTTTATCGCATCGAGGCTACGCAGAACTATCCGGGCCTCTACAAGTTTCGCACCCGCATTCTTGAGCCCGGCCAGGAATATTACGTGCGCGTGGCGGCCAACCATCCTGCCTTTCAACTGCACACCTATGTGCACGGGGTGCCGCCCTACATCGACCCGCATAAGGCGGTGCGATCTGGCATGGATTTCCTGATCAACATGGGAGATACGTGGCTTTCGAATACGCCTCGCCGCGGAGCAGTTGCCTTGCGCACCGTCATGCAGCACTCCGAGACCCAGCTCTGCATTGCATGCCACCCCTCGCAGTTCACCACGCGAGGATATCTCAAAGCCGTGGAGAACGGGTACGCCCCCACCCAGCGCGCGGCGCTCGAGTTTTTGACCGATCGAATCTACAACAACACGCGTCCGCTTTATGGCGAGCCGGGCGCAAACTGGGTTCGCGTCATCTACACGGCGCGCACAGTGGCCAGCCGGCTGCCGATGATCACCCATCAATTTGAGCAGAACGTAACCCATGACGCGCCACGCCAGAACTTCGACGTGCCCTATGCCGAGTACCTCAAGATTCACTACAAAGGCGTGACGAAAATGCCCGGCGACGAGCCTGATGGCTGCGAGCCGGACGTGAGCCCCTTTGAGATTGCCGAGCAGAGCTGGCATACCTTCGACATGGTCCACCATCAGACGCACGATGCGTCATGGCTCGCCGAACGCGACCACGTCGAGAGCCTTGCCTTGGCTTACGAGCCGAAGAACTTCATCGATGTGGCCTGGGAGATCATGCTGCTCTCGGAGATCGGCCGCGAGAAATACTCCGCGGAGATCCAAAAGCTGATCGCCAAGGCTTACGAGTATGAGAATGCCGAAGGCGGCTGGCCCTATCAGTTTGACAAGAAAGCTAAGCCAGCCGACTTCATTTCATACAACATCGTTCTCGCGCTGGCTGAGGCCGGACGACGACCCGAGAACGACGCTCACTTGGCTCTTGCAGTCAAGGCTATGCTGGCCGCGCAGCGCCCCGAAGGTAGTTGGGAGGGCGACCCGGTCTATCAGGGTTTCAATACACCGTTCCGTGCCACTCAGTTTGCGGTGATGGCGTTGTCGACGCTCTACCCGGGACCGACCAAAGAAAAGAACTGGAATGCGGCTTATTCAGCACCTCCGACCAAGCTCGACACCAGCGACTTGCCCTTGCTACTCGAGCAACTCGACCAGTTCTGGGATATCGCACCAGAGCCGGTGCTGCGACAGGTTCGAGATGTGCTCGTGCATAGCGATCAGCCGCTGGCACGTGAAGCCGCAGCACGAGCGTTGGGCCACATGGCTGATCCGGGCGCTCTCAGCGATCTGATAAAAGCGCTCGGCGATCCGACCAAGATGGTCCAGAATAGCGCTGCATATGCTGTGCGCATGATTCTCTCGCGCCGCACGGAGATCGCACTCAATGGCCGCAAGATGCTCATTGATGCGCTCGGCTCACCAGATGCGCGCACTCGGTGGGGAGCGGCACGCGTCTTCAACCAGCACTTCCGCGATCTGACGAGCGATCCCGCATTGCTCCGCGCGCTCGAAAACACCATCGATGATCCGGTTCCTTACGTGCGCTTCGAGGCCGCTGCAGGCATCTGGCGCTGGTACTACTGGAAAATCGATAAGCCCGAGATGCGGCGCAGCACTCTTGAGACTCTGGCTGTGCGCATGAACACGGAGACCAACCCTATGGTGCGGCGGGGTCTCGAAGAAAGCATCTACGACTTGCTCGACGAGAACACCGGGTATCTGTCTGCATGGGTGCGCACTGCCGGGGCGAAAGAAGACAAAGAACAAATTGAAGCCGGATATGAGGAAGTTGTTCGCGACCAGGCCCAAGTACTCGCGAAAGTGCTTCGCGATGCAACGCCGCTCGGCCGCACAGGCATTCTGAATGCGCTCTGGGACTTCCACATCCGCCACTATGCTTTGCCGAAGCTCAAGGCAGACACGGTATCGATCGGGCTTCCCGCGGTGCTGACGAAGTACGTTCCCGGCGTACCCGATCTTCATCGCGAAGGCTATGAGTACCCGCCATACCGCGAGGCGGTTGATTTCAAGTACGACGTAAACAATGGCTTTTATCAGACGCGCATCGGCAACGACAGCGACTTGATTCATTTCTTTAAGAGTTCAGGGCCCGAACTCGAAGACGCTCTGCTCCGTTGTCTTGAGAACGCAGACGACTCCATGAAGATGGAGGTGCTGAAGGCCGGCAGCACGCTCAGCGAGTCGGGCGATGCGCGTTTCACGCTGGCAGCGCTCAATCTATCCGAGGACCCGAGCCGCGCTGTGCGCGAGACGGTCCGCTACGTGTACGAAGGCGGTCGTCGCGGCATCCTCAATCTCGACTCCTCGGGAACGCCAGATCCAAAGCTCGTTCGAAAGGTGATCGAGATCCTCAAGCGCGGAAGTCCCGAGAGCCAAGCCGTGGTGCTCCCGCTTTTGGCTGCGCTGCCAGCTAATTCCGCGTGGACCGGCCAACCTGAGGTGAAGAAGGCCGTCGGTGCGATGTTCAATAAACAGCCACGGCCAGCCAACTATGCGCAAGTGCTTTTCGCAGCGTCTTCATTCCCAACTCTCATGCATCAACCGGCGTTACAGATGCAAGCGCTCGATGCGTTGAATTCACCGGACGCCGAGGTGCGGCGTGCGGCCGTAGACATTGCCTTCGAGCATTTTCTCAATGACCCAGCCGTCGAGCCCACTCTCAAGACCGCTTTCTCGAAACTCGGTCCTCCGGGCCAGCGTACATTCCTGGAGGAGGCAGCCAATCCCGAATTCCTGAAGAATCGCCTGGGACTATCCGGCGGGGCTGTCTCACAGGATCAGGATTATCTGAACCGAAATGCAGGCATCAAGAAGCTGAGAACTCCTCTCGAATATCCTCTTGTGGTCGACACCGCGATGGCTGACCTGCGGAGCCCGGATGCCAATGTGAGCGCGGCAGCGCTCGACACGCTAGGCAAAGTCAAAGGCGTGGAAAAGCGCCCTGAATTTCGCGCGGCCATGCAGACACTGGATCGATCTAACAATCCGCGTCTCAAGCTGATCGCCGCGCGCGTCCTGGAAGGTAAGGGTCTTGGCGACGCTCTTCGTGATGTCCAGCCCGGGTCAGTCCTCGACTTTCGCTTCTTTGAAAGCAAGGTCGAGCCGATCCTTGCAGCGCGCGGACCCGATGGCCTGGCTTGCGTTTTCTGCCACTCGAGCCATGTCATCTTCAAGCTTCAGCCACCGAATGCGCAGGGCGTCTTTTCTGACCAGGACAGCGAGGAGAACTACAAGTACGCCATGCGTGTGGTTGACGTCGCCAATCCTGCCGAGAGTCTGATCCTGATTAAGCCCACGAGGCCCACCGATAGTGCAGGAAATGTTGGTAATTATCTTGCCACGCACAACGGAGGCCAGCGCTGGCAAGCGAATCAGAAGGGCCGCGAGTATCAGACGATACTGGAGTGGATTCGTGGTGCACGTCTCGAGACGGCTTCAAACGGAAATAGTAGCCGACTGCATGGCCAGAAACCCAGCGAACGATAATCTCCGTCATGCCCATGAGGACGATCATCCGCTAATGGCCTAGCTGCTTGAATCCTTTGGGGCAGAGAATGCCCGTAGCTTGGTTGGTCACCGATTGAGATGAACCGGACACTGAGATGAGCGACTAGGGATCTGCTGCAGCTGCATATCAGCCGCTTCGTCACGACCGCTTGACAAATGAGGTCACAATCGAACCTCTGTTCAGAACTGAAGTTTGGCGCCGAACTGGATCTGGCGCGAAGTCGTTGATGTTGATGTGACGAGACCTGCGGTGGGAGAGATGCCGGACGTCGCAGAGCTGTACACAACTTCATTAGGTGTCGAGAGGTTGGTGTGATTGAGAACGTTGAAAAACTCAGCGCGGAACTGGAAGCCAAGACGCTCGGTCAGATGCGCGTTGCGAGTGGCGGAGAAATCGAGTTGTGTCAGGCCAGGGCCGGTGAGGGCATCGCGCGAGACATTGCCGTAAGTGCCGGTGGCAGGAGGCAGGAAGGCAGCGGGATTGAAGTATTGGTTGACCGACCGGGGATACAGGTCGCCATTGAAGTCGGGGTTCCAGTTGGGGCGTACAGGATTGCGGGTGTCGCCATTTCCTGTCGGGTTATAGCCTAGCTGCGGCGTGAAGGGGAAGCCGGTTTGCACGGCGAAAATCGCGCTTGCTGTCCAGCCGTATGCGAGCAGTCGAACCGGTTTCGAAGCGTGCTGCAGATAGCGGCGTTTTGGGCCGAAGGGGAGTTCATAACTGCCGTTGACGGAGGCGGCGTGGCGGACGTCGGTTGCGGCTGGCCCCCAATCGAGTTTGGGATTGAGTGGGAACTCGACGAACCCGGGAGTGTTGCCGCTAACGCTGGTATTCCACGCGGATCCGTCGTCCAGATTCTTGGAGTAGGTGTAGTTGCCGCGGAACTGGAGGCCGTTGGAGAATGATCGGCGAACGTCGACGACGAGCGAGTTGTAGAGACCTACGCCCTGCGAGACCCATGAAGTAGTGTTTGCAAGCGCCGGATTTGCATTCTTCGAGCCGGCAGGATAAAAGACGGTGCCATCTGCGAGGTACGTGGGAACGGGCTCGTTCATGTCTTCGGAGAGGATCTGGTGGTAGCTGTGAGATCCAACGTAACCGACGGTGAGCGAGGTATGCGGTGCGACCTGCTGTTCGATACGAAGACTCCAATTGAGAACAGCAGGTGTTTCGATGTCCGGTTGAATATTGCTTGGTGAGATCTTGCTGCCGGCAGGTGGTGTGGCTCCCGGCGTGATCTGCAGGCTTGAGACAGCGACGTTGGAAAGCGTCTGAGCGGTGTTGAAGGGAGCGGTCTGGTCGAGACGGTAGTCGAGAGTATCGAGGAGGCCGTAATAGAGGCCAAACCCTCCCCGTACAGCGGTTTTGCCGTTACCCCATACGTCCCACGCAAATCCGACACGCGGTTCGGGGAGAAACTTCGCTCGATTGGTGGTCAGGGCGGAGGAGCCGATGATAGGGTCGGTTTGCAGCACACCGTCGACGACGGCGTAATTGGATGCCCGACCCTGCGATTCATTCCATCCGTTTGTCGATTCGGAGCGGAATCCCGCACGAATTTCGAGACGCTTATTGACCTTGAAGGTGTCTTCGATGAACGCCGCGCCGGTGAGCATTCGCCAGCCGAGTTCGGTGGGCGAAGGAACTACCGTAAAGGTTTTTACCGTGCCCTGGAGGAATGACTGCAAATTGCTGAACGAGGCCTGTCCGTACTGGTATTGCGCGAGGAGATCGTTCGACTGAATGCGCTGCAGCCATGCACCGGCTTCAACCTGGTGACGTCCCCTTGACCAATAAACGTGATCATCGAACGTGAAGAGATTCCGGGCGGCTTTGTTGTTTGAACCCACATTGAGGCCAGCTTGCGAGATCTGCGACGCGCCGTTGGATGCAGTGCTGCCGCTAATAATGATTACGCCGATGGGTTTGCCCGCGACCCAACCGGGCAGATCGACTGGCGAGTAGCCCGTAAAAAAGTAGCTTGCGCGCGAGTATCCAAGTCGGGCCGTGTTGAGCAGCGCAGGCGAGAAGACATGCTGCTCCTGAATGCTTGCGACCTGCTCGCGCAAACTCTCGTCGATCAAGCTAAGCGGGTTCTGCGAGGGCGTGTTAGCCATACTGTCGTCTACGGTGTAGACAGCGAAGAGGAGGTCTTTCTTGCTGAGGTTGGCATCGAAGCGGGTCGTGCCGAAGTCTTCGCGTATATGTTGCGGCGGATGAGAAAAAGATTCGGCGATGCCACTGCCGAATTCGGGGCCATTTGCTTCAGGCCAGAGAGCGAGCAGAGGCGCAACGGAGGGATCGACGCCAACGTAGTGCAAATTGCCAGAAGCGTCGGGCAGGTAGCCTTGGCGGGCTTGATTGTCCGGCACCAGCGTAACAGAGCTGAGCCCCCAGTTCTGGCGAAAACCCTCATAGTTGCCGAAGAGGAAGAGCTTGTTGGTCTTGATAGGCCCGCCGAGTGAGCCGCCAAATTGATTGCGCTGGAAAACGGGGATGGCGCCCTGGTCAAAGTAGTTTCGAGCGTCCAATGCGCTGTTACGAATGAACTCGAATGCGGTGCCATGGATCTTGTTGGTGCCGCTCGTCGTGATGATGCTGACCTGCGCGCCGTTACGCTTGCCATAAGTGGCACCGTAAGTGTCGCCGGAGACGTTGAATTCGCGAACCGCGTCGACACCAAGGAGCTGTCCGCTCGTGCCACCGGGCGTCACGTTGATCAACGACGCGCCGGTGTATTCGATTCCATTCAGAAGGAAGAGATTATCCTGGGGTCGCCGGCCACTCACCGAAAACATATTTCCAACCGAGGAATTCGAAGTGCCAGTGCCGCCCGAGCGCTCGCTGGTGTAGTTCACTGTCGCGGGATTCAGAGTGAGAAGGCCATCGTAGCTGCGGCCGTTGAGCGGTAGCTCTTTCACCTGGCGTTCGTCGACGAGGCCAGCGGTTTGCTGCGTGGTGGTGTTTACAGTGGATCCATCCGCGGTAACTTCCACGGCCTGTTGGACGGACGCGACGCCAAGCACGAAAGTGAGCTGAAGGCTCTGGCCGACAACGAGAGTGGTGGATTGCTGGCTCGCTGCGAAACCCTCGTGCTCTGCGGTGACGGTGTAGGGACCAATCGGAACAGATGGCGCGAAGAACCGCCCTTCGCCGTCGGTGATGAGCGAGCGCGTGGCACCCGTCTCAGATTGTTTCACGATTACCGTGGCAGCGCTCAGGGATGCGCCGGATGAGTCGTGCACCGTCCCGGTAATCGTGGCGCCCACTACCTGACCGTGTACTGCGAGAGCCGAGGAAAAGAGCAGCAGAGATGCGATGAGGGACAGCCGGAGTGAAAAGTTCACGTCGTCTCCTGAAAATCTTGCGTATGAGAAGGGCCCGGCTTTGTTGCCGGATTTTGATGTGAGGTGGGCCGTAAGGGGTTGCCCAACCTGCTGAATTGATGACCGGACGGGTCGATTCAGCGACAACAACAACAGCGCATCGAAGCCCGGGCGGCGTCGAGTGAGAAATGGCGCGTGTTGGATGTTAGAGAATGCATAAAGTTCAAAATTCGGTTCCAGAAATAGAAAAGCCGCTTCAGCTTTGCTGAGCGGCCGTATGGGATCAGGTTAAGCCTGCTTTAGCTCACCCGCACGACCGGCTGCCCGCGTGACAACACGCGACAAAGCAAACGGAGATGAGACGACTACCCATGCGAGGAATATACCTTTAGATCGAGTTGGCGTCAATTTCTGATCCTGTCGGATCCGAACACCTTCCATTCGAATTGGCAAGAAGGTCGCGATCTTCAACTCGCCTTCTTTGACAGATCATCAGGCCCATTTTTGGACCGGACGAAGGCCTCCAATATCAGATTTTGAGCCTGAAAACAAAGAACTTCTTTGTCAGTTCCGACTGCTCTCGTGGAGCAACGGTCATGGTCGTCGCCAGAAGGCCTGAAGATCTGAATGCGAATCGACGTCCTGATCAGCGACTTTGGTCACTCATCGGTTCACTCGGCAGAAACAAAAATGTGGTTCCTCATGGGTACCGACGCGCCTCTACTCATCGCGTGCAAAACACCCAGCGTGTCCTGCAAACAAGCTGAGTAATCAGAGACCTGAATTATCTGCGCTGAAAGTAAGGAGGTCATCATGACAGTGACCACGCAGTCTGTTCGCGAAATCAGGGCCGTGCTTGCAAAACTCTGCATGGCCGGATGCCGCGGCTGAATGCCGCAATGCATTGAACGACGATCCAGCAGATCAAACGGCGCTCCGTCATCTCGTTCGCGCGTTGCGGGAGACGATTAGAGGGCGAAATTCCGGGATTGTTAAAACAGCTTGCAGTTCTTCGTTAGGAGGCGAACAACAAAAAGCGCGAAGAGAACCGCACCGGACTCGTCGATGCGGTTCAGAATCTCAATAACTCCGCGCATTAACTTCTGATTTGAACGTGCGTGCCACAGCTCTCCTATGCCTCCCTCATGAACGACTTAGCAGATCGATTCTGGAATGGACAAATGCGAGTTTCGCCAACTCGGCAGAGAGCCCAGACACAAAATCGCTCATTTGTTCAAATTCCGAATTATTCCCTTGACAATCACCGGGGGCCAAATCTAACGTTCGGTTCGAACTTTGAACTATATGCAAAACTGCCGGGTTCAACCTGGATTCTGGAGGTTCCAATGATCGAACGTGCACCCTGGAAACGGCTGATCGGATTCTGTGTCCTCTCTCTGCTCATGATTATGTCTCAGGCCGGAATGGCTCAAGCCGTTAACGGCACCTTGCTGGGAACCGTTACCGATGCCACAGGCGCGGCCGTTCCGAACGCAAAAGTCATGATCAAGGAGACAGCTAGGAGCTTGACTCATGAATCAATCACAAACGGAAGCGGAAATTACACATTCCCCGACTTGCCTCCCGGCGCGTACAACATAACAGCGGAATTGACCGGTTTCAAAAAGGCAACGCAGGAGAACGTTCAACTCCTGAGCAACTCGTCGATTCGAGTCGACATAACGATGCAAACGGGCAACGTGACCGAAACGGTGACGGTGACGACTGCGCCGCCGGTGCTGCAAACCGACCGCGCCGACATCAGCACCAAGATCGATGCGGCCAACGTGATGGCACTGCCTCTCACTACCGGACGCAACTTCCAATCGCTTCTTAATCTCGTTCCCGGCACTAGCCCGGCAACCTTCCAGCATTCGCAATTCTTCAATGCGCAAAATTCATTGCAGACCCAGGCCAACGGCATGCCGCGTGTCAGCAATCTCTATCAGATTGAGGGTATCGACGACGACGAGCGCACTGGCCTGCTGCAGATTCTGATTCCTCCAGCGGAATCCATCCAAAGTGTCGATGTCTCAACGAATAACTACGAGCCGGAACTTGGCCGCTCGGTAGGTGCCATCACCAACGTCACGCTGAAGTCCGGTACCAATGCCCTTCATGGTTCGGCGTTCGAGTATCTCCAGAACAACTATGTGAACGCTCGATCCTACTTCGGCCCGAAGCTTGGACACCTGTCTTACAACTACTTCGGCGGCTCTATCGGCGGCCCCATTAAGAAAGACAAGTTGTTTTTCTTCGGCGACTACCTCCGCACGATCGACAGTGAGAAGGTCAGCAGCACCTTCACCGTCCCGGATGCTCGCTGGTATACCAACGCGGGAGTCACTCCTGGCTGCGCCGATCCTGCTGGTTGCGTCGACTTGAGCGGCGCGCTTGCGGGTACGACGGGGCAAATCTATGATCCGACCACGGGCGACGGCACGCCCGCGCATCCCCGTACTCCGTTCACAAACAATCAGATCCCGATCAGTCGTATCAATCCTGTTTCGCTGACCATGCTTCAGCAACTCAACGCGGCTTTTCCGAAGTATGGAAAGCTGGATTCAACAAAGCCCTTGAGCAATCCGTCTAACAACTACGCGACCAATCTTCCATTTAGAAAAGACGCGCACAGCTTCGACGTCAAAGCTGACTGGATCCTTAGAGAAAAAGACCACCTGAATGGCCGCTTTAGCTACCAGCGCACCAATACTTTTCAGGCGGCGGCCTTCGGTGACTCCCTCGGCGGCCCGCAGGGTGGCGGTTTCGAGGCCAAAGGTAACCAGACGGCCTACAGCACCGGCGGCATCTACAACCATGTTTTCTCGCCCACGTTCTTAACAGAGGTTCGCGTGGGCGTAGCTCACCTCCGCAACACGGCACTGCCACTCGACTACGGGACGAACGACGCGACAGCGATCGGTGTGCCCGGAGTCAATATCGAAGGTCAGCCCTTCACCTCCGGGCAGGTTGGCATCACCATCAATGGCGGCTTTTCTAATCCGCTCATTGGGTATTCAGCCTCCGTGCCATGGATTCGCGCGGAATCGAATATCGATGCAGTGAACACCTGGACAAAGATTACTGGCAACCACACGCTCAAGTGGGGTGTCGACCTTCGCCGGGTTCGCGACGATCTCTTGCAGGATCAGACCTTCAGCCCGCGCGGCGCGTTTACCTTTAATGACTTGCAGACCTCCACAACTGGCGCGAAGACCAATATTGCGAACTTCATGGGCAGTTTCCTTCTCGACCAGCCGAGCCAGACGGGACGCGATCTGAATACGTTTGTCCCGCGCTATCGGCAGTGGTGGTTTTTCGCCTTTGCAGGAGACAAATGGCAGGCGACACCCAAGCTGACCCTTGACTATGGCCTTCGCTGGGAATTCTATCCGCCCGCTACGCCACCAGTTGCTGGCGGCTTTTCGAACTACAACCCCTCGAACAACACGCTGGTTCTCGCCGGTATCGGAGGCAATCCCGAAAACCTTGGAATGGAGACCCGGTATAACTACTTCGCTCCGCGTACTGGACTGTCCTACCGAGCACATGACGCTACTGTGATCCGCATGGGCTTTGGCATGAGCTACATCCCCTTCACGGACAATACGTATGCGTACAACTTCCCAATTCGCGCCAATAACAGCTATCAGCCGGCGGGCGGCTCGACCTTTACACCCGCAGTTCTCTCCGATGGCGCTACGGTAGCGACCTTCCAGGCTGGTTTCCCGGCGCCGGTACCGGTAGTGATTCCCGACAACGGGATCATCGTTGCCAATACCCCCCAGCTCATCAGTCAGGCCTATACCTACATCCCGAAAAATTTCAAGAATTCCTACGCAGAAGCCTGGAACCTGGCCCTCCAGCAGGCCTTCGGCCCCAACTACAGCATGCAGATCGCATACGTCGGCAATCATGGCACGCGCATGAACCTTTCCCAGAACATCAACCTGCCAAGCGTGTACGGTGGCGGCAATGCTTCACTGCCGGAAAACTCCCCAGCATTCACGGGCGGCGCTACAGGGCGTACCGCAGCAACAAACGAGTACTTCCTGGGATACTCCTCGAACTACAACGGTCTGCTGGTCCAACTTACAAAGCGCTACTCCGCCGGCCTCACATTTACCTCCGCGTTTACGTGGGGTAAAGCGCTTACCTACGCTACCGGAGGAGATGATAACGGTAGCCTGGTGTTTTTCATCGACCAACGCAAAAACTATGCTCCTGCTGACTTTGACCGTTCGAAGAACTTCGAGCAGAGCTTCACCTACGAGTTGCCAGGTGGACGTGGCCATAAATACTTCAACTCGGGCATTGGCGACGCTGTGTTTGGTGGCTGGAGACTCTCCGGTGTGATTTCCATTCTTTCTGGTTTGCCGTTCAGTGTGTATGCAAATCAAGGTGTCCTCAATACGCCAGGAACCGCGCTGCTGGCCAGTATCACAGGCGCTCCTAAAGTGACACACCAAATCGGGGCGGGCAAACCGTGGCTGGACAAGTCCAATCTCTCCCAGCCAACTGGCTGCACCGGCCAAAACCCATGCACCATTCCTCAACTTGGAAATACTGGGCGGAACCAGTTTCGGGGGCCCGGTTACTGGCAGAATAACTTCTCCCTTGCCAAGAAATTCACCATGTTCCGCGAATTTGCAAGTGAGCTTCGTATCGACGCGGTGCAGTTGACGAATACACCGCAGTTCGCTAACCCCAATGCAGGCAGCGGAACGATCATTACAGCTGGGAACTTCGGCCAGATAACGGGCACCCTGGGCAGCGGGCAGGGTACCGTGAACGGTATTGGCGGCGGCCGAAGCCTCCAAGGGTCCCTCAGGGTCTCCTTCTAGCTTCCACTTGGCGGGCGAAGCAGCGATGCTTCGCCCACCATCATCCGCGACGCAGCTGTACGCTGCTGCCCGCATGAGGACACCAACAATGAGCATCCACTCCCGCCGGACATTTCTTACAAGGTCCGCTGCGGCAGCGTCTCTGTGTGCTGTGCCGTCGTTCGCGCGAGGGGCGAAGTCCCCATTCCGGGTCGCTGTAATCACGGATGAAATCTCGCCGGACTTCGATCACGCTTGTCACGTTGCTTCGCAGGAATTTGGCATGTACTGGGTAGAGTTGCGTTCCCTGTGGGGTAAAAGCCTGATGAATCTGAAAGAAGATCAGATCTCTGACGCGCACAAGATACTTGAAAAACACAGACTGCAGGTTACGGATATCGCCAGTCCTCTTTTCAAGACGGACTGGCCTGGAGCGCCGCGGTCGCAGTACGGATCGAAGGGCGATATGCATGGCGCACCGGAGACGACCTTCAAGGAGCAGGACGAAATCCTCGAGAAATCCATTGCGCTCGCAAAACAATTCAAGACAAACAAGGTGCGGTGCTTTGATTTCTGGCGGATCGATGACATTAAGCCATATCGGGAAGCCATCGACGAGAAGCTTCATCAGGCAGCAGAGAAGGCGGGCAAGGAAGGCATTCTGCTCGTGCTTGAAAACGAGTTTGAATGCAACACCGCAACCGGGCGTGAATCAGCGCGTACTCTCGGCGCGATCAAGTCATCTTCACTGGCTTTGAACTGGGATCCGGGCAATGCGGTGATGCGTGGTGAGATGGACGCTTACCCGACAGCTTGGGAGATGCTTCCCAAGCATCGCATCCATCACTGCCACGTTAAGAATGCCGTCAAGAACGATTCGGGAAAAGTGGAGTGGGCGCCGACTGGACAGGGTGTTGTCGATTGGACAGGTCAGTTCCGGGCGTTGAAAGCGGCCGGCTTCAGAGATGCAGTGAGTCTTGAGACCCACTGGCACGGCGCGGCGACACCGGAAGAATCCAGCCGAGTCAGCTGGGCCGGCATGAAGAAGGCTCTTTCGGATGCCGGCGCGTTGTAAATGGATTGAGAACTTTCGGCTCGATTGAACCATCATTATCCTGGGAGGGTTTGTGCTTACACGACGTGAATTTCTTGACACGCTTGCGACTGGAACGGCTGGACTCGCTATTACGTCGACAGCCAAAAGCTACGGCCAGATTCTCGGATCGAACGACCGTTTGAATTTCGCGGTGATCGGCCTGCATTCGCGCGCCTATGCCCATTTGTCAGCGCTGAAGGCGAACAAGGCGTCGGCAAGAATCGCCTATGTCTGCGACGTAGACACGAACACCATGAAGAAGTTTGCGGCGGAGACCGAAAAGGAGATGGGCGAGGCTCCGAAAACTGACCAGGACTTCCGCAAAATTCTCCGGGAAAAAGAGGTCGACGCGATCACGATTGCCACTCCAGATCACTGGCATGCTCCCATGGCAATCGCCGGTTTGCAGGCGGGCAAGCATGTTTACGTGGAGAAGCCGTGCAGCCACAATCCTGCCGAAGGAGCCATGCTGGTCCAGGCGCAGAAAAAGTACGGCAAGCTGGTGCAAATGGGCACGCAGCAGCGTTCCAGCCCACACACCATCGAAATTGTGGACCGCATCCACAATGGCGAGATCGGCAGCGCATACATGGCAAAGGCCTGGTACTGCAATGTGCGCAAATCGATAGGAGTGGGAAAGGAAGCGCCTGTACCACCGCAGTTGAATTGGGACCTATGGCAGGGGCCTGCGCCGCGCCGCGGCTACACGGACAACATCCAGCCCTACAACTGGCATTGGTTCAAGGTATACGGTACAGGTGAAACGCTGAACAACGGCACGCATGAGATCGATGTCTGCCGCTGGGCTCTGGGCGTCGACTTTCCCGAGCGCATCGGAGCACAGGGCGGCCGCTATCATTTCAAGGATGATTGGCAGTTCTACGACACGCTGGTTACGAACTTCGAATACCCTGACAAAATGATCTCGTGGGATTGCAGATGCTGCAATGGGATGCGGGTATACGATCGCGATCGGGGCTCGGCAATCATGGGAACGAACGGATCTGTAATTGTGGATCGGGATGGTTATGAAATCTACGATTTGAAAGGCAAGAAGATCAGTGAGAAGAAAGCGGGCTCAGAGACGTCATCCAACGATCTGGTGGGACGCGACTCGATGACCGACGCTCACTTCGCCAACTTCATTGCCGGAGTTAAAAAGGGCGAGAAGCTCAACGCACCAGTTGCGATTGGAAATGTAGCTGTGACGATGCTCCAACTGTCCAATGTTGCCTGGGACGTGAAGCGCGTGTTGGCACTGGACAAGGCTGACGGGAAAATTCAGCACGATGCTGAAGCCATGAAGCAGTGGACTCGCAGCTACGAAAAGGGATGGGAGCCGCACGTTTAGTGAATCTGCAGATTACGTCTGACCTTTCGCTCAATCGTTCAACTTTCTAGGTCTGACGTGTATTTGAGGAGCATTTTGATATGAGGGAAAACGTTTCACGCCGGCGTTTCCTGCAAGGAGGCGCCTTGGCCGCGGCAGGGGCTTCGATTCCGCGCTCATCGCTGGCTCTTGCTCCGTCGCAAGAGACTGGAAGGCCGTGCCCCTTCCAGCTTGGGATCGCTACGTACACGTTTCGTGCGTTTCCACGCGACAAGATGATCGGGTTTTTGAAGCAGTTGAACATCAATCAGATCAATGCCAAGGATGTGAAGGACCACTTGCCCTCTGATCCTCAGCAAGAAGAGGCGGCGCTCAGAGACTATGGCGCAGCCGATATCAAACTGCACGCTGCAGGAGCGATCTATTTTCGCAAAGACGAGGACGAAGATATTCGGGCCAAGTTCGAGTACTGTAAGCGTGCCGGCATAGGTGTCATCGTGGCTGGGGATCCTACACCGGAGACATTGCCGCGTGTTGAAAAGTTCGTGAAGCAATATGATATTCGAATTGCGATTCATAATCACGGACCGGAAGACCCGGTCTGGCCTTCGCCCCTCGACATTCTGAAGCTCGTCAAAAATCTCGATCCGCGAATCGGCTGCTGTATTGACGTTGGGCACACTGTGCGCGCAGGAACAGATGTAGTGGAAGCGATCAACGCAGTGGGTCCTCGTCTGTTCAACGTGCACATTAAGGATCTCGCCGACTTTAAAGCCAAAGAGAGCCAAGTCGCCGTGGGACGAGGGCTGATGCCGGTCCGCGAAATCTTTGCGGCTTTAGCAAAAATAGGCTACAAGGGATTCGTCGACCTCGAATACGAGATTCACGAGGACGATCCGATGCCGGGCGTGATCGAAAGTATCGCCTATATGCGTGGTGTTCTTAAGGGCTTGGGATATCGCTTGGGCAGCTGAGCAAGCCGAGCGTGTATTTGAGTCGCTCGGGCGGCCGCTGGTGGACTTTGATGGTGGACAAGAAGGAATCAGAGAGATGCTTCTACATCCAGATCGTCTGTTTCCGGCGGAAGCATGCGCACGGAAGATAGCGCGGGAGTTGTACGCCGATATTTCGACCCTGCCTCTGGTAAGTCCACATGGACACACACAAGCCGCCTGGTTTGCACGGAACGAGCCATTTCCGAATCCTGCTGCACTGTTTGTCCAGCCTGACCATTACATATTCCGAATGCTCTACAGCCAAGGAGTGTCATTGGATGACCTTGGGATAGGTCAGCCGGAAGTTCAGAATCCGCGCAATGTTTGGCGAATCTTCGCGCGGAACTACTATCTTTTTCAAGGCACGCCGACCCGCATGTGGCTCGATTATTCGTTCCAGGAAGAATTCGGATTAACGGAGCGACTATCGGAGAACAATGCAGACCACTACTATGATGTGATTGCTGAGAAACTCCAGACATTGGAATTCCGGCCTCGCGCGCTGTTCGAGAGGTTCAATCTTGAGGTCCTGGCGACCACTGATTCGCCGCTTGATTCGCTCGAAGACCATGAGAATATCCGAAACTCCGGATGGAAGGCGCGCATCATTCCGAATTTTCGTCCGGATTCCGTCGTTGACCCCGATTTTCCGGGATTCCAGGAAAATGTCTCGCGCCTCGGTGAACAGACGAGTGAGGACACGAAGTCGTGGCGAGGATTCCTGCGCGCTCTGCGCAATGCAAGAGAACGCTTTCGTCGGGAGGGCTGCACCGCGACGGATCACGGCCATCCGACAGCTGAAACCGCAGACCTCAATCAGCCTGAAGTGGAGAAGTTGTTTTCCGAGGTGCTTTCAGGCAAGGCTGATGCTGGACAGCGGGAACTCTTTCGGGCTCAGATGCTGACGGAGATGGCGGCGATGAGCTTGGATGATGGCTTGGTGATGCAGATTCATCCGGGGAGTGTTCGTAACCACAACCCAGCGCTGTACAAGCGTTTTGGACGGGATATGGGTGCAGATATCCCGCGACGCACAGACTACGTCTCAGCGTTGCAGCCGCTCCTGGCTCGGTTCGGAAATGAGACGAATCTCACAGTTATCTTGTTTACACTGGACGAGTCCACATACAGTCGCGAATTGGCTCCGCTCGCCGGCCATTATCCTTGTCTCCGCCTGGGACCGGCCTGGTGGTTCCACGATAGTCCCGAGGGCATGATGCGATTCCGCGAGCAGGTGACTGAGACGGCGGGCTTCTACAACACTGTTGGTTTCAATGACGACACGCGCGCCTTTCTATCGATTCCGGCGCGTCATGATGTGGCTCGTCGAATTGATTGCGCTTTCCTGGGACGCCTGGTTGCTGAGCATCGAATCGATGAAGATGAGGCACACGACGTTGCTCATGCACTCACCTACAGGCTGGTCAAGGAGGCGTACAAACTGTGAGGTCGTCCGCGCGATTCCGGTCCGCGTGCGATCTATACTGAAGTTTCCCCATTCTGAACATGTCCCAATGCGCCCTGGGAACTGACGAGCGCACGGAAGGAATCGAATCTCATGATGCCGATGCTTTTGTTGGAAGAGAAACAAAGTGCCTCCAACCGAACACCGCGTCATATCAATCGAAACCTGATTTTCAATCAGATTCGTATTCGTCAACCGATCTCGCGCGCCGATCTTGCCCGAACTTCGGGCTTGCAGAGAAGCACTGTCTCGCTCATTGTCGAGGAATTGCTGCGAGAACGATGGATCGTAGAGGGACTGATTGGAGATGCGCCGCGAGGCAGAAAGCCTACCGGCCTTGTGGTCAATGAAAAACGTAAGGTGTTGGCGGTTGATGTGCATCCGGCGCAAACCACGCTGGCAGTTGCAGACCTTTCTGGCCGAATTACGGGTCAGAAACAGCTACAGCTGCCGAGCGATCCAAAGAAGGTTATCCGCGCCATTGTAAGCGAGATCAAAGAAATCATCTCAGAACATGCTGACTGTTCGTTTGAAGGCATTGGCATGACAGTGCCCGGACGGTTCAGTCATCAGCTGAAGAAGACCGTTTTCGCGCCCAATGTTGGCTGGCCCATTGCACAGATCAAATCGCGAGTGGAGCAGGCCACAGGATTGCAAGTGGTCGTGGATAACGTTGCTAACGCATGTGTCCTCTCTGAAGTATGGTTCGGAAACACCGATGAGATGCACGACATCGTCTTGGTGAACGTATCGGAAGGCATTGGCACCGGGATATTCGTAAATGGTGGTCTGGTTCGAGGCGCGGGAGAAATGGCGGGTGAATTTGGCCACGTGCAGATGGATCCCAATGGAATCCCGTGCGGCTGCGGCAGCCGAGGTTGCTGGGAGACTCTGGCGTCCAATCGTGCTGGCTTGCGGTATTACAAGGAGATCACCGGCGAATCCTTGACGTCGATCAATGCGCTTCTGGACCTGACTGAAAATCGCGACCCCCACGCTACCGAGGCAATAGCCAGGATGTGCAGAGCTCTTGGGCATGGAATCCATATGATCGTAACCACTCTGGCCCCCAGCGAGATCGTACTTGTAGGCGAGTTCACCCGGGTATGGACTTGCGCTTATTCGATCATTTGCGATGAGTTGCGCAGATTCCCATTCACGGTCCTTCCGAGGGTGCGCATGGCGACGGAACCCGCTAACGCTCGGCTTCGCAGCGGCGTCGCTCTTGTGATGAGCGAAAAACTTCTGTGACCTTTGCGCCCTGATACACGGGGTCTTTTCCTTTCGACCAGGGAAAATGATGAAAAACAGTGAAAAACTGGAAACGGATCGCTAGGCTTGTTCGTCTATCGGCATAGCAGTCCAAACCTGATTTTCGACTCCCTCCCCGGAGTTGGTTAGCACAGACCTCCGGCGCTATAGTGGGTCAATCATTTTTGTGCTATCGAAGACGTGTATTCACGTGATGCTGGGAGCAGGCTGGAGTGAATAGCGAATCAGTTCCTCCGAAACCGGAACCCGAGGTCGCCTCGAGAGATAGCTCGCCCCAATGGCTAAGGAGCCTCTGGCTGTGGGGCTTGGCCGGTCTTCTCCTCTTTTCTGTATTCATAAGCATTCATTTCATCCGAAGGTCGCAATCTTCCTCTTCCTTTCCCCCTCATCCGGTATTCGCCGATTCTCGTGCCAGTGCGTCACAAGTTCGCCTCACCGGGAAGACGCAGGCTGTCACCTCGCGAGCGGTTTTAGCCCCGGTACTTTCCGGCCAGCAGTTCAGTACCCTTACAGTTGTCAGAATCGTACCTAGCGGAAGCCGAGTGAAGAAGGGTGATGCGCTCGCTGAGTTCGACCGCCAGGCTCAATTGCGCGACTACGTCGACAAACAGGCGCAAGCTGAAGACCAAAACGGAAAGGTTCTCCAGGCTCAAGCCGCAGAATTGGCTACCAAAGCGAAAGACCAGACGGAACTGGAACTGGCCGGCACCGCGCTCGATAAGGCTGAGCTGGAAATGAAGAAACTCGAGCTTCTTTCACGAATCGATGCCGAGAAGGCGCAAGAGAACCTGGACGAAGCCAAGGCTACACTTGCGCAGCTGAAGCAGACGTTTGTTCTGAAGCGGAAGGCAGCAGAGGCTTCCATACACGTCCTCGAGATCCAGCGTGACCGGACACGCGAGACCATGATTCACGCACAGACCAACGCTGCGCTCATGCAAATCCGGTCGCCGATTGACGGCATTGTCGTCTACAACACCATCTGGAAAGAAGGAACGATGGGTGAAGTGCAAGAGGGTGACCAGGTGCGCCCCGGCGTCCCCTTCATGCAGGTCGTCGATCCATCGGATATGGAAGTGCATGTTCAGATCAATCAGGAGGACCTGGCAGGTCTTCGGGTCGGAGAGCGGGCGCGGGTGCACCTCGACGCTTATCCCGACCTTGCGTTGACGGGCAAGCTCGTGTCCATAGATCCGATGGGAAAGAGGGGGGACTTCTCGGCGCGGATCCGAAATTTCTCCGCAACCTTCACGATCGAGGGAAACGATCCACGTCTGATGCCCGATTTGTCCGCAGCTGTCGATGTGGATCGATCCATTTCTCCTGAGGAACGGGCGACCCGATGAGGAACAAACTGCAGCGCGCTTTTAAAGAGCACCGCAGGGTTGCAGTCGCGGTGCTGATCTTGGCCGGTAGCGCTGGTCTGTTCGGTTGGGTTCACTCGGCGAAAAAAGATCCCATCGAGCCGGTCTTTCAGGTACAGCGTTCCGAATTTCTCGATGCACTTCAATTTCGCGGTGAGCTCAAAGCGGCCCGCACCGTATCTATTTCTGCTCCCTCCGATATTGGCAACGTGCAGATCGTCAAACTTGCTCCAGATGGTAGCGCGGTCAAGAGGGGGGATGTTGTGGTTGAATTTGATCCCTCAAAGACGAAATCGGAATTCGACCAGGACCGTTCGATATTGAAGTCAGCAGATGCGCAGATCAATCAGGGGCAGGCAGAGGGCAAACTTATCGAGGAGAAGGATACAACAGCAGTCCTGAAGGCCCGTTATGACCTCGAATCCGCGAAGCTGGACGCAAGCAAAAGCGAGATACTCTCTGAGATTGACGGTGCCGAAGCGCGCCTCAAGGTCACGGACGCCGAGCAGACACTGCGCGAGGCGGAAGAGACATTGAAGTCTGATCGTGCCAAGACAGAAGCTACGGTTGCTGCTTATCGTTCAGCCAGCGCAAAGGCGAAGTTTGATACGGAACGTGCAGCACACTCACTCGATCGAATGGTTGTTACGGCTCCCGCAGATGGGACGATCCGTCTGGTTCCAGTGTGGCACGATGGAGCCGAGACGCCTTTCAAATCCGGTGATCGGGCGTGGCCTGGATCGTCGATAGCTGAACTCCCTGACGCGACTTCGCTGCACATAGCAGCGCACGTCGATGAGACTGAACGCGGGCGGCTCATGGTCGCGCAGACGGCCACCATCCAGCTCGATGCGATCCCGGACCGGCAATTCACAGGGAAGATCCAGCGTATTGGAACCATCGCGAGCATGGATTTCTCCGCAGGCTGGCCATTCCCGCGCAACTTCGATCTGCAGGTTGCCATCGACCAGAGTGATCCGAGAATGCGCGCAGGCATGAACGTACAGGTTACGGTCATTGTGGAGCGCGTGCCCAATGCAATTTCCATCCCAGCGCAGGCTTCATTCATGAAATCGGGCCGCACGGTGGCTTACGTCTGGAACGGGTCGAGCTTCGCAGAGCGAACCATCCAGATTGACCGGCGAAGCCGCGATCGTTGTCTCGTCTCCAGCGGATTGCAGTCTGGAGATCGAGTTGCCCTCAAAGACCCTTCGGTGAAGGAATGATGATGCCGAACCGTGGCCGGCTTATTGTCGCTATCGTGATAATTGCCTTCGTTGCCGTTGGCGGGCTGATAGCCATGAGCCGCAACCGTCCACTTGCCGGAGGAGACTCGATTCCGATCGCCGAAGTGACGCGTGGTGATTTCAGTATCGAGGTTCACGCTACGGGTGAACTCAACGCAACGCAATCGATGATGCTAGCTGCGCCGGCCGTAGGCGGTGACGCGCTCCAGATCACGTATCTTGCCCGGACCGGGGACGTTGTGAAAAAGGGCGATGTGGTCATCGAATTCGATCCCAGCGAACAACACTACAAACTCGAACAGAGCCATTCTGAACTCCTGCAGGCCGAGCAGGAGATCATCAAGGCCAAGGCGGATGCTGAAGTTCTTACTGCGCAAGATAAAGTCGCACTACTCAAGGCACACTACGACGTTCGCCGAGCGGAACTCGATGTGGGGAAAGATGAGCTGTTAAGCAAGATCGACGCGCAAAAGAACGAGTTGATTCTGCAGGGCGCTAAGCGCGCGCTAGCCGAATTAGAGAAGGACATCGAATCGCACCACGCGTCGGGCCAGGCCGCCGTCTTCCTTGCTCAGGAAAAGTACAACAAAGCCAAGCTGGCGATGGACCAGGCACAGCAGAATCTTGATCACATGCGGGTTACCTCACCGATGGACGGCCTTGTCTCAATCCAAAAAAACATGAACGCCTCTGGCGGTTTCTATTTCACAGGAATGTCAGTACCGGATTACCGAGCAGGAGACCAAGTGCAACCGGGCAGCTCGATAGTTCAGGTTCTGAACCCGGCCCGCATGAATCTCACTGCAAGAGTTCCTGAAGACCAACATGCCAACGTAAAACAGGGCGACCTTGTTACTGTGAGGTTTGACGCGCTGCCAGATCGGGAGTTCAAGGGGTCGATAAAGAGCGTCGGTGGGATGACGATTGCTTCGGTCTTTGGCTCACCTTCGACGCATGGCTCCGACGTAACAATCGAGTTGGCCGTCACCGATCCTCGACTGCGCCCAGGTCTGACGGCCGATGTTCTCATCCTTGGCCAACAACAGCACTCAGTTCTTTCGGCTCCACGTCAAGCCCTTTTTATGAAGGACGGTAAACGCGTCGTCTTCATGAAAAAGGGCGGAAGTTATCAGCAACAAGCAGTCAACGTAAAAGGCGAGAGTGAAAGCCGAGTCATCATCGAAGGAGTGGCGGAGGGAACTCCGCTCGCTCTTCTTGATCCAACTATTCCTCAAAAGGCATCAGGCTCCTCCCCTGCCGGAACGGGAGCGCTCTAGTGCCTGTTCTCGCACCCGAACGTCGCGCTGTCCTCGTCTCGATTTCGCAATCATGGGGCCGGGATGCTGAGCTTGGCCTGAACAATCTTCTCCTCCACCGCACTCGCTCTCTGCTCACCATGCTGGGCATGATCTTCGGCGTCGCGGCGGTCGTCGCTATGCTTTCGATCGGCGCCGGTGCTCGACAAAAAGTGATGGCGCTGATCGAACAGATGGGTGTTCGGAATCTCATTGTCGAAGCCAAGGAGACTCTGGACTGGCAAGCCCACACAAAAATGCGGAGGACTTCGCCGGGGTTGACCCTTACGGATTTTCGCGTGATCAATGCTGACCTTACAGGTGTCGTTGCATCCACGCCGCGCAAGCGGATCGTACCTTCGAAGGTGATCCCCAAGCCGCAGCAGGAGACTCCCACCCTTTATGGAGTGAAGCCTTCTTATATGCAGATTGCGCGGCTGCAGCTTCTCAAGGGGAGGTTCTTCAGCCATGAAGATGAACAAGCGGGCGCGCCTGTATGCGTTCTCGGATCGGCTGCTAAGTGGAGCATCTTCGGAACTGCAGAAGCAATAGGGGAATACGTTAAGGTCAATGAACAATGGTTTCGAGTTGTGGGGGTGGTAAGCCCACAATTGAGTTCCGCTTCTTCGGTGGCCGGCACACCGGCGGCTGATTCCAACAACATCATCTATGTTCCGCTCCAGGCCGCCATTCAGAGAATCGAGGATAGCTACAGCGAAACGCGCGATGAGATTGACGGCATTTATGTGGAACTCGGCGATGAGTCGGCAATTCCATCCGCGGCGCAGCTGACCCGCGCAATTCTCGATTCATCCCATCATGGCGCAGACGACTTCAGCATCGTCGTTCCGGCAGAATTGCTTGCCGAACAAAAGCGAACCGAACACCTGTTCAACATCGTTATGGTTGCGATTGCCGCCATTTCTTTGCTGGTCGGCGGAATCGGCATCATGAATATTATGCTGGCAAGCATCCTCGAGCGCACGCGCGAGATAGGGCTGCGGCGGGCAGTAGGCGCGCGACAATCCGACATAGTGCGTCAGTTTGTTGTTGAAGCCACCATGATTTCCTTTGTCGGCGGTACGATCGGCGTCCTGCTTGGATTTGTGATCTCGCGCGCCATCGCGTGGTTTGCGGGATGGTCCACAGTGGTGACGTTTGGATCTATCGCGCTCGCATTTCTCGTTTCCATTTCGGTCGGACTTGTTTTCGGAATCTACCCGGCAACAAAAGCAGCTCGTCTCGATCCGGTGGAGGCGATCCGCTACGAATGATGTGGAATTCTGTGAGAACTGCACAAGGCGTTCGGCGCCTGCAAGGGTCGTCGGCGCGCATTTGCGGAGAACGAATGATTTTACGATCACTTGGTTTGCTGTCGATCGCTTGTTGCGTGGCGCTGTCAGCCACAGCGCAGTCCTCGGAGAGTTACCACGGTCTGCTCACCTCGCGAGTGCGCTCAGGCAAGCTGCCGGCGTCGGACCGTATCAAGGGCTATATCGAAGGCGGCAAGCTCAAGATCAGCCTGCGCGATGCGATACTGCTCACGCTGGAGTCCAATAGCAATATCCAGATTCAAGAAACCCAGATTGAAAACGGCAAGTTCAATCTTCTCGCCTCCTTTCAGCCTTTCGATCCATTACTGACGAGCAACTTCACGGCCGCCCGGGCATCCACACCTACTTCGTCGCAACTCCAGGGGGTCGGACAAACGAGCAGTTCCACACTCAACCTCTTGACACAAAGCGCACTCGTGAACTACTCGCAGCTGTTTTCAACCGGGACTAGCATCACGGCTGGAATCAATGGCAGTCGGTCCTCGACCAACAGCCAGTTTCTCTTTCTTAACCCGAGTTACAGTACCGGTCTGTCACTCGGATTTACCCAGCCTCTTCTGCGGAATTTTGGTCACTCCGTAAACACGGCGCAAATCAGGATCGCGCGCAGAGCACTCACCGAATCTCGGTTTGCGTTTGCAGCCGAGGTCAACGACACGATCCAGCAGGTGATCGGCCTGTATTGGAACGCAGTGCAGGCGCGCGGTGCTCTCGATGTCCAGCAGCGTGCTTTCAAGCTGGCTGAAATCAGCTATAACCGGGATAAGCGTTCCCTTGAGCTTGGCGCGCTGCCTCCGCTCGATATCAGCCGCTCTGAATCAGAAGTAGCAGCCCGACGCGTGGAACAGATCCAGGCGGAATACGCGTGGTTGCAGGCGGAAGAGGCGCTTCGCCTGATGATTGGAGCCGACCAGGATCCACAACTCAAATCCATCGGCCTCGAACTGACGGAGAGTGCACAGTCAAACGGCGACGCCGAGGACGTCGACTTCGATCAGGTTCTGTCCCTTGCTATGAGCGCGCGTCCAGAAGTGTCGGCTGCGAAGGACGCCCTTGCCATCGATGAAACAAGCATACGATACGCGCAGAATCAGCTTAAGCCCGACCTGAACCTTAGTGGCCAGTATGTTTCTAATGGCCTTGGCGGCAATCAGTACGATCTTGTGACTGGCCAGCTCACTTCACAGGGTGGTCTCGGTTCATCGTTCAGTCAGCTCTTCGGCTTCGGATTTCCCAGCTATCAGGGTTCTCTCACTCTCAACTTCCCGGTTCGAAACCGAGGCGCCCAGGCCCGGCTAGGAGGCGCGCTCGTGAACCGCACGCGCGATCTCTACAGCAGCCGTCAAGAGGAGGAGTTGATCATCAGGCAGGTCCGTGACGCTGTCAACCAGCTCAGACAGGCCAAGCTGGCCCTCGCCGCCGCGAACACATCATTTGATCTGGCGAAGAAGTCTCTCGCCGCAGACCAGCGGAAGTTTGAACTCGGAGCAGAAACGAATTTCTTTGTCCTCGATTCTCAGGAGCGCCTCGCGCAGGCCGAGCTTATACAACTTCAGGCGCAGGTGAATTATCAGCTTGCTTTCGCGGCCATTCGCCATGCCACGGGCGACCTGCTCACTCCTTATCAAATGCAGCTTGAGGCGGCTTCCAAGTAGCTAACTCACTTCGCGGAGTGTCCACGGAGCCGAAGCGGAATGAAGTGGCCGTCGTGAGCTCTGGATTGAGCCTGCGATTCTGAAGAATCTCTTAAAGACAGCTCGTGCCATCCGACATAATGTTCAGGGGCGTCAGGCGATTGAGGGTTAACATGCAGAGCAGGAGGTACAGCCACGTTATGGGCGCGGTGCTCTGCTGTATCGCGGTTCTTCTTGGGGCTTCGACGTCGCTTTTGGCGGAGCACGCTCGGGTGCGAGAGAGCGCAACAACCTTCGCGGATGTAGATGCGATTGTCCAGGAAGCAGTGGAACAGGGGAAGATTCCGGGAGGCGTCGTTGTCATTGGGCACAATCGGCGCATCGTCTACAAGAAAGCATTCGGATCGCGATCAATCGAGCCCACTCGCGAACCGATGACTGTCGACACGATCTTCGACCTCGCATCGCTGACGAAATGCATTGCAACGACGACCGCAGTGATGCAACTCGTAGAAGCGGGACGAATCCGTCTGAACGACCCCGTCAGAGCATATCTTCCGTGGTTTTCGCAGAACGGGAAGGAGCAGATCACAGTCCGCGAACTGCTGACCCACTACTCAGGGCTTGCGCCGGATCTGGACCTGACGAAGCCATGGCAAGGCCGTGATACCGCTCTGAAGATGGTGATGGATTCGAAGCCTGTGAACCTCCCTGGCACGCGGTTCGTCTATAGCGACATCAATTTCGAGACACTGGGATTCCTGGTAGAAGCGGTCTCAGGACTGCCATTGAATCAATTTGCACAGAAGAACATCTTCCTGCCACTCGGAATGACCAAGACTCGATTCCTTCCTCCCGGCGAGTGGCTGCCGCGCATTGCTCCAACAGAATATGACGAAAACGGCAAGATGCTGCGCGGCATCGTCCATGATCCGACGGCGCGGAGAATGGGAGGCGTTGCCGGTCACGCAGGACTGTTTTCAACTGCAGGCGATCTAGCGAAGTTCGCACAGCAGTTGTTGAGCGGCCATACAATTTTGAGCCGCTCCAGCATTGAGAAAATGTCGACTCCCCAACAGGCTGCGACAGCGTCGAGCCTGCGGGGTCTCGGCTGGGACATCGATTCACCCTTTGCCAGCAATCGGGGAGAGTTGCTGCCAGTGGGCTCCTTTGGGCACACAGGCTTTACCGGCACGTCGTTGTGGATTGATCCCACGACCGACACCTACATTATCCTTCTTACAAATGCCGTGCACCCGATCGGAAAAGGGTTGGTTATCTCACTGCGCACGCGTCTCGCATCGGCTGTTGTTCATTCGCTGGATCTGACTGTGAGTCAGCGCGAGAAGTTACGGCTTGCGCGAATCACGGGCTACAACGAGTCGCTGATGGCGGAGCGGCGATTCACATCACGCAATGGACAAGTGAAGACGGGGATCGATGTCCTCGAAGAGAACGGCTTTCGTGAGTTGCACCCCAACCTCGAGCGGCCAGTGCGTATCGGACTGGTCACGAATCAGACCGGGCTTGATGTCCACGGCCAGCGCACTGCTGACGTGCTGGCACACGCACCAGGCATTGCTCTCAAAGCGATCTTCAGTCCCGAACACGGGCTTGCAGGTGCGCTCGATACTACCGCTATTGGGGACTCGCGGGATGCCTCAACGGGTTCCCCAGTCTACAGTGTTTACGGCGATACGAATTCCAAGAGACGTCCGACGCCAGAGCAACTTTCCGATCTGGAAGCGATCGTTTACGACATACAGGATATCGGCGCACGGTTCTACACCTATGAAACCACTCTCGGCTATTTCCTTGAGGCGGCGGCTAAGGCAGACAAGCCGATATACGTCCTCGATCGACCTAACCCGATCGGCGGCGTTTATGTACAAGGTCCGGTGGCTGATCCGGGAAGCGAGTCCTTCTTAAGTTACGGGCCGATTCCGGTTCGCCATGGGATGACTGCGGGCGAGTTGGCCAGGTTTTTCAATGGGGAGCGCTCCATCGGCGCGAAACTAACCGTAGTTTCGATGGAAGGATGGATGCGCGGAGACTGGTTCGACTCCACAGGTCGGATGTGGATCAATCCTTCGCCAAACATGCGCAGCCTGACCGAAGCTACCCTCTACACCGGCATCGGCATGATCGAAGGAACCAATATATCGGTGGGTCGTGGCACCGATACGCCGTTTGAAATTGTTGGTGCTCCCTGGATCGACGCTCTCCGGTTCGCGAATTATCTCAACGAGAGGCAAATCGATGGTGTGCGCTTTGTTCCGGCAAGTTTTACGCCCGATTCGTCGATCTATGCGAATCAACGGTGCGGGGGAGTGAATATTGTGGTGACGGCGCGCGACAGCCTTGATGCGCCCGAACTTGGACTGGAAATTGCAGCCGCCCTGAAACACCTCTATCCCGGGCAGTACAAAATTGAAATGATTGACGGTCTTATGCGCAACAAGGCCTCACTCGGCGCACTGACGCGAGATGATGATCCACGCCGCATTGCTGAAGACTGGCTGGATGCCGCAAACATGTTCCTGGAGAAGCGCAAGAAGTATCTGCTCTACTGAGCAAAGACGGAGACATCATCGAACGAATGCAGATGCACAAACTGAAACTAAGATCTGGAGTGCTGAAAGCGCAATTGACGCTAGCCACGTGTCTGTTCACCGTCGTTCAATCCTGGGCCGCCTCTGGTCCGGCAATTCACCTGGATAAGAAGGGCGAGCGATGGGCTGAGAAGACACTCCACAAGATGTCGCTCGAAGAAAAAGTTGGCCAGATGATTATGGTGTGGGCTCGTGTCCAGTTTTTGAATGTGGAGAGCCCGGAATATCTTCAGCTCCGCGATGAGATGGCGAAGTATCACGTTGGCGGATTCGGCGTGAGCGTTCCCACAGAGGGTGCACAACTGCTCAAGAGCGAACCGCTGGAGACCGCGGAATTGACGAATCGCCTTCAGAAGGAATCGAAATACCCACTCATCTTTGCAGCGGATTTCGAGCGCGGTCTCTCGATGCGCCTTAACGGCGCCACAGCGTTCCCTGCGGCTATGGCATTTGGTGCGGCGGGAGACACTAAGCTGGCAAAGGAGTTTGGAAGAATCACTGCCGAGGAATCCCGCGCGATCGGAATTCATTGGAACTGGTTTCCAGTTGCCGACGTGAACTCAAATCCTGCCAACCCCATCATCGATACAAGGTCTTTCGGTGAGAATCCCGAACTCGTGAGCAAAATGGTGACGGCCTATATTGAGGGGGCGCATGACGGCGGCATGCTGACCACCGTCAAACATTTCCCGGGACACGGGGACACAGACACGGACTCTCACATGGCCCTTGCGCGCGTGAACGGCAACATGGATCGGCTAAACACAGTGGAACTGGTTCCGTTTCGCAATGCCATCTCCGCAGGAGTGGATTCGGTCATGGTTGGCCACCTGCTTGTGCCGGCAATCGAGACTGACCAAAATCGGCCCGCAAGCGTTTCAGCGAAGGTCATTAAAGGAGTGCTGAAGGGACAATTGGGATTTCACGGCCTCGTCGTCACAGATGCCTTGGATATGGCTGGCCTGACGAGTGTCTTTCCCGGATCGGAGCACGATATTGCTGCTGCTGAGGCGGTCGCCGCAGTGGAGGCCGGCAACGATATGGTGATCATTCCGGGCGATCTCGACGGAGCCGTCACGGGCATGACCGAAGCCGTGAAACACGGAGGGATATCGCGGGAACGAATTGACGAGAGCGTACTGAAGATACTTCGCTTGAAAGCCTCACTCGGCTTGAACCGGGAACGGCTTGTAGATTCAGCCGCTGTCGCGAGAGACGTTGCGCGGCCTGCGAATCAGGCCATCGCACAGAAGGTTGCGGACGAAGGCATCACGCTGGTCTCCGATGGCGCACGAATCGTTCCGTTACCCAATGCGGCGAAAGCATCGGAGATTGTAGCTGTCGTGTTTACGGATCGAGGGCTGGGCAGCGAAGGGGCACGGGCATTCGCGTTCGAATTGCGAAAACGAGCTCCAGACGCCAGGATATTCTTCGTGGACGCTGCAATCGCCAGCTTTATGGAGAGCGAGGTGTTAGCAGCAGCCGACAAGGCGGAGTACGTTATTGCCGTGGCTGAAGCTGTTCCGAATCCGCGAAGAACGACCGAGGGCCGTCCCGGGGGCTCAGCCGGCCTTGATTCAAAGCCGCTTCAGTTGTTGTCGGAGATCGTGAAGATCGCTGGCCGGAAAACGATTGTCGCTGCCTTTGGCAATCCTTACACTGGGGGTTCCGTTCCTGGTCTTGAAACGTATCTGTGCACATTTTCAAATACACCGGGCTCCGCGTCGGGGCTTGTTAGTGCACTGTTCGGAGAGACTCCAATTCACGGGCGATTGCCGGTGACGATTCCCGGACTCGCGAAGCTTGGTGCGGGCCTCGATCGGGAGCCTGCCCGTGCTCATTCAGGCACGAACTGAACGAAATGGCTGGAGGGTAACGAATGAACGAGATTGGGCTGGTCAATCGATTGCAACCGCTCACGCGAAACTTCGCGGTGCGGCTTGTGATGGCAAGCGTTCTAATATCAGGCCCGCTAAGTCGGGCGCAGCAGTCTGTCCCCAACTCTGACCTTGTAGTGTCCCGGCCAGTCGTCAATATGTACAAGGACGCGACGGCGGATAGCGAGGTTACCTCGCAGGTTTTGTACGGTACAGGTGTGCTTTCGGTGGAAAAACAGAGAGACTGGACAAGAATTCGCACCGCGGATGGCTATACAGGCTGGGTAAGTTCCACGGATGTGAAAAGCCAAAGCGCCAATCTCTATGCGACCGAAGGTAAGGCCGTTCGTGTCACTGCGACCAGCGCCAATGCCTATCGCGAGCCCGATGTGACGGAGCATGCTCCGGTGCTCCGGCTTCCTTGGGAGTCCATTCTCGAAATGGCCCCGGACTCGCCTAAAGACAACCCTCGTTGGATTAAGGTGCGCCTGGTTGACGGTCAAACTGCATGGATCCAGCGCGGCGATTCAGGACAAAAAACAATCCCTCTTTCCATTGAAGAGACTCTTGAACTCGCGCGACGATTCCTGGGCACCACTTATACATGGGGAGGAGTCAGCAGCTTCGGATTTGATTGTTCCGGCTTTACTCAGATGCTTGTCAGGCAACGCGGAATCGAGATGCCGCGCGATGCGGATCTGCAGGCTGGCTGGACTGGAGTGACGTCAGTCGATCGCAAAGATCTTCAGCCCGGCGACCTCCTGTTCTTCGGCTCCAGTGCCTCAAAAATTACACATACCGGCATGTATCTTGGGCATGGGGAGTTCATTCACGATACGACACATGATCATCCTGGAGTGCAGATCAGCCGCCTGGAGGATATGCCGTGGACAAAGCTTCTCGTCGCAGCACGGAGAGTAAAACAATGAATCGACGCGAATATCTAAAACTCGCAAGCGTGGCAGCGGTCAGTCCGCTCACATCCGTCGGCCTGCATTCGGCCTCTGCTCAGGAACCTGCCAAGATCGAATGTAGCTTGACGCGCCTGAATCTGCGCCACACCTGGACTACAACGATGTCTTCGAGTGGATATCGCGAAACCGTCCAGCTTCGATACAGCAAAGACGGGACTACAGGTTACGGCGAGGGCGCGCCGATCATTCGCTATAAGGAATCTCCGGAGGCCGCGAAGAAGGCGATCGAATCGATCTCCGGGAAGATTTCTGCTGGCGATCCGTTTATGTATCGGAAGATGCTGGCTGAGGTTCGTCAGGCTCTTGGACCTGAGCAGCACGCTGCGATGGCTGCAGTGGACATCGCGGTGTTTGATTGGATTGGGAAGAAACTCGACGTGCCGGTCTACAAGTTGCTCGGCCTCGATCCCGCAGCCGCTCCAGTTACTGACTTTTCAATCGGTATCGATACTCCAGAGATCACGCGCGAGAAGACGCGGGAAGCAGCTGATTTCCCGGTTCTCAAGGTCAAGGTTGGATTGAAGACAGACGAGCCCACGATCGAGGCCGTTCGTAGCGTAACCAAAAAGCCAATCCGAGTCGATGCGAATGAAGGATGGACCGACAAGGAAGAGGCCATTCGCAAGATCAACTGGCTCGAGTCGCAGGGTATCGAATTTGTCGAGCAGCCGATGCCCGCGCACATGCTGGAGGAGACAAGATATGTCCGAAGCAAAGTGCACCTGCCAATTTATGCCGATGAGGCGTGTACCGACGTCAATATGATTCCGAAGCTGGTCGATGCTTACGACGGCATCAATGTGAAACTCGACAAGTCTGGCGGGATCCTGGAGGCGATTCGCTGGATCGAAGTTGCGCGCGCGTTGAATCTGAAAGTCATGCTTGGCTGCATGGTTTCAAGCTCCTGCACGGTGACTGCAGCTGCGCACATCTCACCGCTTGTTGATCATGCGGACCTCGACGGGGGCTTACTAGTAGCGAATGATCCGTGGCATGGAGTGCGTATCGATAAAGGGAAACTCTTGTTGCCCACAGGACCAGGGCTCGGGTTGACTCCCTCGTAATTCCGGCAACCCAAACATGATGAACCCGCACATGGGGGACTAGGAGACCGTTTTACGAGGATTTCGTATCGGGAGAATGGTATGCCCGCCGAGTACGTTCAACCTTCTATCCGCGGTCATTAGTCGCGCTGATGCAGAGCGAACTCGAATAAGACCGGGCTCACTCAGCTCGGCATCCGCTGGCCGAGATCGCTTTGACTCTTTTGCATCCGTCCGATTACCTCTGCGATTCGCTCGAACGCCCAATCGATCTCGGATCTTGTAATTGTTAGAGGAGGAGCCAAACGAATCACATTGTCGTGGGTCTCTTTGCACAGAAGCCCCTCTTCCATGAGCTTTTCGCAGTAAGGACGCGCACTGCAAAACAGCTCGATGCCGATCCACAGACCTCTGCCTCGCACTTCTTTGATAGCAGGACTACTAAGCGTTTGGAGTCGCGAGAGGAAGTACGGCCCCAGTTCTGCTGATCGTTCCACTAATTTCTCTTCGATCAGAACTCGCAATGCGGTTCTCGCCAATGCGCAACCCAGAGGATTTCCGCCAAAAGTGCTCCCATGATCCCCTGGGTTGTAAACACTCATGATTTCTCGAGATCCGAGAACCGCCGACACTGGATAGAACCCCCCAGCGAGAGCCTTGCCGACGATCAGGACATCGGGAGCGATTCCCTCGTACATGTAAGCAAAGAGCTTGCCGGTTCGTCCAAGCCCAGATTGAATCTCATCCAGCATGAGCAATACGCTGTTTTGCCTGCAGATCTCAGCAGCTTCGCGAAGAAATCCGTCCGGAGGTATTACGATGCCCGCTTCGCCCTGTATCGGCTCGAGGAGGAATGCGCATGTATTCGGCGTGATGGCGTCGCGCAGAGCCGCACTGTTGCCGAAGGGGATGATCTTGAAGCCGGGGGTGTACGGGCCGAAACCATCGCGATACTGTGTCTCGCTCGAAAAGCTCACGGTTGTGATCGTTCGACCGTGGAAATTTCCGGCACACACGATAACCTCAGCGTTGTTTTCTGGAATGCCTTTGATTCGATAGCCCCATTTGCGGGCGGTCTTGATGGCGGTCTCAACCGCTTCAGCTCCCGAATTCATCGGCAGCGCCATATCGAAGCCGGTAAGCTCATGAAGGTCTTTGTAAAGCAGAGGCAACTGTTCGTTGCGGAATGCGCGCGACGTCAAGGTAACCTTGGCAGCCTGTTCGTGGAGCGTCTGAAGAATCTTCGGATGGCAATGTCCCTGATTGACCGCCGAGTACGCAGCAAGGCAATCAAGGTAGCGCTTTCCATCGATGTCATAGACCCAGACACCTTCGGCGCGCCCGATCACGACATCCAACGGACGATAGTTGTTTGCGCCGTACAGATTTTCCAAGTCGACAAGTTCTTGAGTGTGCGTGAACTTATCCAACTGCTGCGAGGTCATGAATGCCTTCCGATTGGGGATTACTACTATGATCGCAGCTTCCGGCGAGTTGGGCTAGCGAGCAAGCCGGCTTCAGGCTCCAATTACGGCCTAACGATCATCTTTCCAACACCATCAAGATATTGGCTGGCGATGGCGAAGGCTTCGTCAATGTGATCGAGTTGCCTTGCATGCGTCAGGACGGGTGCGAACCATTCGGGATGCAATCGGAGCAACTCCAGGGCATCATGGGTCTCGTGATTTGAGCGCCGGACGTTAAAGATCGTCAGTTCCTTCCGTCGCATCGCGGATCCGTCCAGTGATACGAACGGCGTCGAATGGATGCCGGTCAGAGCGATGCGGCCTGCGTTGCGCGTCATTTGCACTGCCTGGTCTGTAGTGCCCTCGCCGGCTGCGCAGTCGATTGCACAATCGACGCCTCGGCCTTTGGTATCCTTCAGGACCTGCGGAACTGCCGATTCCGGCTCAATAGCCACATGAGCGCCACTCCTCAATGCCAATTCGCGGCGGTGTTTTAATGGCTCGATCACCCAGATCCTGCCCGCGTTGGATGCGCGGAGTGCTGCGATCGTCATGAGCCCGATCGGTCCGGCGCCGATAACGGCCACATGCTCCTCTGCTCGAATCGAAGCGAGGGCAAGGGAATGCAAAGCGATCGCGAGAGGCTCAGCGAGTGTAGCCATATCAAACGACATATCGTGTGGGATCGGAATGAAGTTGGACGCGGGCAGATTCACACGCTCGCGGAAAAAACCCGGGTGGCGTGGGTTGCTCAGAAAACGAATGTTTGCGCAAACGTTGTGGTGCCCAGTCAAACAGAATTCGCAGTGGTAACAATAGAGGGCGGGCTCAAGTGCTCCCCGAGCGCCGACAACGAGTCCGGTCACTCCTGGACCCATCTTTGCGATCGCTCCGGCGGGTTCATGCCCTAGCACCATCGGGTACATGTTGGGAGTACTACCGACAGCCCCCTCTGAATAGGCGTGCAGGTCGGATCCGCAGACACCAACGGCCTCGACTTGGACCTGTACTTCACCTGGTCCGGGGTCTTCGATGGGCATCTCCGTTTGCCGGAATGTTCGGGGTGCGATGAGTTCTGCCGCTTTCATTCTCAATCTCTATCCAGAACAATACTCCAATGGGGCAAATCGCGAAGCACACAGCAGTCTCAGAAGAAGGTCGTTACCTGAAAATAGAAAATCCCCGAGACCAACTCTGTATGTCGGCCTCGGGGACCTATAAAGGGATCGTGCGGCAGAACCGTGGTGGATCTACCAGGTTGAGACTTTCAGTCCGTCGACGTAAGCTGTCACGCTTCCACTTGACCCATATCCGTCAACCTGGAACTGCGTGTTGATAACGTCCCCCCATCCTAGGGCGGCTGCGCCGAAAACCCTCGCATTGAGCGAGGTCTGAACTCCATCCAACCAGACGGAATGATACGTAACGTAACCGTAGCTATCTCTCGAGAAAGTCGCCTGCACATGGTGCCATTTGTTGATCGTCCAATGTCGCGGATTGCAGGTGGTCCCGCTTTTGCTCACCCAATGCGGTTTGACGTCGCTGGCGCTGCCGGTGTTTACCGTATACGCCCAGTGCCCAGTCCACCCGTCACACTGCACACCCATCAACATCGTTTGTCCATTGGGCATCGTCTGATTCACATCAAACTCTAGATTGCCGATATTGCTCGACGAGCTTGTGAGATACACCCACGTGTCATAGAGGAAGTTCTTGGTATCCGTGTTATCCGAAAAAGAAACGCTGTACCGTTCCGTGCCGTTGTTCTTGAAAGTGGTGTAGAACTTTCTGGAACTGCCGTACTTCGAAGGCGAGCTGACGATGCTCATGCTGCCAGTCGAACTCCCGTCACCACCGCTGTCATGAGTGGCTCTCCATCCACCCAGCGATTCAATCGAACTCACAATGTCGGCGTAGCTTGGAACTGATAGCGCGGAACTCGTGCTTAGCGATGACTTGACGTTGATTGTGACATCCTTTACGCAGGCTGCGCCGTTTGGTCCCCACGCCTTTACGTGTAGTGTGTGAGTTCCTGTCGACGCGGAGAGGCTCTTGTTGATCGACTGGGCCTTAATGACCGTAGTATCGGAACTGTGGTCGAACGAATATCCCATCGCATCAACGCTCACTGAGGAACACACTGATGCAACTGCTGACAATGTAAAGGTGGTCGGGACGTCTGAATCATTTGCGGGGCTATTGACGGTGATCCCAGCGAGCGCTGGGAGTGAGAGACTTAGGACTGCGGAGCACGTAACGGTCAGATTCCTGAAGAAATTCATCGGATTCCTTTGCGATTTTGAAGGCACAGATTTCGCCGACTCCCCACTAGCGTTTTCGCAAGGGCAGGTCGAAGACATTTTCCAATTGTGAGTGGGCTGGTCTGAGAGGCACGAAGGAGATGTACCAGGTCTTACTGCTCAGCAACCTCTAATCGCAGTGCAGGCGTCCGCTCTTCCAAGGACACCGGACTAAACTTCATGAAGACCGGCGCGTCCGAATGGGTTCAGTTTTGCGGAACTCTTTGCGGTCAAGGTCCGCTTTCCATGGGCCCAATCGCCACGAGGTCTTTTCATGACCACAGGCAACTTTTTGTAATGTTCTTGAGCATCCTTTCACAGATGAGGGGCTCGTTCAACGCAAATCAGACAGATTCTTAAAAAAATTTGAAACGATGGGCATCCTGGAAATATTTACCTGCATCGTGAAAAACATACACCCTTTGAGAGGTAAAAACTTCGCGAATCCCAGGCTTTCAAGTTTGGTCCGCTATCTAACAACATTGAGCCACAGAGCGAGGTGCCATTCGTCACACCACTTGGCGGGGTTGTGGAGCGTTTTCCAAAAAGAAATTGGGCGGACCGACTGGTAGCCGATCCGCCCAGACTTGAACCTGCTTGGTCTCACCAGCGAGAGAGTGTGAACTCATCGAGATACAAAGTAGATGATCCTGTGCCAATACCGTCGATCTGGAAGTTTGCAACAAGCGCACCCAGAGCCCATCCGAGCGTGAAATCAGAGTTGACAGTCTTATTGATAGCCGATTCCACTCCATCGAACCAAACGGAGTGGTAGGTCACGTTCCCGGAATCATCACGCGAGTAGTAGATCTGGATATGATGCCAGGTGTCGCGAGTCCACTTCGCCGGGTTGCACGGAACAGTGGATTTTAGCCATTTCACATCGGGATGACTCGGCGTCCCCGCGTTGGAACTGTACTCCCATACGTTGTTATAGCCAGAACACTGGAACGCATAGATCACGGTATCGCCGTTTCGCAACACCTGATTGTTATCCATCTCGAGATTGGTGATCACGCTGCCCGAAGCGATCCAGACCTGCGCGTCGTATACGAAGTTCTTGGAGTCCGTGTCATTCCCGTATGTGACGGAATAGAGTTCGCCACCGCCGTTCGTGAACGACGTGTGATATTTCTCGGTCTGACCGCTGATCGTCGGATCGCTAACCAACGTCATTGAACCCGTGGACGTACCGGGCGTAGCAGGATCGTGCTTGATCCGCCAGTTGGGAAGCAACTGTACCTGTTTCTCAACTCTCGCGTAGGAGGGGATCGATGGCCCCTTCGAAGAAGTGGAAATCACATAGCTGGCACGGGCCAAACCACTGTTCGAATAGCTTGGGGCCACCGCCATTGCCTGCAGAACCATCGACTTCGCAACGGAAACAGGACCGGAATAGCGATAGGAAGAGGTCGTGGGCACCGAGCCATCGGTTGTGAAGTAGATTGTCGAGCCCGCCGTAGAGGTGCCAATTGAGACAGCTTGTGTGCTCGAATACGTTCCGGACGGCAAGGAGAACCATGGCGTCGCAGTGGAGCTGCTCGACTTTACATTGATATTGATGAGCACCTGGTCATTCACCTGTTGCCCCCAGCACTTCACATGCAGTACGTGTGCGCCAGGACTAGCAGTAACGGAAGCGGTAAACGACGTGGGCTCGATCACTGCATTACCACTATCGATCGAATAGCCCATGGAAACTGCCGGTTTGGAGGCGCACGTTCTAGAACTCGCCGAAACCGTGAACGGCGAACTGACGCTTGCTCCCGCAGTCGGAGTGGCGACTGTGATGTCTGAGCCCGAACTCCCGGACCCGACCGTGATGTTCAGCAAAGTCTCGTCATGTACTTTCTGTCCCCAGCACTTCACATGTAGGATGTGCGATCCAGGAGAAGCCGTGACCATCGCCGAGAAGGATGTCGGTTCGATAACTGCTTTTCCGCTATCGATGGAATAGCCCATCGAAACCGCTTTGAGACCGGCGCAAGTTGCCGTGCTTGCCGAGACCACGAAAGGCGAAGTCACGGTTGCGCCGTTTGATGGAGAGTAAACAGTGATGGCTTGCGAGGGCACTGAGAAAGTTGCGAGCGCCAATGCAGCAAAGAACAAAGTCTTCATAAGTCAACCTCGAGTGATATGGCGATGAGTGCGGTTAAGCAACGGCCGCGCGCGCACTACCGGAACGAACAGCGGGGGGAATTCACTGTCGGTATTTCTAACGAAGAGTCCAACCGTATCGCATTGTCTTTCGAACCTGCCTGCGTTCGACGTGAAGGACCGGATTGTGATCTGAGTTTGAAGAGAGCAGTGACGCTCTCCACATGGCGGAATGAATATTCGGGGATTGGGGTCGTTGAAAGCGCGGCAATTGACGTTGAAATGAATCGCACGAAAGCACATCCCGACCAATCCTGACTGAAATCTCTACTTAGATCGGGGACGAATGTGTTACCAAAGGACCGTCACCATTGGTGAGCCCTGCAATACGTTCCAAACGCCCAGCTTGCGGGACCTCTTGAAACGAGGGATCGCGTTCAATCTCCAGAACAGCGTGCGTCTAGTGAATTACACGAATATTGATTAACTATTTGGTAATCAGCATACCCGGAGTGTTAACCGTGAGGAAGATGAAGAGGGTACTACTTGCATTACTGAGGTACTTAGGTTGAAGAACGATCCAATTGCGAGGATTTTCGAGCGCGCGTTCCTCGCTCTCAGCGTAAGTCGACAATAAAATCCGGATCGACTATTCCCCTCGAAATAGCAAAACCCTGTCGAGGTGCTCATCGATGATGGGACTTCGATGGCGCCCTCGACAGGGTTGAATGCGTACCTGATCGTTCAATAGTTGAACCTACTACTGAACAGTGAAGGTGATCGTGGCATTTGCGGTTGAGGTGCCGCTCGTGCCGGTGACTGTGATTGTGTAGTTCCCAGGCGTTGTACCCAAAGTTCCGCCGCCACCACCCGTACTGATTGGCTTGCTTGTCCCGCTGCATCCCGTGGCGGCGGCAACCAGCGATATCAGCATCAGTATGCCTAGAAGCGATTGCCCCCGACGCCGGCGATGCGGGAAGAGAAAGAGCACGACGGCCGCAGCAAGTGTTTCACTGCCAAAAGCGAAGATTCTTCGGTACTGGGAGTGAGCTGTTGCAGATGATGCTGCAGTCGTCTTGATCGTGAGCGTCGCAGTGGCCGGTTGGGTTCCTGAGATCGATGCGGACTGATCGATCGTGCATGTTGGTGTGTTCTGTGCACCTGATGGACTCGAGGTCACGGAGCAGGCGAGTGATATTCCTCCGGTGAACCCGCCGCTGGGGGTGAT
>Ga0105240_10001356_pt1 | contig 42000 bp, 40 predicted proteins | sample KBSC54metaG_FD_80426 | JGI IMG/M metagenome (GOLD analysis project Ga0105240, IMG submission 80426) | Corn rhizosphere microbial communities from Kellogg Biological Station, Michigan, USA - KBS C5-4 metaG | ecosystem: Host-associated > Plants > Roots > Rhizosphere > Soil | place: Michigan, USA... | reverse complement strand
GCGCATACATGAAACCCGCGCACGCGGTCTCGAGACTGAATGCCGGCACGCCCCGACAACCGAGCCTCTGCTGAAGAAGCGTGCCGCAGTTCGGAAATACGAGATCCGGCGTGGTCGTGCCAAAGGCAATGAAATCGATTTGCTCGGGCTTCAGCCCCGCCGCCTCGATTGCGCGCCGCGCCGCGTGTTCGGCCAGGTCGACCGTTGTCTCACCGTCCGCGGCGATATGCCGCCGCTCGATGCCGGTGCGCGTCCGGATCCACTCGTCAGTGGTATCCACCATCTTTTCGAGATCGAAGTTCGTCAGAACCCTCTCAGGCAGGTGCGAGCCGGTGCCGACGATGCGCGAATAGATCAAGTTATCGACCTCGCTCAGTCATTTCCGCCTGGATGGCCAGGTCGCCATTCGAGGGGCTCGAGTGATGTGCATGAGTCCGCAGCGCTTGCGCGATGTGCTCGGTCAGCCCACGACGGGCCGCCAACGCAGCGGTCGCAATCGCTCGGGAAAAAGCAACACCCTTGGCCCGGCCATGGCTTTTTACCACGATACCTCCAAGCCCCACCATGCAGGCGCCGTTGTAACGACTGGGATCGATCCCCGCGGCCACCCGCCGCAATACCGGCCGGGCAATCAGGCCTGCCAGCCGATCGACCCAGGAGGCATTGAACTCCTGGCGCATGCGGTCGGCAATCAACCCCGCCGCCCCTTCCATGGTCTTCAACGCGACATTACCCGTAAACCCGTCCGTGACTACGACATCGACGTCGCCCGAAAAGATGTCATCGCCTTCTACGAAACCGACATAGTTCAGCCCGCTCTGCATCAGCAGGGCATGCGCGGCCTGCACGATCTCGTGGCCTTTGATGTCTTCCTCGCCGATGTTGAGCAGACCAATGCGCGGTGACTCGCGTCCCTGGATGTCACGCGAAATGATGGCGCCCATAGCCGCGAACTGACGCAGTTGTTCCGGTGTTGCCTTCGTATTGGCACCGAGGTCGAGCATGTGGGTATGGCCATGCGCTGCCGGAATCGCCGAAATGATGGCGGCTCTCTCGACACCCGGAATGGTCTTGAGGACGAAGTGCGCCATGGCCGTGAGCGCGCCGGTATTGCCTGCGCTCACGCACGCGGACGCGCGCCCCTCCTTCACGAGGTCGATCGCCAGGCGCATGGAGGAGTTTTTCTTGCGACGGATGGCCTCGCGCGGCGAGTCGCCCATGGCGACGACTTCCGTGGCAGCAACGACAGCGGCCCGGGTCCGGATGGACTCGGGCCTGGAACGCAGCTCAGTCTCGATGAGAGACGCATCCCCGACCAACAGCGCGTGCAGACTGGTGTCGTCGTGCAGCGCGCGGAATGCGCCGGCAAGATACTCACGCGGCTGTTGGTCGCCGCTCATCACATCGATGGCGATCGGCAGCACGCGTGGAGAGGGGTTATTCGGTCTCTTCGGTCTCGGCCGGCTTCTCGATCACGCGGCGGCCGCGGTAGAAGCCATCCGGCGTAATGCGATGGCGCAGGTGGGTCTCACCCGACTGCGGATCGATCGAGAGCGCGGGCTTCTCGACCCGATCGTGCGAGCGGTGCATACCGCGCGCCGAAGGCGTCTTGCGGCTTTTCTGAACGGGCATTGCTATCTCCTACGGATCCAAACGGGGCCTACGGATCCACAAACGGACCTACGGCCCCCAAACGGGCAACTATCAACAAAAGCCGCAACCGCGCCAAGGGGAAGCCCTCGTCCGCGGCTATTCGCGCTTCAACAGCTCGGCGAGCCCTGCGAAGGGTCTCTGGACCTCTTCCCCGCGCTCCTCCGTCGCAGCCGCCGGCGTGTCAGCTACGACACAAACGCCGCCCTCACCTTCCGAATGCAACGGCACGATAGGCAGCGTCAACAACAACTCTTCTTCGACCAGCTCGCCGACACTGATGCGGCCATTGGGCGCAAGCACCGGCTCGAGCTCTTCGGGCACGCGGTCCGCGTCAGCCTCGCTGGCAATCAGCCCGACCTGCGTCGCGGCCTCTACTCCAACATCCATCGCCTGCAGGCACCTCTGGCAAACGAGGTGCGCCGTGCCACTCAGCATCAGCTCCGCGACGGCCATGTCTGCCATGCGTCGGAAATGCACGCGCCCACTCACTTCGCCAGATACGCTCGCAAGCTGCGCGCGCAAACGCGCAAGTTCCGCGAGCGGCACGGCAAAATCGATGTCCGCTTCAGCTGCGGAGAGCCGATCGACATCGAGCGGCTGCGACCAGGGCGGCGACATGGGGCGCGTATAATAGGTATCGAGGGTGTCCAAGTCAAAATCCTTTTGAGGCCTAAGCCTTTGTTTCATTTAGGGCATTGCCCGGCGTCCCTGCTATGAGTCCACTGATTCTTGCCTCCACCTCGACTTACCGCCGCTCGTTGCTCGAGCGTTTCGGGCTGCCCTTTGAGACCGCGCGGCCCCGGGTCGGGGAGGAGCACATGGCCGGCGAAACACCCTCAGACCGTGCATTGCGTCTGGCCGTCGCCAAGGCTGAAGACGTCGCCTCGCGCCATCCGCAAGCAGTGATCATCGGGAGTGACCAGGTCGCGGCCGCCGGTCACAACGTGCTCGACAAGCCCGGGGATGCGGCGAATTGCCGCGCCCAGCTGGCGATGCTCAGCGGCACCGATGCCAGATTTTATACCGCGTGTGCCGTAATCGGGCCGGCCGGCAGTGTCCGACTGGTGCATCTCGACACCACCACCGTCTTCTTCCGCGCGCTCTCCGCCAAGGAGATCGAGCGGTACGTCGAGCGGGAGAAGCCGTTCGATTGCGCCGGCGGCTTCAAAGCCGAAGCGCTGGGAGTCACCCTGTTCGAGAGCATCGAAAGCCAGGACCCGACAGCCCTGATCGGCCTGCCGCTGATCTGGCTCGCCTGCGCGCTTCGCCGCGCGGGGTATGCGTTGCCCTAACTCGAGCGCTTGCGCTCGGCGGCTGCCGCGGCGCGCCTGCGGTCGGCGCCGGTGCGCTTTGCCTTTGGCAGATGGGCTAGCTTGTCGATCACCGTAGCCAGCTCTGGCGGCAACGGCGTATTCACACTGAACTGCCCCCCATCAGGCCACTCGAAACTCACGCTCGAGGCATGCAGGAACATCCTGTTCAATCCCAGCGTTCGCATCTCGGCATTGAAGGCGGCGTCACCATACTTTTCATCCCCCGCAACCGGGTGACCCGCGTGCGCGGCGTGAACGCGGATCTGGTGCGTTCGCCCGGTCAACAGCCCCACCTCCATCAGCGTCGCGCGCTTGCCAAAGAACTGGACCGGGCGGAACTCACTCAGCGAAGGCTTGCCCGATGCATCGACCCTCACGGTCCGCTCACCCCCCACTCGGGTATCGGTGCGCAAAGGAACGTCGATACGTTTCTTCCCGAGATTCCAAGGTCCCGCCACCAGGGCCAGATAGCGCTTCTCGAAAGTCGAGGTCTCCTCTCGCAGCAGCGCATGCACGACCCGGAGGGCTGCAGTACTGCGCGCCAGGATGAGGCAACCACTGGTATCCCGGTCCAGCCGATGAGCCAGCTCCAGGTGTTCGTCCGGGCGCAGTGCGCGCACCACCTCGATCACACCAAAGCTCACACCGCTCCCGCCGTGAACGGCAATCCCGGCTGGCTTATTGAGGACCAGCAGCTTCGCATCCTCGTAGACGATGGACTTGCGAATGGTCTCCTGAAGATCGGCCGAGGGACGCCCGACCTCCTCCGGCGGCCTCACTCTCACCGGGGGAATCCGGATCTTGTCGTGCGCCTCCAATCGGGTATCCGGGCCCGCACGGTGACCGTTGACGCGGACTTCACCTTTACGGATTACCCGATAAACCTTGCTCCGAGGAATGTCGCCGAGACGCTTGTGCACAAAGTTGTCCAAGCGCTGTCCAGCCTCCTCGTCAGTCACCTCGAAATGCCTCACCTCGGTGCGGATTGGGGCCTTGGGGTCATCGATTCGTTGCTCCGGCACATCAACCTCGGTGTAAGGCATTGTTTCTACAATAGTCTTGCGAGTATACTCCGTCTGCCGTCCTTGCCGAGCTGGCTGGGAGGCGTCAATGGTCGGCGGGCTTCGAAGCGGACAGCGCTCAACCGCCGCATGTTAGTTGGACTCCCCAGGAGCGTGTCTGCCCCATAATCGCCAACCGCGGCCGAACGAGAGTGGCTTTTTGCTGCGATCCATTCGTTTACATAGTTCCTGCTATGCACGCGAATCCATCGCAGAAATATGCTCGCTCTGGATCGCGCTCGTAACGGCAATCATGTGGCGGAGCCGCCCCAGTGAGGCCATCGTCTTGGGCCGACAAGATCGCGCCGGCCGCGTTGCACTTCCTCGCTCGTGGAGCATTGCGGAAGTCCGTGGCTGCGCCGTCCGGTTGAGTTCACAGAAGGTTTCCCGGCGCACCGCCCTTTTCGAGGCGGGCATCGACGTGCATAACGAGACTGACGCGCCTTTGTCAAAGATCCGAAATCTTCGCTGCCGCGGGGCCTTGCCCGTGCGGCCTCCCGCCGTGTGCTTGCCGGCCCCTCAATCAATAGAAGGGGCACATGAAAAGAATGCTCGTGAATGCAACTCAAGAGGAAGAGTTGCGCGTCGCTCTGGTTGACGGACAAAAGCTCTTCGACCTCAGCATCGAATTACCCTCCCGCGAACAGAAGAAAGCGAACGTTTACAAAGGCCGGATCTCCCGCGTAGAACCCTCTCTCGAAGCTTGCTTTGTCGACTATGGAGCGCCGCGCCATGGTTTCCTGCCGCTGAAAGAAGTCTCACGGGACTACTTTCGCCAGCAGCCGCAAGGCGGCCGCATGAACATCCGCGAGCTACTGACGGAAGGTCAGGAGCTCATTGTCCAGGTTGAGAAAGAGGAGCGCGGCACCAAAGGTGCGGCCCTCACCACGTTCGTGAGTCTCGCCGGCCGGTTCCTGGTGCTCATGCCCAACAACCCGCGCGCTGGCGGTGTCTCGCGTCGCATCGAGGGCGAAGATCGCGACCAGATGCGCGAGGTCATGAATCAGCTCCAGATCCCCGACGGCATGGGTGCCATCGTGCGCACCGCCGGTGTCGGCCGGACCGCTGAAGAGCTGCAGTGGGATCTCGACAATCTCAAAACGCAATGGGAACAAATCGAATCGGCGGCCAAGGACCGTTCCGCACCATTTCTGGTCTTTCGGGAGAGCGATGCCGTTACGCGCGCGATGCGTGACTATCTTTCCGATGACATTGGCGAAGTCCTCGTCGACAACGATGCAGCGTTCCAGAAAGCTCAGGAGTACATGCAGCGCTTCATGCCCGCCGATGTGCAGCGGCGACTGAAGCAGTACACGGACGACATCCCACTCTTCACCCGTTTCCAGATCGAGAGCCAGATCGAATCGGCCTACGCGCACAAGGTGAGCCTCCCGTCCGGGGGGAGCATCGTGATCGACTACACCGAGGCTCTCGTTTCCATCGATATCAACTCGGCGCGCGCCACTCGTGGCAGCGACATCGAGACGACCGCCACGAATACCAATCTCGAAGCCGCCGATGAGATCGCCCGCCAGCTGCGCATTCGTGACATCGGCGGCCTCATTGTCATCGACTTCATCGACATGGAATCGGCCAAGAATCAGCGGGAGGTCGAGGACCGCCTGCGCGATGCCGTAAAGATGGATCGCGCGCGCATCCAGATTGGGCGGCTGTCGCGCTTCGGATTGTTGGAAATGTCGCGGCAGCGCCTGCGTCCTTCGCTGGGCGAGTCCAGTCACATCGTATGCCCTCGATGCGTGGGCATCGGCAGCATCCGTAGTATCGAATCGATGACCCTTTCGGTGTTGCGGCTCATTGGTGAGGAGCTGCGCAAGGACCGGACAGCGCGCGTCATCGTGCAAGTGCCCGTCGACGTCGCGACATACCTTTTCAACGAGAAGCGTGAGTGGCTGCGCACGCTCGAAGACAAGAGTGACGCTGAGCTGATCATCGTGCCGAACGCAAACATGCAGACGCCCGAGTATTCGATCAGGCGGCTGCGCGATGATGAGGCCGAGCTGGCGGAGAACAAACAGCTCAGCTATCTCATGCCCACACCGCCCGAGATAGCAGAGCCGGCGACTGTGCGTGATAAGCGGCCTCCCGCGGAAGCCGCCGCCGTTGCAACGCTCCTTCCGACAACAACAGCACCCGTGGTGACTCCACCGGTCTCTGCGGCACCCCCGACTCCAATGCCCGAACCGATTGCCAACGGCGGTGGCGGGTTCTGGGGAAAACTCAAGCGGCTGTTCTCTGATGAGCCGGCGACTGCTCCGCAGCCTGTTGTAGCGGAGCCTGTTGCTGCGAAGCCGTCAACAAGCAGTAGTTCCCGCAGCGACGGACGACGGGACGGTCGGCGCGATCATTCGCGCGGCCGACATGGCGATTTACGCCGAGGTGAGCGGGGTGACCGTGATCGCGGCGACCGTGGGGCTCGCGGCGACCGTGGAGACCATGGCGAGCGCGCCAACGAGCGTGGAGACCGCGCGGAGCGTAGCGACGGCCGTGATAACCGCGAGCGTGCAGAAACACGCGGCGGACGCGACGGAGGCCGCGATCGACATCGCGGCCCTGACAGGGGTCGCGACCAGGATCGGCGTGAGCGCTCTCCGGAACGGCGCGCTGACCAGGACGCACAAGGTCATCGCGGCGAGCGTGGCGAAGGCCGACGCGGGGATGCAAATCGCGACGGGAATCGGGACGGGAATCGCGATGCCGCCCGCGCCGATGCGGCACGAGCAGATGCAAATCGCTCTGGCGATTTCGGTCGGACTGATGCGAATCGGCCCGGCGAGTCTGGTCGCACCGATGTGAATCGCGCAGGCGAATTCAACCGCTCGTCGGAAGAAGGAGCCAATCGTCCAGTCGATGCCGCTGATGTTCGCGCCGAGGGACAAGCCGGTGGCGAGCGACAAGGCAGCGGCGAACGCGGCGAGCGAGGCTCCGGCGAATCCCGCCGTGGCCGGCGCGGTCGTCGTCGCGGCCGGCGCGGCGGAGGTGGAGGCTCCCGAGAGAGCGCGAACTCTGCCAACGGTGCATTGGAAGGCGGCGGAGACCACGAGGGCGCCGAGCAGTCGGCCGAAGGCGATCGGGAGGCTCGATCCCACCTCGCCAACGGTCATAACCAACACCCGGCGTCTGGTGAAAGCCAGCATGAGCATGCTCATGACCTCGGCGGGTCTGGCGGCCACAGTGAGCCGCGCGAGGCACAGGAAAACGCCGGCTGGCGGGGCGCGTCCCACGAGGGCCGCGGTTCGTCTGAAGCGCGAGAGCCGCGGGAATACCAACAGCGGGAGCAGCCAGTTCACGAACCGCGCGAGTCATCCCAACAGCGCGAGCCCTCGATGGCTTCAGAAAGCTCACCCGAGCGCGAGCCGTCGTTGCAGCGTGATACGTCTGGCCCGCGCGAGGCGCCCGCCTGGTCGCGCGATTCGTCCCAGGATAACGAGTCCTCCAGGACAGAGTCGTCCTCTCGCGAGCCGTCGGCTGCCGCAGCCTCGTCTGAGCACTTCCCGGGCGCACCTTCAGTAGAACCCTCGCGACCGGCGAAGCCGTTCGTGGTCTGGTCTTCGGCGCCCTCCTCGTCCCGCGATCGCCCCGACGAGTGAGTTAGTTGGTCGGGCCTGACGCGCGGAGCAATCCGCGCGTCAGGCCGGCGTCCAGGTTAGGCGGCGCGGCTGCGTTGGCGGAGGTGCGCCAGGAGGCCGCGGCTGGCGGCCTCGACGAGGTCGAGGACCTCCTCGAAGCCATTCGGGCCACCGTAGTAAGGGTCGGGAACCTCGCTGACGACAGCCTCGGGAGCGAATTCGAGGAACAGGCGCACCCGTTCCCGGGCATGCGCAGGGGCACGGCGGTGGAGCACCTTCAGATTCTGGAGATCCATCGCGAGGATCAGATCGAACTCCTCGAAATCACTCGGTGCGACCATACGGGCGCGCAAAGGGGACAAGTCGTAGCCCCGGCGGCTCGCAGCGGCGCGGGTGCGGGCGTCTGGAGGCTCACCCACGTGGTAGCCCGCCGTCCCGGCGGAGTCCACTTCGAGGGTCAGCTCAGGGGCCTCGCGCGCCGCTACAGCTCGAAACACGCCTTCCGCGGTCGGCGAGCGACAAATATTCCCGAGGCAGACAAACAGGATCTTCACGGATCCTATTTTACCGTATATCCGCGGCCTTCGAGGCAAGCTCCCATGGCGCGGTTGTAGGCCGACCGTGCGCTCTCATTCTGCTCCGCCGGCACGCCACCGCCGGACTGCGTCGGGTCAAATCCCGACTGGTCGTGCGCCCACTTGTGGCATTCGTATTTATCAGTGGACTGCTGCTCCTCGGTCTGCCCGTTCTTCGGATAGATAAAAAGATCCGCGCCCGGCGTCGGGGCCGGCGGCTGCTGCGCCTGCGGGGGCTGCATCTGCGCCGCGTTTTCATCACCCGGTGGAGCGACGACTACATACTGGCTCTGCTCGGGAACCCACTGATAGTAGGTCTCGTTGGAGTAGTAATACGGCACACCGCCAAACCATACGGTCTGGTAGTAGAGCGGGAGAGTCGGCACAAACACACCGATCGGGGCGCCGACCACGACGAATCCCGGTCCGCGCTGTGCGTACCAGATGCCGCCCGAGTAATAGTAGCCGCCTCTGACGATGAACCGCTCCCGCGGGATATCGTGGAAGTAGTAGCCCCGGGCGGGATAGTACCGGTGCATCCCGAAGCGGCCATCGTAATGATCGAAGCCCGGCCGCGGGCGTTCGAATCCCCCGCGAGCCTCGAATCGCTCATGCGGCGGTCCGCGGGGCGGCTCAGCACTGGCCGTACCCACGGCCAGCGCCAATGCGACAGCGGCTGTTCCAATCCACGAGCGGGCATTCATGTTCGAGCGCGACCTCTGTTGGTGTTGACTCATCTGACCGTGTAGCCGCGGCCTTCCAGGCAGGCACTCAAGGCGCGACGATAGTTCGACGCACGGGCATCCATCGCGGCAACTGCCTGGGCATCGCGCGAGCCATTGATGGCGTCGGCCTGCTGCTGTGCGGCGGCGCGCTGCTGCTGCTCCGCTGCGGTGCCGACCAGGCCACCGGCCACTCCACCCAGGATCAATCCGGCACCGGCGTCGCGGGGACCCGCGACGACAGCGCCCAGGATGGCGCCCGTAATGGCGCCTACAGCAGTGCCCGATCCAGGCGCAGGTCCGGCAGCCACCACACGGTAACGATCATGTGGCGGCACATTCGGAGCGCTCGGATCGAAGCCTGTCTGCTTCCCAGCCCAAAGGTTGCACTCGTAGCGGTCCCGCTCCTGCTGGTCCGCACTCTGATTGTTCTGCGGATAGGCATAGATATCTGTGACCGGCCTCTCAGGCGGAGGCGGCGGCGGGGGCGGATAAGGCCGCTCCGGGGGAGCGTCAACGCAACCTGCCAGCAGCGCGGCGGCGAGCGCAGCGGCGCCAAGACCAGCGCGGCTCACTGTTTTGTTTCGAATCGTCATTTTGTAGCTTCCATGAGTGAAGCGGTGCTATCGCCATAAAACGCGAGCGGCGGGCTCAGGGTTGACAGCCCCGGCCACGCCCGGCTTCTCGTTTCGACGTCTCCACCGCGCCCTGAGTTCCGATTGTGAAGAATTGTCAAACGATCCTTCGTCCCACCCCGAATATGAGGGTGGGCGAGATCAATTTCGAGAGGTCACGAGGCCTAGCACGCGCTCGAAATCCTCGGCCGTATTTACATCCGGGCCAGGCCGCTCGGCTGCATCCGCCACGCGGATCTCAAAGCCATGCTCCAGCGCCCGCAACTGCTCGAGCCGCTCGGCCTGCTCGAGATGGGTCGGCTCGAGAGCGGCCAGACGCAACAAGGCACCAACACGGTAGGCGTAGATTCCGACGTGACGGCGTGCTCCGGCAAACACACGCTGGCTCGCGAGCCCGCCCGCAGCGCCATCGCGATTCCAAGGGATCGGCGCACGACTGAAATACAGCGCCCTGCCGGGTATGTCGGTCACGACCTTCACCGCATTCGGATTCAACAATTCCTCGACAGAATCGATCGCCGTCGCAAGCGTCGCCATCTGCGCAGCCGGATGGGCTGCCAACAGCGCGGCGACCTGTTGGATGAGCGCGGGTGGAATGAGAGGCTCATCCCCTTGCACATTCACCACGATCGCACTCTCCGGCCAGCCGCGCATGCGGGCCACCTCGGCAATCCGGTCCGTGCCGGAGGTGTGCGTCCCGGCGGTCATGATCACCTCCGCTCCGAACGAATGACCCGCACTGACGATCAGCAAGTCGTCGGTAGCGATCAACACTTCGTCCGCCCCCGACACGCAGGCGCGCTCGTACACCCACTGCACCATCGGCTTCCCGCCGATGGACATCAGGGCTTTGCCAGGCAAGCGCGTCGACGCGTACCGCGCTGGAATGACAACTCGAAACACGGGCTATCAGCGCTCCAGAAGAGGATCGTCGGCGGCAAGCTGACGCGCCTCCTCTTCCAGCATGACGGGAACACCGTCGCGAATCGGATAAGCGAGCCGGTCCAGGCGGCAGACCAGGACCCGCGCGTCACGTTGGTACTTGAGCGTTCCCTTGCAAATCGGGCAAGCCAATATCTCGAGCAGGCGTGCATCCATCGTCGCTGTGACCTCCGTCGTCAAGTGATCTTGTGCAGCACGTGTTCGAGCACCTCACGCGCCTGTGCCTCACCGAATGAAGCTGCGGTGGGTACGAACCATAACCGCGGGTGGGCGAAAGCGACACATTTTACGGCATCCTTCTCGGTCATGAGCACCGGGAAATCCGCAGCAAAGGTGACATCTCCAGGGGTAAAGGCGTGGTGGTCCGGAAACGGATGCTCGATGACCTCGAGCCCGTGTCCCCGCAGATCGCGGAAAAAACGCTCGGGATTACCGATACCTGCGACCCCATGCACGGGCTGCCCGCGAAAGTCCTCCAGCCGCCGGCGCTCTGCCTGCGCAGCAACTCGGACTGCCGCCCCGGGCAGCAGGGTCATTCGAACCGCCTTCGGATTCAAAGACTCCAGGCTCTGTAGCGATCTGTGCTCCGCAGCACCATTCACGACTACCAGGTCGACCGCTGCCAGCCGGGAGATCGGCTCCCGCAAGGGTCCGGCGGGCAGCACCCGCGAGTTGCCGAACCCACGGCTGCCGTCGATTACGACGAGCTCACAGGTACGTGCAAGCCGCAGATGTTGCAGTCCATCATCCGACAGAATCACGTCTACCCCTCGCGCAACCAGCGTCCGCGCAGCTGCTACGCGATCCCGTCCAACCACCGTAGCGCAGCCCGTGGCATGGGCCAGGAGCACTGGCTCGTCACCCACGTGCTGCCAGCTCGATGTCTCACCGACGAGCCGAGGCTCATTGCGCACACTCCCGCCATAACCGCGGGAGACGATGCCCACTTGCAATCCCCGCGCGACCAGCTGGCGCGCCAGCCATATCACCAGCGGGGTTTTGCCAGTGCCCCCGACAGTCAAGTTCCCGACGACAACTACAGGTTTTCCAACACGATGGCTCGTCAGCCAGCCACGCGAATACGCGCGCCGGCGTAAGTAGATGATTGCGCCGTAGAGCCAGGCCAAGGGCTGCAGCAACGAGGGCCCCGAGTCCGCGCCATACCAGAGCTTCGTCAGCCGTTGCTCCATACGGTGCGGTCAGGCCTTGAATTGCATCCGGTGAAGTTGCGAGTAGATTCCATTCTGACTCAACAGCTCGTCGTGCGTGCCGGACTCGACCATCACGCCGGCGTCGAGCACAATGATGCGGTCGGCCTGCTCCACTGTCGAAAGGCGGTGCGCAATCACGAAGGTGGTGCGATTGCGGACCAGTTGGGCGAGCGCCGCCTGGATGTGGCGCTCGGCCTCGCTATCCAGAGCCGACGTGGCCTCATCCAGGATGAGAATCGGCGCGTCTTTGAGCAAAGCCCTGGCGATCGAGATTCGTTGGCGCTGACCGCCGGAAAGGAGCACACCTCGATCGCCGACCATGGTGTTGAAGCCATCAGGCTGCGCCGCGATGAATTCCAGCGCGTGGGCCGCCTCGGCAGCGCGGGTCAGCGCCTCGTCCGACACCTCTCGCCCGAAAGCAATGTTGTTTCGAATGGTGTCGTTGAACAGCACGACGTCCTGACTCACGACCGAGATCTGCTCACGCAGGCTGCGGAGGTCGTATTCGCGCACGTCACGCCCGTCGATACGGACCGAGCCGGAGCCGGGCTCGACGTCGTAAAACCGAGGCAGCAGGTTCACCAGAGTCGACTTGCCGCTGCCCGAGCGGCCTACGATGGCGACGCTCTGGCCGGCGGCGACTTGCAGCGAGATCTCCTCGAGCGCTGCCGCTTTACCTCTTTCATAGGTAAAGGAAACGTTGTCGAACACCACCTCGCCACGCACGCGCTTGGTAATGTAACTTCCGCCCTGGGGCTCGGTCGGCTCGTCCAGGATTTCGAACAGGCTCGCGCCGGCAGCGATTCCCTGTTGCAATGGACCGGCAACCCCCACCAGCTCACGCAAGGGCTGCGCGATGCTCACCAGAGCGGTGACGAAGCCGAGCAGATCACCCATGGACATCTGGCCGTGCACCGCATCCGCAATGGCCGTGCGCAGGACGAGCGCCATGCCGCTGGCCGTCACGAGTTGCACAATGGGGTTGGACAGGCTGCGGGTCAGGATGAGCTTCATGTTCGACCGCAGGTTATGAGTGTTCACCGCATCGAACTGCTTGCCGATATGCTGTTGGGCGTTGTAGACCTTGATGAGCCGGGGCGACTCGAGGCTCTCCTTGGCGACGCGAGTCACATCTCCCATCGAGTCCTGGATACGCCGGCTGTAGCGGCGGAAGCGCCGGTTGATGCTGGAGACCAACCAGCCGACGAGCGGCCCCATGATGAGCGCCACCAGCGCGAGCCGCGTGTTGAGCCAGAAGAGGACAATAACGGAGCCGATGATGGTCAATGCGCTGCGGATCGTAACTACGATCGAGTCGGTGGTGGCCGATCCGATCTGCTCGGCGTTGTAGGTCAACCGGGAGAGCAACGTCCCGGAAGCGTTCCGATCGAAATAACCGATAGGCAGGGTGAGGAGGCGGTGGAAGGCATCGGCCCGCAGTTGGTTGACCATGCGCCGGCCGACCGCGCCCATGCAGTAGGTCTGGATGAAATCGCCGATGCCGCGCAAGATGAACAGCCCCACCAGTGCCAGGGGCACCCACACGATGGTCCGGGGATCGCGCTTGGTAAACGTCCCGTCGCCAAGCTCCTTTGCATAAAGCGAGAAGCTCGCCATCGTGAGGGAGAACAGGATTCCACCGAGGATGCCGAGGATGAATTGGCTCCGGTACGGTCGCAGATAGCTGAGCAACCGCCGGTAGGTGCCCACTGGGCTTCCCCCGACGGGCGGCGCCCCGCCCCTCCCCCCTGTATCGTTCAAGGCTTGCCCGCCGGCCCTTCCTTGACGGTGGCGATGTTGAGATCTGCGAAGCCGAGCCGGCCGAGTACATCCATGGCAGTGATGACCGACTGGTGCGTAGCCCGGGCGTCAGCGCGGATGGTCACCCGGAGCGTGCGGTTGGTGCCCGCTTCTTTCAACAAAGCCGCCCGCAGTGTGTCGGGACTGGAATTGATCAGCTCTTTCTCGTTGACGCGGTAACTCCCCTCCTGAGTCACGGTGACGACGAGCGGCTCGCTGTGCGCGGCCTCGGGTGGGACGCCATTCGCGGTCGGCAGGTGAACGCGAACCCTTCCCTCGTCCGTGAAGCGGCTCGAGAGCATGAAAAACACGACGAGCAGCAGCACCACGTCGATGAGGGAGACCACATTGATCTCCGGCTCTTCGTGGCGGCGTGGCTTGAGATTCATGGGTGTTGTGCCGAAGTCAGGTGGCAGCTCAGGCAGCGGCGACCGCGGCGGAGGAGCCCGACCCGCGCTGCTCACGCACGTGGGCCGCCTCCAGCGCATCGGCCATGCGCATCGCATTCTTCTCCATTCCGACCACGATGCGCTCCACCTTGCCGCGCAGGTAGCGATAAGCGATGAGTGAAGGAATAGCGACGCAAAGGCCAGCAACCGTCGCGATCAGCGCCTCGGCAATACCGCCCGACAGCGCGCGAGGGTCACCCATACCTCCAGCCTGAATGGCGTTGAAGGAGCGGATGATGCCCGTCACGGTGCCTAGCAGCCCCAGCAGCGGCGCGATGCCCGCAATGGTGCCGAGCGTGTTGAGAAAACGCTCCAGCTCGTACACCACATGGCGGCCGGTGTCCTCGAGGCGCTCCATCAGAATCTCGCGCGGCCGATGGCGGTTCGCCAATCCCGCCGCGAGCAACTTCCCCAACGGGGAGTTCTGCTCCAAGGCGGTGATGACCTTCTCATTGACCTGGTTGGCTTCGATGAGCTTCCAGACTTGCTGCGGCAGCTCGGGCGGCAGGACGCGTTTGTCCTGCAGAGTCCAGAGCCGCTCGAGCACAATGGCCGCGGCGATGATCGAGCACAGAATAATCGGCCACATCAGCGGGCCACCAGCCCGCACGATTTCCCACATCCAAGTGACCCCAGCGCCGGTGATCCGGCAAAAAGCGACGCGGCATCATACCGGAGAGTCGGGAGCGCTCAAGGCGAGCCAACGCACATGTCGGGCACTGGCGACTACGGCAACGATCGCGCACGCGGTGGCGATCAAGGGAGGCGATCACAGGAACGATGACGTTTGTCCAGAACGAGAGCTGTTCCCGCATCACCCCGCCCTTGCCGAGCTCAAAGTCCAGGGTGGCCTGAGGCTTGCGATCCGGGTGCCTATGTTTTGCAAATCGTTCTGGTAGAGTCCGCTCAGCCTCATGCCGCGCCGCCTACTGAAAAAAATTTGTCCGTCTCCTGGGGTCCTGCAAAAGCGCTGGTACCTGCGGCCTTTTGGGGACCGCATCGCCGACCCGCGCCTGTGGACCTTGCACCGGCGAGCAGTGACAAGTGCCTTTGGCGTCGGCTTGGCAATCGCCTTCATCCCGCTGCCTGTCCACATGGTGGTTGCCGGCCTCGTGGCCATCGCATGTCGGATCAATTTTCCGGCGATCTATGGGGCCACCTTGCTGGTAAACCCCCTTACCTGTGTTCCGGTGTATTACACGGCCTACCGCGTCGGAACGACGCTGCTCGGCATCAGCCCGGAGGGCTTCCGTTTCCATCCGAGCTGGGAATGGTTCCAGACGAGCCTTCAACCGGTCTGGAAGCCCTTCCTGCTGGGGTGTACGGCCTGCGCGGTGGTGACCGGGCTACTGGGCTGGCTCACCTTGGAGCTGATCTGGCGCTGGCGCGTAACCATGCGCTATCGCGCCCGGCACGAGCAGGCGACCCTGGGGGCCTAGCCCACACCGCCCGCCCTCAACCGGCGGTACTCTCCGTCAGAATGCCCCGCTCGATCGCGAAGATGCGCTCCATACGGCTCGCCAGGCGCATGTCGTGGGTGACCACAATGAGGCTCGTGCGCAACTCCTTGTTGAGCTCGAGCATCAAGGCAAACACCGCCTCCGCGTTGGTGCCGTCCAGATTCCCGGTCGGCTCATCCGCTAACACGATCTGGGGCTTGGTCACGAGTGCGCGGGCAACCGCGGCCCGCTGACGCTCACCGCCGGAAAGTTGATCGGGCCGGTGGCCCAGCCGTTCACCCAGACCCACGCGCTCGAGCACCTGCCGCGCCAGATCACGCGCTTCCGACACCTTCATTCGTCGCACCAGCAGTGGCATCGCGACGTTCTCGAGTGCCGAGAACTCAGGCAGCAAGTGATGGAACTGGTAGACAAACCCGAGCGCCCGGTTGCGCAGGGCGCCGCGCTGCTGCTCGCTCTGCTCGTGGATATCCTTGCCATCGATCAGAACGTGACCGCTGGTAGGCCGGTCCAGGCCGCCCAGGATCTGTAGCAAGGTCGTTTTGCCGGATCCCGAAGCCCCCACGATAGCAATGCGCTCGCCCGTGGCCACCGCGATGTTGACCCCCTGCAGCACTTCGAGCGTCACCGGGCCTTGCTTGAAGTTTTTGTGCACATTGCGGGCTTCGAGAATCGTCTTCGTCATCCGGCCTTGCTCCATTGGGGTGGCGCTACTCACGGCGTAGCGCCTCGGCCGGTGCGGTGCGCGAAGCCCGCCATGCCGGATAGATCGTCGCCAGCGCACACAAGACGAACGCTACGCCACAAATGCGCAGCACGTCGCCGCCCTCGACGTATGTTGGAAGATCACTGATGAAGTAGACCCGCGCGTCGATGAACTGCGTATCGAACAGGCGTTCGAGCACTCCAACAATACTACCGAGGTTGTCGGAAATGATTTTGCCGAGAAATGCGCCCAGCACCGTGCCCGCAAGACCGATCAGCACGCCCTGGACGATGAAAGTGAGGAGCACGTTCGGCGGACCCGCGCCAAGTGTGCGCAGGATAGCGATGTCCGTCTGCTTCTCCTTCACGATCATGACCAACGTGGCGACGATGTTGAAGGCCGCCACCGCGACGATCATGAACAAGATGATGAACATCATCTTTTTCATGCTGTCGATGCTGCGGAAAAAGCTCTCGTGGTCCATCGTCCAGTCTTTGACGTAGAAGTTGCCGCCCAAGGCCACTGCAACTTTGCGAACCGTCGCCGGCGCGCGCAGTGGATCTTCGAGCGCGAGCCGGATGCCGGTGACCCGGTCACCCAGACGGAAGAGCCGCGCTGCGTCCGCCAGATGCACGAGCGCGTAGTTCCGATCGATCTCGTACATACCCGAGGCAAAGATCCCCGCGACCCGGAAGCGCCGCATCCGGGGCACGACCCCGTTCGGGGTCGCAATGCCGTCCGGCGCGATGAGCACGACCGAGCCGCCCACACCTACATTCAGGTCTTTCGCCAGCGCGCTCCCCAGGATTGTGTTGTATTCACCGCCCTGGAGAGCATCGAGCTTGCCCGCGATCATGCGTTGCGCGAGTCCGGTCGCGGTCTTTTCCTCCTCAGGCAGGACACCGCGCACGGTCGCGCCGTCGATGTGCGCACCGTTGGCGAGCATCGCCTGCTCCTCGATGTAGGGCACGGCGGCCACTACCCCGGGCTGCTTGCGCACCTCACTTTGAACCTGCCGCCAGTTCGACAGGGTGCCTTCCAACCCCATCATGGTGGCATGCGAGGTCACACTCAGGATGCGGCTGCGGATCTCCCGTTGGAAACCATTCATGACGGAAAGCACCACGATCAGCGTGGCAACGCCGAGGGCGAGGCCGAGCACCGACACAAGGGCGACGAACGAGACGAACCCACGCCGATGAGTCGAGCGGAGGTACCGGGTACCAATGAGCCATTCGTAGGCGGTACGCACGGCTTACTCGTAGCGCAAGGCTTCGGCCGGAGCCGTGCGCGATGCCCGGATAGCCGGATACAACGTTGCAAGCCCGGTCAACAAGAAAGCCGCAACGGCGATGACGATGACGTTCTCCCATCTCACGTCGGATGGTATGGCGGTTATGTAGTAAACGTCGGAATCGAAGATCTGAAAGCCGAAAGTGCGCTCGAGAAACGGCTCGATAGTGCCGACGTTGAAGGCGATGGCGAGACCCAAAGCCAGACCTGTCGCCACGCCGAGCCAACCGATCACCAGGCCTTGCGTAACGAATACTCCCATCACCTTGCGTGGGGAGGCCCCGAAGGTGCGCAGAATCGCGATGTCCGTCCGCTTGTCCGTGACGACCATGACGAGCATTGCCACGATGTTGAAGGCTGCGACCGCCACGATGAGAAACAGAATGAGGGACATCATGGTCCGCTCGATGCGGGTCGCGCGGAAATAACTCGCGTTGTCCTGAGTCCAATCAGTGACGCTAAAACCTTTGGGCAACACCTTACGCAGCTGTGGCGCCAGTTGGGGCGTGGCGAGTACGTCATTGAAACGAACGCGCAGCCCTACTCCGTTCTCCTGCCCTGGAGCGAGCGCGCGCACGTCATCGATATCGGCGAAAACATAAACCTCGTCGAGATCCGCCAAACCGGCTTCGAAAATTCCGGCAACTTTCAATTGGCGTAGTTTCGGGGCGGGAGCGCCGTCGGGCGTGACCGTCGGAATCAGTAGTGTCAGGCTATCGCCGCGGGAGAGGCCGAGCCGATCCGCTATGACTGCTCCGACGAGAACCGCGTTGGATCCTGGAGCCAGATCATTCAGCTGACCTTGCTTGATGGACTGCGTGATCTCAGTCACCTGCGGCTCGCTGCGCGGATCGATGCCCCGCAGGACGACCGGGAGCATCTGCGGCGTACGGAGCGCGAGCGCCTGGATCTCGATGTAAGGCGCAACGCCTGCGACCCCTGGCACCTTGCGAATGGCCCGTTGCGCTTCGCTCCATGCCTCGGGCGTAGGTTTTGGAGCGCCGGGATCGGCAGTCACCCGGGCATGCGCGCTCAACGAGAGCAAGCGGTCCCGGAGCTCGTTTTCGAAGCCGTTCATGACCGAAAGAATCACGATCAGCGCGGCGACACCCACTCCGACCCCCAGAAGCGAGGCCCAGGTAATGAACGACACAAAAAACTTGTGAGAGCGTGCCCGGACGTAGCGCAGCCCTATGTAAAGCGGCAGGGGGTGAAACATCGTAGCGATTTAACCACAAGTAGAAGTGGTTCACAGAATCGAAGGCCGCGCCGGCCGGGCGCTTTGACAGATTTCGCCCGGTGGTACCATCGGCGGCGTTGGTCCGGTTCAAGGAGCCTTCATGCAGACCCGCCGCCGCACATCACGCTCAGTGCTCTGCGCCCTGGTATATAGCCTGGGCCTGGGAGCCGCTGGCGCCGCCATGGCCGAGACGATCGTTGTCGATGACCAGGTGCAGGTCCGTGATTCCTCGGTCGAGAAGCCCAAGCGCGGCGTCACCATGACCCAGGTCGAAGCCAAGTTCGGCGCTCCTGCTACAAAGCATGACGCGGTTGGCCAGCCACCCATCACCCGTTGGGACTATCCCGGGTTCTCCGTCTTCTTCGAGCACGATCGCGTCATCCACGCGGTAGCCACCGCCGGCTGAGGCTCGCGACCGCTCAGGTTGGCCCCTTGGTCAATCCGTCATAACATATCCCACCTGGGCCGCTCCCACATGTAGTGGAGAGCGCACATGCACCGGTGATACGCTTTCGGTGCAGATAAGAATTTGGGGATATTGTGTCGGAAGACGAGTCGCTCCGGACCCGTATCGAGGCGCTTGTGCGCGCGGGCTCCGTGCGCCGAAAGATCGCGGCGGTGCAACTTGAGGCGGAAATCCGGCGTCGAGAAGATGTGATGCGGCAAACGTTCCGCCGCTACGTCTCGCCGCGCCTGGCGGACAAGATTCTGGAAGACGCGCAGCTGCGCGATACCCTTCTCTCGACGGCTGATGTGCGCACCCACGCTGTGGTGCTCTTCGCAGACCTCCGTGGGTTCACGAGCATCTCCGAGCGGCTCGAGCCGCATGAGGTCGTGCCTCTCCTGAACGAATACTTTTCTCTGCTGACCGAGATCACCTTCCGCCATGAAGGGACGGTGTTCCACATGGCCGGCGATAGTCTGATGCTCGGATTCGGCGTGCCTCTCGAACAGAAGGATAGTGCGCAACGCGCCGTGCGTGCCGCGCGCGAGATGCTCGAAAGCTTCGGGGAGCTCGCCCAGTCATGGAAGGAGCGGTATCAGATCGAAGCCGGTCTCGGCATCGGCATCAACGAAGGCGATGTGGTAGCGGGCAACATCGGATCCAGCGCTTACATGAGCTACACCATCATCGGCGATACGGTGAACATCGCCTCCCGTCTCTGTCAACGCGCCCGGGCTGGCGAGATGCTTTTCTCGCTCGCGCTCAAAAAGTCGCTCGACGGCAGTGGGTATGACGTAGGCGCCCAGCACCTCCCGGCCATGCAGCTCCGAGGTCGCTCCGCTCCCATCGACATCTACTGCATTCCGACCGACACCCGCGTACAAGTCTCTGAACCCGCAGCGCTGTGACCCGCGATCCGCCCACTCCTAGTACCATCCTGCAGCCATAACCCAGCCCGCCGCCCCCGGCGGCCGCGCACCGCATGCGGCGCGCCCAATCCTGCAGTTCACAGATGCTGAAGCCCTCCGTTCCCTCATCGACTCATCGCCACCTCCGCTGGCACCAGCTCTATGGCAGCGCCGCCGCACTGGCGCTCGCCGAAGCCACACGTGGCGACCATCGTCTTTATGTCGTCGTCGTGGACGCCGCGCGCGAGCTCGAGCGCTTGACCGCGGAGCTGCGCTTCTTCGCCAGCGAGTCGCTGCCGCTCCTGACGCTCCCCGATTGGGAGGTCCTGCCCTATGACCTTTTTTCTCCCCACCCGGACATCATCTCGGAGCGCCTGAGAACGCTATACGAGCTGCCTCGCGCCAAGCACGGATGCTTGATCGTCACCGCGGACACGCTCATACAGCGCCTTCTGCCCCGAACGTACGTCCAGGGGCGTGCATTCGAGCTCGCCGTCGGGGAGCCTCTCGCGGTCGAACCGTTCCGACAGCGCCTCACCGAAGCGGGCTACGCGAGCGTGAGTCAGGTCGTGAGCCCGGGTGAGTTCGCTGTGCGCGGCTCGCTGCTGGATGTGTACCCGATGGGTACGACCGCTCCCCTGCGCATCGATCTGTTCGACAACGAAATCGAAGCCATTCGCACCTTCGATCCGGAAAGCCAACGCTCGCTGGACGCGCTCGAGAACGTGCGCCTCCTTCCAGCCCGTGAGGTGCCGCTCGATCCGGAAGCGATCAAGGAATTTCGCCGCCGCTTCCGCACCCGATTCGAAGGCGATCCAACCAAGACAAGTATTTATCGGGGCGTGAGCGAAGGCATCGCGCCGGCGGGCATCGAGTTCTATCTCCCGCTGTTTTTCGAGGGCACCGCTACCCTTTTCGACTATCTCCCGCCCAACGCGGTGATCGTTCGCGATGCCGGCTTGCCAGGCACCCTGATCAAGTCCTGGGAAGACATCGGCGCACGCTACGAAGATCGCCGCCACGACGTGGAGCGCCCCATCCTCAAGCCGGGCGAGCTCTTCCTCGAGCCGGCCGAGATCGATAGCAAGCTGGCGAGCTTCGCCTCGATCACACTGGAAGCCTTCAAGACCGATACCGAGCTCCTCGGTCCGGACGAGACTGTCCGTAACTTCCCCACCACGGCTCCGCGTGAGTTGCGGATCGATGTAAGGACTGAACAGCCGTTCGCGCCGTTTGACGCCTTCCTGAGCGAATTCCAAGGTCGTGTGTTGATCGCAGCGGATTCACCAGGGCGGCGGGAAGTGCTGCAGGAGATGTTGCGGGCGCAGGGCCATAACGTGACTCCCGTGCAGAGTTGGGATGCGTTCGCGAGTGGTAAAGCCGCTCTCGCCCTCACGGTGGCTCCCGATCTGCAGGGCCTCACGCTTACCGAGCCACACATCGCGGTCGTCTCGGAAGCACAGTTGTTCGGTGCTCGCGCGCGCCAGGAGCGCCGCCGCAAGCGTGCCGCAGCTGATCCCGAAGCGATCCTGCGGGATCTCCAGGACCTCAACCCCGGAGCTCCTGTAGTCCACGAGGAATACGGCGTCGGCCGTTATGTTGGCATGCAGATGATGGAGATCGCCGGGCAGCCCGGCGAGTTCCTGGTACTCGAGTACCTGGACGGCGACCGGGTGTACGTGCCGGTCCACTCTCTGCACCTCGTGAGCCGTTACACCGGCTCGGCTCCGGAAACGGCACCACTGCACAAACTCGGCACCGATCAATGGGCGAAGGCGCGCAAGCGGGCGGCCGAGCAGATCCGCGATGTGGCTGCCGAGCTGCTGGACCTGTACGCGCGGCGCAAAGCCCAGCAGGGACTGCGTCTGCCGCTGAACGAGCTCGACTACCAGTCGTTCGCGAATGCCTTCCCCTTTGAAGAGACCGAGGACCAGGCACAAGCGATCCAGGCGGTGCTGACAGATCTCAGGAACGATCGGCCAATGGACCGCATCGTCTGCGGTGATGTCGGGTTCGGCAAAACGGAAGTGGCCATGCGTGCGGCATTCGCAGCCGTCCAGGGCGGAAAACAAGTGGCCGTGTTGGCGCCCACGACCCTTCTAGCCCATCAGCACGTGGCGAACTTCCGCGATCGATTCGCGGACTGGCCGGTGCGCATCGAGGCGCTTTCGCGTTTTGGTAACGCGAAGGAGACCCAAGCGACGCTGGAAGGGATCGAGCGCGGCACGGTCGACATTGTCATTGCCACGCATCGCCTCCTCCATGCGCATCCGCGTTTCAAGGATCTCGGCCTCATCATTGTCGATGAGGAGCATCGGTTTGGTGTGCGTGACAAGGAGCGCCTGCAGGCGCTGCGTGCCAACGTGCACGTCCTTACTCTGACGGCGACACCCATACCGCGTACGCTCAACATGGCGCTCGGGGGCTTGCGCGATCTGTCATTGATCACGACACCGCCGGCGGAGCGCCTCGCGATCAAGACATTCGTCGTCGAATGGCACGGCCCAACACTGCGCGAGGCGGCACTACGAGAGTTGCGCCGCGGTGGGCAGATGTACTTCGTGCACAACGAAGTCCAATCGATCGAGAAAATCGCTGGGGAAGTTCAGGAGCTCATTCCGGAGGCCAGTGTCCGCATCGGCCACGGACAGATGCGGGCGCGTGACCTCGAGCAGTTGATGGTCGACTTCTATCACCGCCGGTTCAACCTGCTGGTGTGTACGACCATCATCGAGAGCGGGATCGATGTCCCGACGGCGAACACGATCATGATCAATCGCGCCGATCACATGGGCCTCGCTCAGCTGCACCAGCTGCGCGGCCGTGTTGGCCGCTCGCACCACCGCGCCTACGCCTACTTGATTACCCCGCCGCGCAAAGCGCTGTCGGCGGACGCCGCGAAGCGACTGGAAGCCATCGAGTCTATGGAAGAGCTGGGCGCGGGATTCGTACTTGCGACCCATGACCTGGAGATCCGCGGCGCCGGCGAGCTGTTGGGCGAGCAGCAGAGCGGCCAGATGACCGAGATCGGTCTGGCCATGTATCTCGATATGCTGGACCACGCGGTGAAAGCACTCAAGGAAGGCCGGGAACCCGCACTCGACAAACCGCTGGTCGCGGCAACGGAAGTGGAGCTACGGTTGCCTGCGTTCGTACCCGAGACATACATCGCCGACGTGCATGTGCGGTTGAGCCTCTACAAGAGGATCGCCGCCGCCGACAGCGACCAGGCGTTGGATGAGCTGACCTCGGAAATCTACGACCGCTTCGGACCGCTGCCGCCGGCGGCGCAGAGTTTGTTGCGGATTGCGAAGTTGAAGCTCGTAGCGCGTGCGATCGGCGTGCGGCGCCTGGATATCGGGCCGCAAGGCGGGACGGTCACTTTCGAGGAGCGCAACTCTATCGATCCGGGGACCATCGTTCGCATGGTGCAGAAGGGAGCCCGCGACTACCGGCTGGAAGGGCCGTTGAAACTGCGACTCATGCGGCAGCTGCCCACGGAGGAAGCGCGCTTTGTGTTCGCTGACGCGCTGTTGAAGCTTCTGGGCGAGAAGCCGAAGGCAGAGGCGCCGCCAGTGGCCTCAAAACGCAAATAGCCCCCGTCGCCCGCCGACGTCACGCGTCTTTAGCTGATGCTGCAGTAGAATAACGCGCATGAACCTCCGCACCTCGCGTCTACGCACGATCTACCTCCTCGTCGCGGCCTTGGCCTGCGGGCTGCCCGCGGTTTCGCAGGAACCGCCGTCGAGTCCCGCCTACAACATCGAGCTCGTCATCTTCCGTGCCACGAGCTCACAAGGCATCGCCGAAAACTGGAGCGCGGAAGTCGCCGGCAATGCCAACAGTATCGTCGGCGACGAGGCGTCCAGCGGCTCCTCGCAGGTGGGTCACTTCGTAGCGCTGCTACCCAGCTCCTCCTATCAACTGAACGACATCGAGAGCAGGCTGCGCTCGAGCGGTGCGTACGTGCCGGTGGCGCACGTGGCGTGGTCGCAGACCGCCAGCGGGTGGGGCACGCGAGCCGGATTCTCACTCCAGAAGCTCGGTGTCGATGCCGCCGGTTTGAGCGGCACAGTGTTTCTCGAGCGCGGGCAGTACCTGCATCTCGGAATGGCCCTGAGCTACGCCGACCCCTCGCCGCCGTCAGGACTGGGCGCGGCCTCGGGAACGACCTTTACCATCAATCAAAGCCGGCGCGTTCGCTTCTATGAACGTAACTATTACGACCATCCGGCCTTCGGGGTGATCGCGTTGGTATCACCGGCCCAGGGCGCTCGCCCACCAGGCCGCTGAGTCATTTCATTTGAAGTCGCTCGCCTCGGCCGTCGAGATGCTGTTCTTGCCGAGCGACTTCGCGCGCTTCAACGAAGCCCGGCACGCTTTCAACAGCGCTTCGAGCGACAACTCGCGTGGCGGCACCAGGCTGGCAACTCCTGCGCTCAACGTAACAAAGCGGCCCGAGCCCGTGCGCGGGTGATGCATCATGAGATCGCGCACACGCTGCGCGACGACTTGCGCGTACTGTGAGGCCTTCTCTGCCGCGTCACCTTGTGTCAGGACGGCAAACGAGCCGCCCTCCCAGCGTCCGACGAGATCACCGCCGCGGCGATAAGAAGCCCCGATAACCCGCGCCACACGGCGAATGCAGGCATCGCCCGCCGCCCTGTCGAAAGTCTCGTTGTAGGTGTTGAGATCGTCGATATCGAACAGGGTGAGCCCGATCTCGTGCGAATCGCGTTGCGCGAGCGCCCAGTCACGCTGCAAGAGCTCCTCGAAGTAGGCCCGCGAATGCAGCCCGGTCAAGCGGTCCTCGCGCGCCCAGGTTGGCAGCCCTTGCGCCGCGCGCTCAGCCTGCTTCAAACGCTCGCTGGCATCGCGGTGATACCCGATGAAGTGCGTCAGGCGCCCGTTGCTGTCCCGGACAGGTTGGATGACGATTTCGTTCCAGAAGAGCGTGCCGTCCGGGCGGTAGTTACGGATCAGGACGCGAGCGGGCTCGCCCCGTTCGATCGCCTCGCGCATGCGCTGGCGCGTCTCCTGCTCGCGGTCGCTGCCCTGGAGCGCGCGCAAGTTGGTGCCGAGCAGTGCGGGGACGGGGTACCCGCACATTTGCGCGAAGGCGCCGTTGGCGTAGATGACAGGACAGTCAGGCGCGGTGGCATCGCAGATCACGATCCCTTCGGGGGCTGCATCGACCAGTGCCCGCCAACCTTCCGCCGACCAGTTGATCATGACTTCCCTGGTTCCAGTTTCAGCGCGGGGGTCGTTGCGTAACGCGCCAGCAACTCCTGACTACGGGTCCACTCCGGCTGGGCAGCGAGCTCCTCGCGCGACATCCCCGCCCGGCCATGCAAGCGGACCAGCCGCAGCCGCGTGGCCGGCTCCGGCTCCACCTTCAGACCATCGAGCAGCTTCAGCACGCTCGCACGATTGTTGCAGACCGGTAGCATATCGCAGCCTGCGGCAAGTGCCTTCTCGGCACGGGCAACCACGTCGCCGTACGCCGCGGCGGCTCCTCCCATTGACAGATCGTCGGCAAAGACTACCCCTTGAAACCGCAGCTCGCCGCGCAGCACGTCGCGAATCCAACCGGACGAAAGGCTCGCCGGGGCGGTATCCAGGGCCGGAAACACGATATGGGCGACCATGACGGACGGCAGGCCGTTGGCTATCAGCCGCCTGTACGGGGAAAGGTCATCGGTCATGTCCACCAGGTCCCGCCGGTCCACGGGCAATACGTGGTGGGAGTCGGCGGTGACCGCCCCATGGCCAGGGAAGTGTTTGGCCGTCGCCGCCATGCCAGCGTCCCGCATGCCGTTCACATAGGCCACGGCGAGCTGGCCAACCACGTCTGAGCGCTTGTGGAAGGCGCGCGTACCGATGGCCTCATTGACCCCGTAATCCAGATCCACCACAGGGGCAAAGGAGATATCGACCCCGTGCGCCCTCAGCTCAGCCGCCATCAGCCAGCCCACGCGACGGGCCAACTCGATCCCTGCTTTGGGGTCCTGATCAAACGCATGGCCGATCAGGCGTGCCGGGGGCAGCCGTGAGAAGCCTTGCTGGAATCGCTGGACCCGCCCCCCCTCCTGATCCACGGCCACGATCAGCGGGGGGCTGCGGACGGCGTGAATACCAGCTACCAGCTCTGTCAGCTGGGTGGGGTCGACGAAATTCCGTGCAAACAGGATCACACCGCCGACCAACGGATGGCGCATCACTTCACGGTCCTCGTCCGTGATGGTGGTGCCGGGCAAATCGACCATCAAGGGACCGAGGCTCATGGCGCGCGCCCCTTGCGCTTGGCCGGCGAGCTCAGGAGGGCGATGGATTCAAAATGGGCCGTGTGGGGAAACATATCGAGGACACCCGCAGCTTCGAGAGTAAATCCAAGTTCGTTGACCAGCTCGCCCAGGTCCCGTGCGAGGCTCCCCGGATGACATGAAATATACAACACCCGCCGCGGCTCCAGGCTCGCCACGGACGCCAACACCTCACGGGCCCCCGCTCGCGGGGGATCGAGAACGACGTGTGTGTAGGGCCCGCGCAGCCAGGGAGCGGCACTGGCTGCGTTCGGTCCGGTCGGCAAAGTAGCGAGGTTGGCCGCGTGAAACTCGGCATTCTCCAGGTGATTGAGCTGCGCGTTCTGGCGCGCCCGGGCGACCAAAGCCGCTTCACCCTCCACCCCGACCACGGACCCGGCGTGCCGTGCCATCGGCAGCGTGAAATTACCGATCCCGCAGAACAGGTCGAGTACCCGGTCGTTGGGAGTCAACTCCAGTAGCTCCAGGGCGCGCGTGACCAACGCTTCGTTCACCGCGCCATTGATCTGAATGAAGTCGGTGGGTTTGAATTCGAGCTCCACCTCGAACTTGGGCAGCGCGTACCGGAGTGCCGCAGATCCGGGGGCCAGCGGCTCTCCGACAGCACCGAGCTCCTGGACCGAATCCAACCCACCGGGCTGGAGATAGAGCCGAACGCCGTAACGCAGCTCGAACGCGCGCAACTGCTCGAGATCGGCCGCGGAGGGGGGATCCAGGACACGCAATACCAACGCCACGGCGTTGTCCGCCACCGCGACTTCGATCTGCGGCAGCCGCTCGCGAATGCTCAACGCCATGATGAGCCCGGCCAGCGGTGTGATCAGGTCACCCACCGGCGCGCTCAGCACATCGCAATGTTGCACATCGGCAATGTATGGCGCGAGCCGCTCGCGAAAGCCCACCAGCACCTTGCCTTTCTTGGCGACAAACTTCACCCCGAGGCGCGCGCGGCGGCGGTAGGCCCAGACCGGCCCGCGCAGCGGCGGCAGCCACGTCCGGGGGGTCACTTGGCCGAGGCGCTCGAGGTTGTCCCGCAGCTCGGTTTGCCTGGCCTCGAGTTGCGCTTCGGGTGCCAGGTGTTGTAACGCACACCCGCCACAGACACCGAAGTGCGGACAGCGCGGGACCACCCGCTCGGGGGCGGGCGTCAACACTTCAATCAACTCGGCTTCGTCGTGTTGGCGATGGGTACGCGTACGCCGGAATGTAACAGTCTCGCCCGGTAGAGCGCCGGCGACGAAAATAGTCTTACCGGCGCGCACGACGCCCTCGCCAGTGTGGGTCAGCGCGGTGACTGTCGCAGTCTCGACAGCGCTGGGATCGTTGTTGGCCCGGCCTTTGCGGGGACTCAAACCGTCGCTTCCCAGGCGCGCAGGAACTCGGCGTAATGCGGCTCCTTGCCTGCGCGCAGCAGTGTTTTCACACGCTCGACCTCCTCCGCGTACCGTTCTCGCGTACATTGGCCGCGCATCATCTGGAAGCGCAGGTAGATGAGATAGGTGTTGAGCACATCCGTCTCGCAGTATTGGCGGATCCCGACGATATTGCCCGCGAGCCATGCATCCCAGACCTGCGCGCCGGAAAACCCCAGCTTGCCCGGCAGACCCAGCAGATAGGCGGCGTTTTGCAGCGACACGCGGGCGCGCCCCTGGTAGGCGGACAGGACATCCATGAGATCGGTGTGGCGCCAGTGGTAGCGGCTGAGATAGTTGTTGTAGCGGAACGCGGTATCACCGTCGCCGGTCTCCCAGTAGCGCGGCGCCTGCACTCCCGCGGCGAGAGCGCGGAGCGTGAGCACCGGCAGATCGAAACCCGAGCCGTTCCAGGAGATGAGATCCGGGGAAAAGCGCTCGATGCCATCGAAGAAGCGCTCGACCAGCTCCGCCTCGGTGGAGTTGATGTCGCCCAGGCTCCAGAGCTTGAGGCCTTCCCGGCTGCGCAGGGCGCAGGAGATCGCCACCACCCGCTGTTGCTCGTATGGCAGGAACTCGCCGCCGGTGCTCTGCCGCCGCAAGGCGAACATGGCATTCGCCACCTGGGCATCGGGGAGGTCTGCGAGATTGTAGAGCCGTCGACCGAGCGCGACATCCGGAATGGTCTCGATGTCGAACACCAGGCAGTTCATGGCGCGGCTTTCATCAACACCGCCACCGCAACCACCAGGCCCGCCTCATCGGTCAAGGTGACATGCCCCTCACCGATGCCGAGGCCCTGCCGGACGCGCTCGCCGCGCTCGGAAAACACCACTTCGGGCTTCCCCCAGGAGTTCTGGACCACCCCGACATCGCGGATCCAGATGCCATGCGCGAAGCCTGTGCCCATCGCCTTGACGATCGCTTCCTTGGCGGCGAAGCGCATGGCCAGGAAACGCGCCGGGCGCTGCGTCCGGGCGAGTTGCTCCTGCTCCGCCGGCATGAGCAGGTGTTGCACAAAGCGGGCGCCGAAGCGCTCCAGAGTCTCATCTATGCGCTTGGCCTCGAGCACATCGACGCCGATTCCGAAGATCATCCTCTTGCCGCCACCATGAGCGCCTTCATCTCGCGTACCGCGACGGCCAATCCGTCAAACACCGCGCGGGCGACGATCGCGTGGCCGATGTTGAGCTCCACGATTTCCTTGATCGCCGCCACGGGTTGTACGTTGTGGTAATTCAGACCATGACCCGCGTGCACTTCCAACCCCAAGCTGGAGGCGAGCTGGGCCCCGGCGCGCAGCCGCTCCAGCTCCGCGGCCTGGCGCGAGCCGGTTGAATCGGCGTAGGCGCCCGTGTGCAACTCGACAGCCGGGGCACCGGCCTGCGCCGCGGCCTCGATCTGCGGCGGATCCGGATCGATGAAGAGCGCGACCCGGATACCCTGCCCCGTCAAAACGGTCGTGGCTTCCTTGATGCGTTGCACCTGACTCCTGACATCGAGCCCACCCTCGGTGGTGATCTCCTGGCGTCGCTCCGGGACGAAGCAGCAATCAGACGGACGAATCACCCGCGCAATGTCGATCATCTCATCGATGACCGCCATCTCGAGGTTCATGTGCGTTTTCTGCAGATCGCGCACGGCACGCACGTCTTGAATCTGGACGTGCCGTCGATCCTCGCGTAAATGCAGCGTAATACTGTCGGCGCCAGCCATTTCAGCTGCCAGGGCCGCATGAACGGGGTCGGGATAACGACCGCGGCGCGCTTGGCGCAAGGTCGCCACGTGATCGATGTTGACGCCTAAGGCGATACTCGTGTAGCTCATGTTCGTGACTGTGATCGAATGCTGATGTCGGATTCTGCCTCTCGGCGCGCGACGGCGCGCGCCACCATTCGCGTGGCGAGCGGACGGCCTTCGAGGCACTGTGCCAGTGCCGCCTGCAACAGACGTTTCGCATCCTCCAGCTCGCGCGCGCCTTCCAGATGCTCGTCCGCAAGTCCGATGAGGGATGTCCCTGCGAGCGCGCCAGCCGCGTCAGCGACGGTTGTCCCCGCTGGGGATTCCCTCCCCACTGGGGATTCCCTCGCTAACCGCTCGGTCGTCGCTGGCCGCTCGATCGCCAACAGGCCCTGCTCCGGGCGGAAATGATAGTACGCATCCGGCTCGATGCGCCTGCCTGTCAGCGCCTCGACATTGAGATCGAGGCCGTAGCCCAGGGCCTCGAGCAGGCGCTTCTCGAAAATCCGCAAGCGCGGCTCGAGCGACTCTCCCTGGCGCAGGCTCTGCAGCGTCTGGTGATAGGTATCAAACACCACTGGCAGCGGATCGTGGCGCGTCGTGAGCTTCATCAGGAGCTCGTTCAAGTAGAACGCCGACATGAGGCACGCGGCCGGCAGCGATGGTGCGGCTTGCGCGCTCTCTGCCCCGGTCAGTTGCGCCGCCTCCCCTCGTCCATTCCAGGAGAACAGCACCATCTGGAACGGCTGCAGGATGGAGGCGAGCTTCGCTTTCGGCCCACGCACGCCGTGAGCAAAGAGTGACAGTCGGCCGTGCTCGCGTGTGAGGACCTCGAGGATGCGGCTCGTGTCACGATACGGCCGGTGATGCAGGATGTAGCCCGGCGTCAGTTGGATCCGGCGCGAGCTGCGGGTCATTCGAGGCCGAGTTCCTGCAAGGCGCGAGTGTTGTCCGCCCAATTCTCGCGAACCTTCACCCACAAAGTCAGGTGCAGGCGTTGCCCGAGCAACCCGTTCAGGGCCAAGCGCGCCGAGCGCCCTACTCGCTTGAGCCGCTCACCCTTGGCGCCGATGACAATGGGCTTCTGGCCTTCGCGATCCACCCAGATCGCGGCATCCACCACCAGCTGGCCGTCTTCCTCGACCATCCGCTCGACTTCGACGGCAATGCCGTAGGGCACCTCCTGATTGAGCTCGAGGGTCAGCTTCTCGCGAATCATTTCGGCAATGCGGAATTCGCGGCCCCGATCCGTCAGCTCGCCGTCCGGAAACATGGCCGGCGCTTTGGGAAGATGTTGGGCAATGGTACGTTGCAGGTCGGCGATACCATCGGCTTTCAAAGCCGACACCGGAACCACTTCCAGGAACTCATGTTTTTGCGCCACCGCAGCGAGGTAGGGCAGGAGCAGCCCCCGCGGGTGCACCCGATCGACTTTGTTGACGGCCAGCAGCGCCGGCCGACCGGAGTTTTTGATCCGCTCCAGAGCGAGGTCATCTTCGTTGTTCCAACGGGTGGCCTCGACGACCAGCACTACGAGATCAGCGCCCTCCAGGGCACTGGCGGCGGTGCGATTCATGGCCTTGTTGAGCGCACGGTTGGCATGGTGGTGCAAACCAGGCGTGTCGACAAAGGCAATCTCGGCGTTGGGCAGCCGGGAGATTCCAACAATGCGGTGCCGCGTTGTCTGCGGCCGCGGCGTCACGATGCTCACCTTCTGTCCGACCAGGACGTTGAGCAAAGTCGACTTGCCGACGTTCGGGCGGCCGACGAGAGCGGCGAAACCGCTGTGAAATTCAAGGGCTGTGTCTGACAAAAGGAGTTCCGGGGTCAGTGAGCGCGTCGCTCGCAGCCGATAGCTTATCCGACTCGCAGCGCAGCGCCTAAATCGCGTCCGGGAGCTCCTGAAGGATCTTGGCGGCCGCCTCTTGCTCGGCCCTGCGACGGCTCGAGCCGCTGCCTTCACTGCAGCGCTTGAGATCGGTGACCTCGCAGACGATATGGAAGGTCTGGGCGTGGGCCTCGCCCTCGATGCGATCGACCGTGTACCGGGGAAGGGAATAGCCCCGGGATTGCAAGTACTCCTGCAGGCGGGTCTTGGCATCCTTGAGCGTTTCCGGGGCAGGCAGGGCGGCGATCCGCGCCTCAAAGAGCCTGAGAATGACCTTTTCAGCGGCCTCCAGGCCACCATCCAGGAACAAAGCTCCGCATACGGCCTCCAGGGCGTCAGCGAGAATGGACTGGCGGCGGAACCCGCCGGTCTTGAGCTCGCCGGAACCGAGCTGCAGCTCGTCTCCGAGGCCGATGCTGGCGGCGATCTCCGCCAGGGGCTCCGCGCTGACGACCCGGGCGCGCAACCGGCTCAGGTCGCCTTCGGTGGCGGCCGGAAAAGTCATGAACAAATGGCGGGCGACGACCAGATTGAGAACAGCGTCGCCGAGGAATTCGAGGCGCTCGTTGTTGTTGCGCCCGGGCGCGCTGCGGTGAGTGAATGCCGCAACGAACAGGGAGCTATCGCGCGGCTCGTATCCAAGCCGCTCCCGAACCCAACGAACCGGCCAGTTAGTCATTTTTAGGGCTACGCCCACCTTTCCTGCGGGTCGCGGCGACCCGCTACATATAGCGGCGCTGCGCGCCGGGGGAGAGGCGCTCGGTCAGTCGCCGCTACTCTTCAGGTGCACCACTTTGTCGAAGGTTACCAATATGAAGATGTTGGCGAACAGGGGCGCCTGGTCGTCGTAGTTGGCCTCGATCTGCCACACCGAGTTGACGCGTGTGACTTTCAGGTCTTTGACGTCAGGGTAGTCCAAGCTATCGATGTCGAAGTGTTTGCCGATGGTATTGCGGATGCCATCCGCCGTTGCGGTTTCGTTCGGCACCTCGCCGACAACCTGCTCCAGCGTGTGGGTGACCTTCATGTAATTCAGGTACACGGGAGTCAGGCGGACGCCCGCGTAAAACACGATCGCGACCGGGATCAGCAGGATGAGCCAGCCTAAGGTGGTGATACCGCGTTGGTGTCTACGCATCGCTATTCTCCAGCGCGTTCACTTCGAGCGCTTGCTCGATTATTTGATCGCGGAGCCGATACGGCTCCACTTAGGCCCCCCGGAACGCTGCGGGTCCCAATTGAACCAGATCCGTGTCGCCTTGCCGACCAGGTTCGCCTCGGGCACGAAGCCCCAGGAGCGGCCGTCCTCGCTGTTGTCGCGATTGTCGCCCATCATCAGGTACTCACCGGGGGGGACCACGCCGTCCCACACCTGGCCGTCGGACAACAAGGCCGCGGCCCCCTGTCCGTCACCGCAGTTGTAGCCGCGAACTTCCTTGCGATCGCACCCCGGCAGTGGCACCGGGGAGGGGTCGAGTGGCACGGGACACAGCATCGCCTGATGCAGGTGCTGGCCCAGCCTCTCTTCCGCAAGCTGGAAATTCACGTAACAACCGTCGTTGTAGGGCCCGACGATCTTGAAGGGCACCGCCGTACCGTTGACGGTGATCCGGTCGTTGCGCACCTGTACATGATCGCCCGGCAGGCCGACCAGGCGCTTGATGTAGTTCACGGATGGGTCGCGTGGATACCGGAACACGACCACATCTCCGCGTTGTGGGGAGCCAATGGAGACCACCTTGTCGTAGATGACCGGCAGGCGCAGCCCATAGATGTACTTGTTGACGATGATGAAATCCCCGTCCAGCAGCGTTGGCATCATGGAGTCGGACGGGATCCGGAAAGGCTCGAAAATGAAGGACCGCAGCACCAGGACGACGAGGGCCACGGGGAAGAAGCTGCGCGCATAGTCGACCGTCCCCGGCTCTCGGATCAAAGTCGGATCCTTGCCGGCCGCCGTGGCGGCCTGCACGCGCTGGCGTGCGAGTATCAGGGTGTCCACGGCCCACACCAGGCCAGTCAGAACGGTGATGCCGAACAACACGGCGCTGAAGTCGAGCCGCTCGGCCACCAGCAGCCGCAGCACCGCCGCGCCGATCAGGATCGGCAGAGCGTGGTAGGCCAGCGCCACGAGCGCCGGATCACGCGCTTCCTGGGGAGCGGCGGCAATCTGGCGGCGAGGCCGCATGAACCAGTCATCTATCACGCACAGCACGCCTACCGGCAGTGCGAGCCAGGAGAGCAGAACGATGATCTGCATCAACAGTTGCGACATATGTAAGGACCTGACGTGGATTGTCTGTTCTTGACCGGCCTAGTCTTTGCGGCCGACTTGCAGCACGGCTAGAAACGCTTCCTGCGGGATCTCGACCTGCCCCACCTGTTTCATGCGTTTCTTGCCTTCCTTCTGCTTCTCGAGCAGCTTGCGTTTGCGGCTGACGTCACCGCCATAACACTTGGCGAGCACGTTTTTGCGCAGTGCCTTCACTGTCGCGCGCGCAACGATCGCGCTGCCGATCGCCGCCTGCACCGCTACTTCGAACATTTGTCTCGGGATGAGTTCCTGCATCTTGTCCACGAGCTCGCGGCCGCGCTGGTAGGCATTGTCCTTGTGCACGATGATCGAGAGCGCGTCGACCTTATCGCCGTTGATGAGGACGTCCAGCTTCTGCAGCGGTGCGTTCTGGAAATGGCTGAATTCGTAATCAAAGGACGCGTAGCCGCGGCTCACCGACTTCAACCGGTCGAAGAAGTCGAGGACGACTTCAGCGAGCGGCAACTCGTATTGCAACGAGACCTGCGTGGCCACGTAGAGCATCTTCTTCTGCTTGCCGCGCTTGTCGTTGCACAACTTCAACACCGCTCCCACATGATCCGGGGGCACGAGGATGTTGGCAATGATGATGGGCTCGCGCAGCTCCTCGATCTCGTTCGCGGGCGGCAGTTTGGCAGGGTTGTCGACATAGACGAGCGTGCCGTCGGTGCGCTCGATCTCGTAGACCACGGTCGGCGCGCTCGTCACGAGCTCGAGCTGGTACTCGCGCTCGAGCCGTTCCTGCACGATATCCATGTGCAGCAGCCCGAGGAAGCCGATGCGGAATCCGAAACCCAGGGCGGTGGACACCTCCGGCTCGTAATGCAGCGCGGAGTCGTTGAGACGCAGTTTCGCGAGGGCGTCCCGGAAGCTTTCGTAATCCTCGGAGTTTATCGGGAAGACGCCCGCGAACACGCGCGGCTTGATCTGTTTGAAGCCGGGCAAGGGCGCTTCGGCCGGCTTGGCATCGTGCGTAATGGTGTCGCCGACCGGTGCGCCATCGATCTCCCTGATGCCAGCGACGACAAAACCCACGTCGCCCGTCGCCAGGGTCTGTTGGGCGATAGGCTTCGGCGTGAAACGTCCGAGACGATCGATCTGATGGCTCCTGCCCGTGGAAAACACGCGGATTTTGTCGCCCGTCTTGAGCGAGCCGTTCATGACGCGCACGAGTGAGACGACGCCGACGTAGTTGTCGAACCAGGAGTCGATGATGAGCGCTTGCAGCGGTGCGTCCGGATTGCCTTTAGGAGCTGGGATTCGCTTGATGAGCGCCTCGAGCAGCTCGGGAACGTTCTCACCTGTCTTGGCGCTCACGCGCACGGCATCGGTGGCATCGATGCCGATGATCTCTTCGATCTCCTTGGAAACGCGGTCGGGGTCCGCCGAGGGCAGATCGATCTTGTTGATGACCGGAAGAACTTCGACACCCTGCTCGATCGCGGTGTAACAGTTCGCGACGCTCTGCGCCTCGACGCCCTGAGAGGCGTCGACCACCAGCAGCGCCCCATCGCACGCGGCCAAGGACCGCGAGACCTCGTACGAGAAGTCCACGTGCCCCGGCGTGTCGATCATGTTCAGCTGGTAGCGCTCACCGCTACGGGCCGTGTAATAGAGGGTGACGCTCGCGGCCTTGATGGTGATCCCGCGCTCGCGCTCGAGCTCCATGGAGTCGAGCACCTGAGACTGCATCTCGCGGTCTTGCAGACCGCCGCAGAGCTGGATCAGCCGGTCGGCCAGGGTGGACTTACCGTGATCAACGTGTGCAATGATCGAGAAATTACGTATGAGCCGCATGAAATCCGCAATCAGGTGACCTGCAGCCGCCGTTTCACCTGTGAATCAATAAGGCAAGATGGCTTCGCGCGGCCGGGCGCGGATTATGCACGAACCGCCCTGAGGGCCTAAACACCATTGCTGCCGATTGTGAGCGCGCCTTGCGCGTTCGATCGCTCCGGGACGATGGAGGACGCCCTCAACCCGGCAAGCGGATCCTCAAAAGGACCTCATTGTCGGGGAATGATTCGGCGCTCAGCCTTCCGCCCAGGCGCTCAACCATTCGCTGCGCGGCCGAAAGCGCGGGATGGGTTCTGCAGGGCTCGTTACGATCCGGACTTTCGAGTGGGCTGGCTCCGACGCCACTGGCTCGAATCAGAAAGCTGGCAGTGTCTTCGTCCCGCTCGCCCGTGATCTCGATCTTCGCTGCGGTAGCGGTGCGCACGCGGTCTATCGAGCTCGACAGGAGCATGGCAAAAATCATCTTGAGCAGACTCGGATCCGCTGTAGCTTCAGGCAACCCGGTCACTGAGATATGGACAGGAATGCCTGTGTGTTTCTCATGCAGCTCCCGCAAGACATCCCCCACGAGTGCGCGGACGTCGAGCCACTCTTGCGCCAACGGCCTGGCGCTCAGTTCGCTCAAGTGCCACAGGGCATCCAGCGAGTCGATCATCCGATGACAGCTGTCCATGACATCCTGCAGCCGCGATGTCAGGTTGGCATCAAGCGCCCGGGGTGGCTCGGTAAGCGCTTGCGACAGGGCCTCGAGTATGGCGTTCAAAGGATCTCTGAGCTCCGCAGACAGGATCTGCGCGAGCGTATTGAGCTCTCGGTTCGCGCTCCGGAGGTCCCGATTGCTGACTTCGAGCTCCCGGGTCCGCTCCTGGAGGCGCTGCAAAAGCGCGGTGTTCTGTATTCGCAAACGTCTGACTGCCAGGGCCCGCAGCAATGCCGTCCGGATCGCTGCAACGCTGAACGGTTTCAGAATGTAGTCCAGCGCCCCACTTTTCATCGCCTCCACCGCCGTAGGGATGGAACCCGCGCCGGTCATGATGACTGCTACCAGATCCGGATCGATGAGTTGTGCCTGCCGCAGCAGCTCGATCCCGTCCATGTTGGGGAGATTCAGATCCGTGACCAGAATGTCGAACATGAGGCCGGAGCGCGCCGCCGAGTGCAGGATCACCAGCGCCTCTGCGGCAGTGCCCACGCCGGTAGCCGAGAGCGCGTCCGTCGATAGCGTACAGCTCAAAGCGCGCACCTGCTCCGGCTCGTCATCGACGATCAGCACCCGTGTCAAATGATCGGAATCGCTCATGAGCCGCTATCGTTGCGACCACTTCTTCAGAATTACGGTTGTTCCCCGGCTCGCAGCGGTGATGAGCTCGAACTCATCCACGAGGCGTCGGGCACTCGATAGTCCGAGCCCCAGCCCCTTGGCACTGGAGTATCCGTCCTGCATCGCGAGATCGACGTCAGACACACCGGGACCACGATCACGGGCCACAACCACAACGCCGCGCCTGTCGGCGTCGCGGAGTGTACCCAAGAGAATTTCGCCCGCGGTCGCGTGTTGAATGATGTTGGCGGCAAGCTCCGATGTCGCCGTTGCCAGCGCTTCGGCCGCCACGGCAGAAAGGCCGCTCTGCGCGGCAAGCTCACGCACCTGTATGCGAGCCGTCACGACATCGACCTCTCTGCGAATCGAGATCGGCTCGTGGATGTGCTCGATCCCCTTGATGCCCGCGATCCGCGTGCGCGGGTCATCCTCCTGCGTTCCCCGATAGCGCACCGCCAGCGCGAGCGCGTCGTCCGAGCGCCGGCCGCAGCGCGCAAGAATCGAGTCGACGATGCTCTGGAGATTGTCGCGGCAGTCGAGTCTGTCAGTGAAATCGCTGCGAATTCCATCGGTCACCATGATCAGCGTATCTCCCGGGAATACCGCAACCGATTCGGGGCGCAGCGGCGGAATCTGGTATCCGACCACACCTCCGCGCAGCGTGAGAGCTTTGTTCGGCGCACTGAGCGTGGCTCGATCCCGCATCAGCACGGCCTCTACGTTGCCGACGCCGGTCCAGGTCAGTAAGTCAACCCGAGCATCGAAGCAGGCGAGACTCATGACGACACCGCGGGTTTTTCTCAAACTTGCATGGCAGCGGCGCACGAGGAAATCGAGACCTTCGGTTGGGTACCCGTGTAGAACGTCGGCTGCCGACCGCGCTGCCACGGCTGCATCAGCTCCGTGGCCAAGCCCGTCAATCACCGCAACCAACACGCCCCCGTCAAATGGCGCCACGAGGTGCAGATCACCAGATTCAGCTCCTGCCGCCGGGTTACCGAGTGCCCGCTCCGCAAACGCCCACTCGATGATCATCTATCGGACCCACTTTTTCAGACGAACGGTCGTACCACGACCCGGCACCGATTCCAGATTGAATTCATCCATGAGGCGCCGCACGCCCGGCAGGCCCAACCCCAGACTGTTGCCGGTTGAATAGCCATCTTGCATGGCAAGCGCCAGGTCTGCGATGCCCGGCCCGTCGTCGCGCGCGAGGACGTCGATTCCGCGCCGACCCGTGATTTCAAGTGCGCTCAAGATGATTTCCCCGCGCCGTGCATATTGCATGATGTTGCGAGCGACCTCCGAGATCGCAGTCGCGATGAGCGTTTGATCGGTGGTCGAAAAACCTCCGCGGGCGGCGAGCTCCCGACCCTTCTGCCGGGCCACCACAATATCCGCCTCGGTCTCGATCGTTATCTGCACTTCACCGGACACGAGTGCTCCCGGGATACCGGTCCCACAATTCGCTAAGCGGTCGTACGCAGGAGTGCCAGTCCCTCTTCCACATCGAGCGCGGTCGCGATGTCGTCGAGCGACAAACCGAGTTGTACCATCGCGTAGGCAACGTCCGGCTGAATACCCACCACGACGGTTCGCGCGCCGCGTAACCTCGTGCTGTATGCAATTCCGCGAACCGTGCGGGCTGCAAACGAATCCAGCACGTCGAGTGCTGCAACGTCAATAATGACGCCGCGGGCCCGATAGCGCCCCACGCGATCCGCAAGGTCCTCACGCAGCTGCGCGAGATCCTTGTCTGATAGTGCCGCCTGCACGGAGGCGATGAGGACGTCTCCTTGCTTTAGGACAGGAACAGGCACGACCGCCCTCCTCAACCCGGCCGCGCTGGCGAATGATCAGTGTCGCTCGCGAGCACTCGCAGTCCAAGAACTCGTTCCGCCTCCTCGATACCGCCCTGCAGATCCCCAACCGTGCTCACCCTGCTCAGATCGATGCCGAGCTGCACCAGCGCCTGCGCAACTTCCGAGGAAAGGCCGGTCACAATCACCGTCGCGCCCATCAATCGGGCTGCCGCCACCGACTGCAAGAGGTGGTTTGCGACCCTCGAGTCGATCGTCACGACGCCCGTTACATCCATCACCACAACCTTGGCACGGTTGGAACGAATAGCCTGCAGAAGGTTCTCCGTGATGAGGCGGGCACGGTGGGTGTCGATGACACCGATGATCGGCAGCAAGAGCAATCGCTCCCGAATTTGTAACACCGGCGTCGAGAGCTCGCGAATCGCCTCCTGCTGCTTGCGCATCGTCGCTTCACGCGCGAAGAAGTAGGTGTCGAGCGCCAGCCCGATATCCAGAAATACCAACTTCATCATCGACAGGAGCGATGCAAACGCCTTGTTCGGTTCGCACGCGAATTTTTCCTGCAGCCGACTGCCCACGGCGCGCAGGTAGAAGTTATACGCGCCCAGATACCACTTGGGGTCGAGGTTGATCTGCTCGTGCACGGTCCCGATACGCAAACGGTTGGCAACGTAGTCGGCAGTGTAATCGCCCTGCGTGAGGCGCAAAAAATACTCCTTCTGCAGGCGCTTCACTCGCTCGAGGCGCTTCGGGTCGCCGAAGAATGCCCGCGTCTCTTCGAACGCCAGGATGTGGCGATAGAAGTCCTCGATGACCGGCTCAGCGTAGGTCTGTGCGATCTCGTTGAGAGACTTCAGCGCTTCCGCGTCCTCCTCGCGAAACTCGAGGAAGGCCTTGCGCCGCTCGATTTCCCGTGCATCGATGGCGATCTCGGCAGGAAACACCCGGCCCATGATTGCGGGCGCGATTTCGGCCATGACGATGCTCCAGTCTCACGTAGGGGAGTGTTTGATAGTTGCACAGTTGGCTCACGAAAGGTAGAGGTTATGTTGATGCGACGCGGCGGCCGCGGCGCGGCGGCTGCGACGCATCAGCTGTGTTCGCAGTTGCAAGAGCAACAGCGGAGCTCTTTCTGGACTACACTCCGTTTAGCGTTGGATCCAACGCCGCGTGGGTATGCCAAAACGGCGGGCATGCGGGTGGCCCGCCAATCCAGTGAGGGATGTCCGCCTGTGTTAGAATCTCATACTGCGCCGGGAAGTCAGGCGCCGCTGCCGCGCCTATATTTGAGTGTCACCGCACCTCTGACCGTATTCGCGCTCCTGGCCGCCTTGCTCCTTGCGGTTCATCAGGAGAATTATGCGGATCTGCACACGCTGCTCGACACCAGCGATTTTCTGCTTTCCGGTATGTTGGCACTGTTGTTCTGGACCGCCGCTCAGCGGCTCCAGCAATCGATCCTGAGGATGCTTGCAGTGAGTTTCATGGCCGCAAGTGTGCTCGAACTGCTGCACGCTCTGGCCGGAATCGAGTGGACCGGGCCCCTGCAGCCGTTGACACAGGCTCGCGGGATATTGCGCCCGGCAACGTGGCTCCCCGCAGCATACGTCCTGCCAAGCGGCATTTGTGCGCTGCTGTGGAGAGCAAACAAACATCCTCGGCCAAAGATATTTCGACTTGCGGTCACCCTGCTGCTAGCCGGCGCATCGATGATAGCTGTGTTCTATTGGCTGGATCTCACGCGGCCGGCTCTGATACCCGTACCGCTGTTGTGGTCGGCTATCGCAGCAGCGTTTTGGCGGCGGCGCCATGAGGACCGTCTCTATCCAATGTTGTCCCTCACGGCGGCAGTGCTGGTTCTTGCGCATGCGATGATGCTGTATTCCCGCGCACCGCACGATACGGCCGCGATGGTGGCACATCTCGGCAAGGCGGCTGCCTACGTGACCGCCCTGCTCTCCTGGGTGCGCATGGCGTCCGAGGATATGCTCGAACGCCTGCGGGCCGACCAAGCACTGGCCCAGCTGAATGCTGACCTGGAAGATCGCGTCCGTGCCCGGACGACGGAGCTGGAAACGGCCAACGAGAACTATCGCCAGGCGCAGCGCAAGCTTGCCGGCCAGGTGGAGCGGCTCAATCTGCTGGATCAAATTACCCGTGCGATCGGGGAGCGTCGCCACCTGGGGGACATCTACGGGATCGTGCTGCGTGAGTTGGAGGAACATCTGCCCGTCGACTTTGGGTGCGTTGCGACCTACAAGTCACGGCAGGATACCCTCAGCGTGATGCGCGTCGGCGAGCGTAGCCAAGCGCTCGCAGCCCGTCTCGAGTTGACCGAGGGAACACCTGTCAGAGTCGACGCGAATGGTTTATTACGCTGTGTTCGCGGCCACTTCGTACACGAGCCGGACTTCAGTCAGATGCATTTCGCATTCACACAACGACTCACGGAAGGTGGGTTGCGTGCGCTGGTACTCGCGCCGCTCCAGGGCCACAGCACTGTCTTCGGCATGCTGATAGTGGCGCGGCGAGCCGCCAGCAGCTTCAGCAGTGCAGAGTGTGAGTTTCTGCGCCAACTGAGCGAACATATCGCTTTGGCTGCCGGCCAGGCACAAACGTACACAGAGTTGCAACAGGCGTATGAGGAGCTGGGCCTGACGACGCGCGCCGTACTGCAGCACGAGCGGCTGCGGGCGCTGGGGCAGATGGCCAGTGGCATTGCTCATGACATCAACAACGCGCTGTCCCCGGTCAGCCTGTACACGGGGTTTCTTCTCGAGCACGAGACCGGCCTGAGCCCTCGAGCCTGTGAATATCTCGAGACGATACAACGATCTATCGATGACGTGGGACGGACTGTGGCGCGGATGCGGGAATTCTACCGTCCGCGCGAATCGCAGTTGCTCCTCGAGCGGGTCGAGCTCAATACACTCGTTACACAGGTCATCGGTTTGACCAAAGCCCGTTGGAGCGACCTACCGCAGCACCGGGGTGTCGTCATCGAGGTCAAGACCGAGTTGTGTCAGGAGTTGCCCTACACTCAGGGCGCGGAGAGTGAGATCCGCGATGCGCTGACCAATCTGGTGTTTAATGCCGTGGATGCGCTGCCCGACGGCGGCATCATCACCTTGCGCACCTCGGTGGTATCGCGGCAAACCGGTAACGGTGGTGCGGCACAGCCCTATGCCTGCATCGAAATTCAGGATACCGGCATCGGGATGAACGAAGAGACTCGCCGCCGCTGTGTCGAGCCGTTCTTCACGACAAAAGGAGAACGCGGTACGGGCTTGGGATTGGCGAGTGTGTATGGGATGGTCGAGCGTCACAATGGCACGCTGGAAATAGACAGCGAGCTCGACCGGGGTACGACAGTGCGCCTGCT